>MDSW01040792.1_pt1 | contig 79894 bp, 73 predicted proteins | sample 811171 | NCBI WGS metagenome assembly MDSW01 (sample SAMN05326641, study PRJNA326480) | marine metagenome | isolation source: seawater | place: Atlantic Ocean: North West | collected 2012
ACTCTCTTTGATTTTTGCCCTAAAACTATTCCTTTACCATTATTGAATAAAATTATTCTACACTCATGTCTTTTAGCATCTATTCTTATTGCACTAATCCTTTCATCTAAAATTATGTCGTTAAATCTCTCATTGGCTAACTCAAGTAAAACTGCTTTACCCAATGAAAACTCCCCTAATATCTCTCCAGTCTCTGATTTCAGTCCCTCATCAGACATTCCAATACTTAGGAGAAATTTCTGAGTAACTAATTTAGCAACTGCCTGTCTTGAGATATTATGTACAATAATGGACCCAAACTTGTCTATAATTATAGTTGATTTTGGGTCTTTATTGGTAATTAATGAATATTCTCCTTGTTTTATCCCTCCTGGTAAACTCAGGACATCTAGGTGCCTAACGGGTTTAGAAGGAGTGAACTTAAATGTCTGAGTTTTTATTTTTACAAAATTTGGTTCGGAGTTCATTTTCTCACACTCTTTCCATTTTTTCTATGTTAGTACACTTAGTTATTGCATCATAAAGTTGTTCAAGGTACGCCTGGTGGACTGGGACTAATAATATAACGTCAGAACTGCCGCTTTCATCAAGTCTTCTATTTCTTAAATCTTTTAGTGCACCCTTTATCCGTGCCGCATATCGCTCATCACGTTCTATGATTAGATCTTCGTTTAGCGTTCTTTGTTCCTCAATCCACCAAGATGCACATGAGGCAGCTGCAGCTCCTATCTCAGCGTTTATCTTCTCAGATTTTTCAACCATCTTCGAAGCACTTAATCGATTTTTGGAATATCTTCTACTCTTATTAATAACTTTGAGGAGATTGATTATTTTGACCTGATTATCTGCACATTTAGAATACCATTCTTCCCATTCCATATCTGTAATTTCAGGTATTATTGTATAAACAGGTTTTTGTCCTGAGTTTTCAGCGTGTCTCAGTAATCTGATTGGTTCCGGGTCAGGTATATTTGGACCATTAACTTCTAAGGTTTGTATATCCCTTAATAAAAGCCCCATTGTCCCTCCAGATGATAATACTGCTTGAACATTTATTCCCGGACTTTTAATTTCATCTTTTTCCTCTTCTTTGAGTATTGCAATATCATCTCTGGAATATAAAAGTGCTAAACCATCCCATTTTCTGACTCTAAGGGAATTCGGCATAAGAATACATGGAAGGTGAGGCCAAATAACTATTTTTCCTCCATTAGGATCTTCATAAGTGAGATATTCCCATCTTAATCTTGGAACCTCCATGGGGCTGCGAGGCGTTATCCCGAATCAACCATACCCCTGAAAACAGTTGAATTTAATAAAATTTGATGTAGCATTCAAGGATGATGACCCACCATGGTACTTCGATAGAACATGAACCGCCCTCACTCTTTCGAGCCAGTCGTACTTTTGAATGAAGTTTTTCCTGGACACACTAATGCATTAAATACACTATTCGGAGGACATCTGATTAGTATAATGGATACTAGCGCAGGAATGGTTGCTTCAAAATTTGCGCATTGTGAATTTGTAACTATTTCAGTTGATGCACTAAAATTTCGCAAACCCGCTTTTCAAGGAGATATTATCAGGACAACTGCAAAAGTTGTTTGGACTTCGCCTAGGACAGCAGGAATCCATGTCACTTCTTGTAGAATGTCTAGATCAGAATGGCAAGGGGAAGAAATATGTTCAGGTTTTTTCTTCATGGTTGCTATTGATGAATCCATGAATGCAATAGAGATACCTCAATTTGAGCCCAAAACGGATGAGGAAAAAGAATTATGGAATCAAGCTAAATCTGCTAGAGAAGCAATGAAATAGCCTCTTTTGACCATTCACTTGAACAAGTTAAACACTATCCCATTCTTATGCCCGTTCTGAATATTGCTTTAATTGGTTCTGAAAGTTTTGCTAGAAGTTTGGCGAAAAAAAGTGACTCAAGAGATATAGAATCTTATGTCTTCAAAGAAGGATACGGTACTGATGCAAGAATATTGTCTTTTTTGAGACCACTCAAATATCCAGATAGCATAAGGCCTCTATTGTCTGTATTGAACGTCGCTAAGGCAGGAATTATTGAAATATCAAAATTAGATTCTTCATTAGGGGAAATTCTTGTTTCCTTTGCTTGTTCCGGAATAAAAAATGGAATAGCAATAATTAACCCCGATGAGGGTAATTGGATAGATATAGACGAAATAAAAATGTTTTTCTCCCAATTGAGTCTTGATTGGATAATATACCAATCAATACCAGAAATACATGAAATAAGAGATATTTTGTTTGGGATGATGGATAATATCAAACCAAATGAAGAATTATTAATATTGCCAATTGATCAACATTTCGTAGTTCAAGGAATAGGATTAGTTGGAATTGGCTATGTCCAATCTGGCCAAATAAAGAAACATGACACCATAGAAGTAATTTCCTTAGGGGAAAAAGGAATTATTAGAAGTTTACAAGTAATGGATGATGATGTAGACGTAGCAAACTCTGGCGATAGAGTGGGGCTTGCCATTAGAAATTTACGTGAAGAATCTTTACACAAAGGTTGTATAATAACTCACCCTGAATCTAAAGTTATGGTGAAGCATAATATCTCTTCTTTTACATTGAATAAGGCACCCTTTCAGGAAAAGCAAATTAAAAAAGATGATATCATTCATGCTTCAACAGACTTACAGTTCATCGTAGGAAGGGTTAGTAACATTAAACAAGACCAATATCAAATTCATTGGGAAAGTCCACTTTGGATTCGTTCACAACAAAATACTGAAATCATTCTAACACAACTAGATGCAAAACCAATGAGAATATTAGGAACTGCAAAAATACTAAAATCCGAGTAAATATTTTTTATACAAAAATATGTCTACTATCTAGATATTTTACATTCATTTTATACCATATGTACTATGCTGCAAGATTCGGATGTATTCAGCTGGGCTTAATCGCCCAACTGGAGGAGGGGAGGCCGAACTACTCGGTAATCTTTCTCTTGTTGGGGTAAAAGGGGTATTTTGTGCAATCCTCTCGGATCGTGAATTAACCCTTGAAAGGAGTGATGGGAAGGGTTTGAGGCTTTCCTTAGCCGCTGTTAATAGGACTAGGCATTTAACAATACCACTACTACCTAATGGATTGGTTCCACTAGGAGCAATTTCAATATTACTTGGAATAACAACAATTTCATTTCCTTATGCTCTTATGCCAATTTTACTAGGCTTTCTAGCTATTTCTCTAAATATATTTTCACGCCACTCAATAATATCTATTGACACAAATTCGGGTGATCGACACTTAATTGCAGGTAGTGAAGGTTCATTGTTAAGATTAGCAACTATGATTTCCAGATTAATACATGGTAGTACTATGGAAGAAGCCAGAATAGGCCTTGAAAATCTTGAAAAGGAAATGCCGTTATTCCCTTCTTTTATACACGCTGGAGGACATTTTATCAATCATGATAAGAATCTATTAACATATAATGATAAGTTGTCAGGATTCCAGTCAGATTCAGGTATTGATACTATTCAGAAATTAACATCCCCTAATTTACAAGGTCTAAAATTAGACACACATCAAATTAATGATGAAAGTATTTTCACTCAAAATATTCAAAAAACAGATATAAACCAAAAAAAATCTGCATATGAAAGTGCTTGGAATACTCCCCCTCCTCCTTGGTACAAAGAGAAAGAAAAAATAAGTGAAGATAACTCAAACTTATACATAGATAGTAAAAAAACTGAAACCAGAATGGACTCTGTTTTATCCGAGGCTGCAGGACAATTAGATATGTTTGGTGGTGGACTAGATATGTTTGAAGAAGGAGGTTTATTTGACCAAGAAGTAAATGAATATGATGAAAATTCGATTTCTTGTGAAAATACTTATGATTCTGGCCAAAGCAAAATTTCTTTGAATCAAATATCCAGCTCACAAATGATGAAGCAAGCATACGAAACCTATGGCCATCCCATTTCAAATTATCAAAAATCATCCAATTTACCTCAACCAACTGAGATTGCAGTTAGGGAGGAATGCAAGACTAGTATTGTAAAAGAAGCGAGAGCGAAACAAGAAATCAGGAACAACGATAATGAATTAAATTATTCATATGAATCAACTAATCTTGATAGTTACCCATCACTTAAGAAAGCATTCAAAGGAAATAATAAAAATATCTCTCTGAAAAATAAGTCTACCAGTATTTCATCAGTATTAATGAATAAATTACTACGTCCCTCAAATGTTCCAATAAAAAATAAAAACATAAATAAATCTAAAGATATTAGGTTTCAAACCTCTCAATTTTTAAGATTAAGAAGTGATCAAGATCATCAATCAAATATTAATTCTAGGGCACTTAGAAGTAAAAAAAATAATGAAAATAGTGATGCAATGCAAGTCATAAACTCAATAGTTACCAGAGTTTCTGATGATATACCTTCTAGAAGAAAATTTTCTTTTAAACAAATGAAAAAAACCTCATCTGGAGTCGAAGTGAATAAGTTACCAGGAATTAGAAAATTAGGATAACCCAACAATCCTTCTATATTTATCTACTCTAGCATGATATTTTCCTTTTTGTAAATTTAATAAATTAATAGAACCCAATCCGCCTATTATGAATGAAGAAGTAACTGTAGCTTGTACTAATGCATTTCTCATTATTTCAATATCTTCCATTGCACCGACACATCCTACTATATTTGCCAAAAATGCTCCTGCAAATGAATCTCCACATCCAGTTGGATCTATTACTTCCTTAGTGGGATATGAAGGAAGAGATATTATGCCACATGGGAGATAAGCCAATACTCCGCCACTTCCTCTTTTTATAATCAAACTTCTAGGGCCCTTTCCTGCAGATTTTCCTCCGTTCAAAGCTTCTCCAGAAATTATCTTTTCAGCAGCCTTTGTCACAATATCCTCATCAGATATAGTGCAAACTTCTTCTTCATTAAGTATGGCTATATCTACTCTCCTGAGGGCCTCGGACAAAGCCTCAAATTCAGTATTAATCCACAACATAAACGTATCTAAAACTGATATTTTGGGACTACATTCTCCTAGTATTTTTACTTGTGATAAGGGATGCATATTTGCACAAAATAAAATATCTATATCATTCCAAAAATCGGGTATTTGTGGATCAAAATCTCCTAAAACATTAATTTCTGTAGAAATTGTTTGAGCGTCATTCATGGAACCTTCATATTTACCCGACCATCTGAACGTTTTTCCAGAAAGTTTTGATATTCCTTCTATGTTTATGCCTTTATCATTTAGTAATTGCAAATCACTTTCTCTAAAATCATCTCCAATTGGCCCAATTATTCCTACTCTGGGAGGCATTCCTGGCATCAATGGAAGGTGAAAAGCGGCAGAAATAGAAGAATGGATGGCCGAACCTCCTAATATATCAGCACCAAAGGCTGTTGGAGTTTGAATATGGTCATACCCCATGCTACCTACTATTGCTAAATCTATTCGGAACCCTCCTTCATTAATTTAGGATGATCTTCAAGATATTTAATAGTTATTTGTCTATTATTAAAATCCTCTTCATTCAATATTTTTTTATGAAGTGGAATTAAAGTATCTACACCTGTTAAAATAATTTCATCAATCGTAGAAGACATTTTCTTTATTGCTTGTTTTCTTGTTGGTGCCCAAGTGATGACTTTGGCTAAGAGAGAATCAAATGAAGCAGGCACATCATAGCCGGTGTGTACATGCGAATCTATTCTAACTCCATTGCCTCCTGGCCAAATACATTCCCATATTTTACCAGGTGACGGTTCTAAAGTCGATGGATTTTCGGCATTTATGCGAATCTCAATTGCATGACCATTTATTTTAATCTCTTCCTGAGAGATTTTAATTTCTTCACCATAAGCCACTTTGATCCCTAATGATACCAAATCCTCTCCAACTATCATCTCAGTAACTGTATGTTCTACTTGTACTCTTGGATTGACCTCTAAGAAGTAAAAATTATCTTTCTCATCTCTCAAGAATTCGAAGGTAGCAAGTCCTTCATATCCAACTAATTTAGCCCCTTTAACTACTATTTCTCCCATTTTATCTCTAGTCTCTTCGTCAAGCCAAGGCCCTTCTTCTAGTATTTTTTGATGCCTCCTTTGTATTGAACAAAATCGTTCTCCAAAATGAATCGCATTTTTACCATCACTTAATACCTGAAACTCAATATGTTGTGCACCTTCTATAAATTTCTCTATGAATACTCTATCGTCACCAAATGCTGACATAGCCCTCCCTTGACATAAATTTAGTGCACTTTCAAAATTATCTTTACTATTTACAATCTGCATTCCTATTCCGCCTCCTCCTGCTGCAGCTTTGATTATTATGGGAAATCCTATTTCTCTGGCTATTTCCTCGGCTTCTTTAACGTTAGAAATTGGACTATCTGACCCTTTCGCCACGGGTAGTCCTGCCTCGGCCATAATTTTTCTAGCAGAAATCTTATCTCCTAAGATTTTCAATACTTTAGAACTGGGGCCGATGAATTTAATACCTTCTTCAGACAATCTTCTGGCAAATGTAGGATTCTCTGCTAGAAAACCATATCCTGGGTGAACAGCATCCGCTCCAACTTCTTTGGCTGATTTTACAATTGCTTCTATATCCAAATATGTTGCCAATGGATCATCTCGAGGAATGTATATTCCCTCATCGGCCAATCTAACTGGTAATGATAAACGATCCTCTTTCCCATAGATAATAGCAACTTCAATGCCTAGTAAACGAAGCGACCTCATTATTCTTAATGCTATTTCGCCTCTATTAGCAATTAGTACACGACGAAACATTACATGACCTTTATCGTTTCCAAAGACGGACGGTCCATAAAAATTCAGTATACATCTCTAAGATATCTTTTTTCAGTTTTCATCATCTTAGTCTCTACAAATTCAGTAGCCGTTTCAATGGTCATATTACCATGTTCAGAACATATTTTAATCAAGGTTTTATGGACATCTTTTGCCATCCTTGATTTATCTCCACAAACATAGAAGTAGGCTCCATTATCTATCCATTCCCATATTTCCTTTCCATTTTTTTCCATTAAATGTTGGACATATACTTTTTCAGAACCAGTTCGTGACCATGCCAAATCATGTTTATTCAAAATCCCCTTCTTTTTCCAGTCTTCCATTTCTTCCTTATAATAATATTCTTCTTCAGTCCAATCCCCAAAAAACAACCAATTTTTACCAGTTGCATTATCAATCTCTCTTTGCTCTAAAAATGCCCTAAAAGGGGCAATTCCTGTACCTGGACCAACCATTATGATGTCTCTTGTTTTATCTTCTGGTAGTACAAAAGATCTAGTTGGTGACATAAATATGCCAATATCTGTTTCTTTTACATCACACATATCAGATAAAAATCCTGTGCATAAACCAGCTTTATCTCTGCCATGGTGAGAGTATCTTACTATTCCTACGGTAAGGTGAACAGTCCCTGGTTCAAATTCTGGACTACTGGCAATTGAGTAAAGTCTTGGCTTTAATCTATCCATACCTTCTAGTAATTGCTGCGGACTTAAGTTTATATTTCCAAAATCTCCATATGCGTCAATATAATCTCTAGACCAAATATAATCTTCCATTGATTCTGAATCAGATGTTAATTCTTTCCATAATGCTAAACTAGGGTCTGAGGCCGAACCAATTTCCACGTATCCTTTTGGTACATCATTATCTATCCCAGTACCTTTCCAATCTAGTATCAAGTCTCCAGTATCTTCCGATATTCTTTGTCTTTTAATTATCTTAATTTCAACTTCTCCTGCATTACTATCTAGATGCTTGCCTAGTTTCATAATCCATTTTTTTGTTATTCTATGAACTTCGTAACGACTTGTCAAAGCCTCTTTTAAGGTACATTCACCGAGATGTGTCTCTACCTTTTCTTCACCGGAAAAATTATACAAAGTCAAAATATCTTCAACTAAATTAGGATGACATAGAGGGATTACTCCTAATGCATCACCTGACTTGTATTCTAGGCCTGAATCTCCTAAATCAAATACAATATGCCTAGTTTCTTTTCCTGAACCTTCTCCATTTAAGATAAAATTCTGTGTTAAATTTGATGAATAAGGTTTTTTTGCACTCCAATCAGACATGTTACCAACTCTATATGTTCCGACGGAAAGAACCTTGCTTATGAATAAATGCTGACTCAAATCTGTCTAAGCAGTATATCTATCAACGCAACCCTTCTCGAAGTATTGTAATGGCTGAAGTATTATTCCTAGGTACAGGTAATGCCTTTTCGCCTCCGGGCAGACTTCACGCGTTAGCTTTACTTGATAGAAAAGTTATGATTGATTCTCCTCCAACTTTACTTACACAACTAAGAAAATATTCTATACAACCATCAGAAATAGATCATCTATTGTTCACACATTGGCATGCTGATCATATGTTTGGATTTCCGTTCTTAATGCTAGAAAGAGAATGGATGCCTTATGATTCTGGAGAAAAAAAATCTCTAAATGTTTATTCTAGATATGGAGGTAAAGAAATATTATCAAATCTTTGTAAAATAGGATTTCCAGGTAGTCTTGAGAATTCATTAAATAATAAAATTATTTGGAATAATGAAAAAGAAAGTATACTAAAAGGAACGAATTGGAAATTTCGCAGGTTCCCCGTATCTCATACTCCTGAAACAGATCCGCATGGATATGAATTGATACATTCAACAGGATTCACGATACTCCATTGCGGCGATTCTGGGCCATATCATACAATAGAAGAGAGGGCAGTTTATGCGGATGTAGTGATATTAGAAATGGGCGTCCCAGATTTTGTCTCTAGTCCATATCACCATAATCCATCCGATATTATTGAATTTTCAAAACGTCATCCCAAAGTAAAAGTTCTTGTTACTCATAATTTTTCTCATTCTTCGGGCAACTCTGGAGGATTTGAGATGCCAAATCTGCCAGATGATATTCACCAATTAGAAGACGGAGATATATTGAAAATTTTTGATGAGAAAAAATTTAAAATAAATAGATTAATCAAATAGTTTATAGAAATTTTATCTTAATTACACTAACAAAAATAAAATCTATTCTTGAACTTTTAAGACACACTTATTATCTTTGACTTACTCGCCGAAAGATATGTGCTAGTGCGCTTTTAACTCGTAAGTTAGATTAGTGCTTTAGTATGTATTATTTAGGGAGTTGTTTGATAATGGACGGGAATATTTTTGAGAAAATTCTTGGCCAAGAAAGTTTATTCATGAATAGAAAAATTTTCGATCATGGTTTTGAACCATCCCGTCTCCCTCATAGGGAAAATGAAATCAATTCTTTAGTTAAAAATCTTGTAGATGCATTACATGGTCACATACCTTCAAACATGCTACTCTATGGAGTTCCTGGAGCAGGTAAAACTGTTGTCACTAGGTATGTTCTGCGACAATTGAGAGAAAAAGGTAACGAACTAAATAAAAAGGTCCATGCTTATGAGATAAACTGTAGAAGTGTCGACACCAAATATCGCGTCGTACAGTATTTGGCTTCAGAACTTCATGAAAGAGGTGATGCTGTTGTCCCCTTCACTGGTTGGCCTACAGACCGTGTTTTAGAAACTTTAGTCAGTAGGATGGATAGAATTGGAGGGGTTCACATTATAGTACTTGATGAAATAGATAATTTAGTTTCAAGAGCAGGAGATGGACTACTTTATAATTTGACAAATCTAAATACTAGATTATTAAATTCTAGATGTTGTATAATAGGAATCAGTAATGATTTGAATTTCACACAACAATTAGATCCCAGAGTTATGTCTAGACTCAGTCAGGAAGATATCGTATTCCATCCCTATGGCGCTTCAGAAATAGAGAATATTTTATTAAAAAGGGTGGAAGATGGGCTAAAAAATGGAATTTTGCAAGAAGGAGTAGTTAGCCTTTGTGCGGCTTTAGCAGCCCAAGAACATGGGGATGCCAGAAGGGCACTTGATTTACTGCGTATTTCGGTTCAAAAAGCAGAACAGAATTCACAAGATAAAGTAGAAACCAGACATGTAAAGATAGCCCAAAGTCAGTTAGAATATGATCAAGTTACTCCTGTACTGAAAACTCTACCATTACATCAGAAACTAGTATTATTATCTATTTGCCTGAATGAAGAAAATGGATTGAAAAATATCTCAACAGGAGATATTTATCGAACATACGCGGATGCTTGTTTCCTGATTCATGTTGAACCTTTGACTACACGAAGGGTCTCTTCTTTACTAAATGAATTAGATACTTTGGGACTTATTATTGCTAGAAATGTCAGTAAAGGAAGAGGAGGGAGGAGTAAACAAGTAAATTTAACGACTCCTAAAGCAGTAGATTGCATTTCCTTAATGAGTGAAAATGAGCCACTGGTAGAAGAAGCTGCTCTTGGTAAATATAAACTACAATCGAAACTTTAGTAGTTTGTTTCTCCTCGATAATCATTATACCAAAAGGGCAATTCGCATTAAATAATGAGTGACGATGCGCTTGAATGGAAGGCCTCCTTATCTAGGCCAAGTATGACTCTTTCTAGAATCTCTGTTTTACTAGGAATGTGGGCTTTAATTCTGAGTGCAGTGAACTTAACAATTGGTGCTTATTCAGGGAAAAAGGCTCTTTGGTCTGGATTTTTTTTATCTGGAGAATCAAATACTAATTCCTCAAATATAGTCATTGACGATGCAATATTCTTGTTAATTGGGCTTTCTCTTTGCTACTTAGGAATAATGGGAATTCGTAAATCAATGGGTGAAAATGATAGATTATTAGATTCAATATTATCTGATTTGTCTTCTTTTGCCAGTAACTTATTTTCGACAGATAATACTCTTATGAGATTATTAGGTTCATGGTTAATTGTAATCGGCCTTCTATTCTATCTTCTATGGAGTGTTTTAAATGAAACATGGGTAGATCCCGGCGTTTATTCAGTAATGATAACAATGGTTTCTTTCGGTTATGGAATTTTAATCTATATAGATTCAGAATCTTAATATTCAACAAAATTCAAAACTAGATAATATATCCCTACATCTCTTTTTTGTATCTTCTTTCGTTATTCTCACTACCACTCCTTTGCCCGGTTGACCATATACTACTATGCTACCGAGCGGCGCAATCAAATGAATTATTAATGGGGCTAAATCTTCCTCTCCATCGACGATAATCAAACTAGTCGATCTATTAATAATCCATTCTTTTAATGATTTTTTACAAGTTTCAAATAATGATTCAGTCAACTCTCCTGCTGGATTTTGACATGATAAATTATTATTATATTTTTTTGAATCAATATTTTTAGATTGCGCCCATGTCTCTCTTTTGGTTTTACCATCTATCAAGGCAATATCTGCATTGCATCCTAAATTTTCCAACGTCAATGTTGTTACATCTCCTACTGAAATTAATGGAACATCCTCTTTTAGATATTTTTTAATCATAATTTTCATTGCAAATTCATGATCTTCATCTTTGCCTTCTATCAATTCTCCAAATGGTTGTTTGAGCATTTTTTCAGCATCTTTTGTCATAATAAGTTTTGTAGACATTACATCACTATCTCTTTTTTCAAAAAATGAAGATGTCCATATCCGTCCTTCTCTGTCAATCTCGCCATTTCTTATTCTGGTGCTTGAAATGGGATAACCATCCCATGCATTTTGATGATTAATTTTAATAATTTCTAAAATTTCTAAATTATTATTTTTCCTCATCTCATTAATCTCTATACATATGTCTAATGTTTCTAAAGTACATATTATGGCTTTCGCTTTAGGGTGATTCGGTGCAGGCCCATAACTATCCTCTAATAGTCCAAATTCAATCCTATTCAGCAACTCTTTATCTAAATTATTTATAATCTCATTTTTACGATTTTCCCAACTCAATACCATGGTATTATTTTTCCTAGCAATTTCATCGGCAATAATCCATATCTCTATTTTTTTACATTTTTCTAATGCACCATTTATTAATTTCCTATGCCCAGCATGAAATCTATCAAAAGTACCCCCTATAAGGCCTAAATTATGCATTTAAATCACTACAGATGCTTCATTATATTTTTGTGCCCCGAGGTGTAACGGCTACCTTCACAGTATTACTCTGGCGCCTGACCCACCTCGGGACGTCTGTCGGACTGTGTGGTAGTCCCTTGATTCATTCCTTTCAGTCCTCAGGGGACCTATCACAATCCGGCCACTCGTTTTGCTCCATAATTCATTCCTATACGGTCTTCATGGTCTTCGACAAGTGGTTTCCCAAACGTGGTACCATAATTCATTCTCTTCCTCCGGCGTGGTGGTTTCGTCATCATGGTGTTGCCGTTTGGGCGTTTAATCCTCAACTACTTACTTCAAGAATGTCTCGGTCAATAGTAAATAAATTTATTATTAATCCAATAAGCTTTCATTGTTATAACCAGATAGTTTTTTAATTATTCTTTCTCCAACTTCTTTATCACCATTTAGCATTTCACTAATAGAAAAATAAGGCCATTTTTCTATAGGCTGTGCCAACCAACCAATCAAATCATGAGTTCTTCCGGGCATGGGAGGATTGTTGTTAATTGCATTATTTATAGAATCATACAAATCCAAAATAGAATCACTTATTATTAAATTTTTTAACTTTGATAATTCATTAATTATTCCAAAATTACACCCTGGATGTGGTTTTGATGACAAACCCGGAATAAGGCTTTTTTCTCCTTTAGGCCTTAGTATGGTGGAGCACCAGGGCAAATCAATACTCAATAGCCATTTCAAATCATCATCTTTAATCGCTCTCAATAATATTTCTTGGGACTTAATAGCCCACCAATTTGAAGGCATAGTGTTTACTATATATCTTATTTCTTGTTCATTTAATTTCTTTCCTTTCAATATCATATCTAACATATTTGACCATATTTTAACATCATTATTATCATTTAAATATTTATTTTTATTTTTTAATTTATGCATCAATTCATCTATTTTTATCAAATCATCATTATTTTTAGAATACAACCAATATACTCCCTTAATAGTTTCCAAAGATTTAATCGGTGGATTTCTTAACCAAGCATCTATCGCCCAATCTAACATATCTATATGTATATTATCTGGCATCCATGGTGCATTAGAAAGAAATTGTGCTGCAATCCAAGATACACCTCTTGAAGCATTTTTTGATTCTATTACCGGTCTTGAGCGTAGGAATATATCAGGATCATTTCTTAACTTAATCTTCAACTTCTTTGAATATAAATTTAGGACTGAATCTGGAGCCTCATTAGATACTTCAACAATTTTTTCTATTGGTAAAAAATCTAGGTTCAATAGTGCTAGCCATTCTGGATCAATTCGCTTTCGTAACCTTTGCCATCTTGGCCATCTTCCTTTATCCGGAGATGCTATCCAAGCTGCTATAGGATATCTTGCTTCCATTTGGTTTGCCCAACTTTCATCTCCAAACGGATATTGCGAAATTGACGACATAATAACCGACTTATATTCTTCATCTAATTTTTCATTTACAAAGTTATTTTCTATCTCAAATCCTAAAACAAACCAAGGAGTAATATTTTCATTAATTATTTCCTCTTCTATCCTATTTTGATGTTCTACTTCTATTAGTTTGAAAGGTAAATTATCTCCTCTTTTTGTCACAAACTCTAACCAGGGAAGAGCTCTTTTCGTATCGACTTTTAGCGTATCAAAGTCATTGAAATATTTATTTTTATCTCCTATTATCAATAATCTTAATTTATTACACAGAGATAATTTTAACATAGTATTATTTGAAATACTCTCAGTCAAATCTATTACTAAATCTAGATTTTTATCAACTGATATACTCCATTGTACGATCGAATCTATCGCATTTTTACCTAGACCACGTGTTTCTAATTCATTTGAGTATTTTTTATCATCAAATCTTACATTATTCCAGTCTTTTCTAAATTTTCTCCATGTTGAGTCTGATGTCTTGATTCTTTTTTTTGTAGAAATTTTTTCTTTTAGTGAAATTAATCTCCTTTTCTTTTCTTGACTAGAAATTCTAGGATGAGCTATTTCAATCCAATAATTCAGAACTTCTATTGGATAAATGCTTTGAATAGAATCTATTCCCCTTAAATCGCCTATTAATAGTGTATTTCTTTTAGCAGTTCTCAGTAACATTGATTTGTATAAATTATCATTCATTATCGCTACTATTGGATTTTTTGGCCTTATGTCGGGTGACAAATGATGACATACTCCCAACGTCCAATTTCCGCGATGATAACTATTTTCAGACAAGGGTGGTTTGGGTCTAAAATTCGGGGATTCAAACCATTCTCCTATGGGTATTGATGTAACTTCTTCTTCATGAATCAATCTACCTCTAATAACTCCTACAATTTGTACACTATTAGAATATGATTCTATATTTCGTGGATCAATTAAGTTAGGGCCGTCAACACTAATACTTCTTTTCTCTAAATTGAACCATGTCAAACCATCTTCATTCAATTTGGCCCAATTCCATGACACCCCTTTATTTCCTTTGGAATTTGGTAATTTATCCGGGACTAATATTAGTGGCTCTTCTGGTTGTTGTAAAAATGCAAATAGGATATCTACTCCTTCTCGATACAATACACAATATTTTCCTTTATCATGAGGTAGCGGAAAAGCGTTTTCTATCTTAAACCATTCATCCATTTGGAGTACCTTTCTACCTTTTTCTGTTAGTCTTATTTTCGCTCCTCTGCTCCCCATTTCTAGATCACTAGATACTAATTTTTCGCCCCTCATTCTCTTAATTTCAGCTGAAGCATGAGGCATCCTCAATCCCACTAATTTAGCTAATTCACCCACAGTCTCTTGTCTTTCAACTAGTCTATTCATCAGCCTAAGTCTATACTTACTTCGTATCTTTTTTGGTGTATTTTCTACACCCTCCGTTTCGAAATTTTTGAAATCTAATGACACTATTGTACGTCTCCGAATCAATCTAAATAGAATATATGTATAAATTTATCTTTTATAATTACATTTAGTTACATATTTCCAATGGAAAATATAATTACATTCTTACATTATTATTTTATTTACGACATTTCGTTAAATTAAAGAAACAATGTGTAACCAAATATTGTAATATCATACATAACCATTATATTACCCCCCGCTCTCCTCTTAAACATCCTTCGTTTATGGGGGGTATGAGAGTTGGTAGTTGATAATTATGGACGTTAATAATATTCGTGCCTCTATCAAAAAATACTTGACAAAAAAACCTAGAAACACCGCTGAAATATCTTCATGGTTATCTAGTAAAAATATCATTTCTAATCATGGAATAGTGGAGATTTTAGAATCAGATGCATCTATCATTAGAATTGGCGTTGTTAGAAAAAGTGGGATGATTGACAAAAAACTACCACTTTCAGAATGGGCAACAGAAGATTGGGTACAATACCATGAAAGATCAGTAAAATAAAGAGGAAATTAATATGAGAACTACAAGACTAAGGCAGAAAATAAAGAAATTTTTAGACTTCAAAGGCGAAGCAAACACTACTGAAATATTAGAACATGTAAATTCAACTATGAGGCATGGCACTACTCCTCAACAACTAGGAAATGTTCTTTCAAAAGATAAAGATATACTAAAAATTTCTACTACCAAGAGAGGCGGTGCTCTATCTGGAAGGTACGAAATATGCGTCTGGCAGCTCAGGCCTGGAACATTTGATAATCAAAACTTAGGTCAGAAATAAATATTTTTTATTCCAATTCTACTTCCCAATTGCCATATCTCGCCTCATGATTCATCTCCGCTCTTTTTATGAATGCATTTTGACTGGATTCAGGAGTTCCATCTGCCCATTCCTTTAATGCCGATGCTTGCAAAGCTCTACCATATGAGTATGATAATTCCCATGGTAATTCTTTATTCATTTTATTCATTATATCCAAATGTGCCGTAGCATCTTGATCACTTTGCCCCCCAGATAAGAATACTATGCCGGGTATCTCTTTAGGGACATTTTCAATTAAGCATTGAACAGTCATTTCAGCAACTCTATTTCTATCTATTTGATTATCGTTCATTTTTCCTGATATTATCATATTCGGCTTTAACAAAGTACCTGGGAGATATACGCCATTTTTTTTACACTCTGCAAATGTTACTTCTAATACCTTGGACGTAACTTCCATACATTTTTCTGCACTATGCTTTCCATCCATTAAAACTTCAGGTTCTATGATTGGAACTAATCCCTCCTCTTGGCAAATTCTAGCATATTTAGCCAGTGAGTCGGCATTAGCCCTTATGCAGTGTTCACTAGGATTATCTTCATCAATTGAGATTACAGCCCTCCACTTAGCGAATCTCGCGCCCATTTCAAAATATTCTTTACATCTTTTGCTCAAACCATCCAAGCCTTCTGTTATTTTTTCTCCAATACTACCTTCTAATTCCTTTGTTCCTGTGTCTACTTTAATACCAGGATAAACTCCTCTTTCTTTCAATGCAGTAGGTATGTCTACTCCATTATCCATCTTCTGTCTAATGGTTTCATCATAGAGTATGATGCCACTAACCGCCTTCTCATAATTTTTAGATGAAAATAAATTAACTCTATATTTTCTTCTATTTTCTTCCGAAGGTTCAATTCCGACGGACTCTAAGCGCTTTGACATTGTTCCATTACTTTCATCTGCAGCCAATATTCCTTTACCGGGTGAGACCAAATTTTTTGCTATTTTTTCTAGATTTTTAATATCCATGGTAATCTCTAATGTGTGCGAGTGTGATTTAGAAAATGAATCCATCGATATATTCTCTCATATTGTTCTTTCAGATGTGATAAACTTATGTTCTTTATTCATTACATCAATAATTTCTGAATGGACAATTATTTTTTCTTTTCCTGACATGTTAACTCCCTTAGTCCTCCCATCGCATACTCCAGTCCCAATAAAAATTGAATCATCTGAAGAGCATAATTCATCTCTTTTCCATAACCTTTCAATGTCTCCATCTATCATTTTCTCGGCTCTTTCTCTGTGTCCTTCATTTTTAAAAATTAATCTTCCCTCAAATGGGGCATCGAGGCCCCTTAATGCGGTTGCAGTTATCACTCCCTCAGGAGCAGCACCAATCCCCATTAACATGTCTATATTTGATTTAGGGTCGGCAGCATCCAGCGCTGCAGATATATCGCCATCACCAATTTTAACAATATTTACATTATATTCTTTTAACTCTTTAATTAATTGGTTATGCCTAGGTCTATCCATTACCACTACATTTAATTCACTTGATTTTTTATCCAATTTTGCACAAGCAGCCTCAATATTATATGATATTCCTGCATCTAGGCTTATTTCCCCTAGAAGTTCATTAGGTCCTGAGATTTTATCCATGTAACAATCTGGGGCATGGAGCAAAGTACCTCTGGGGGCGGCTGCTAATACAGCCATTGCATTAGGTAAATCTGATGCAACATGATTTGTACATTCCAACGGGTCGACGGCTATGTCTATTGATAGTGCATCTAATTCGCCTTGCATAGATCCCAAAGGTTCGCCTATCCATAGCATTGGTGCATCATCACGTTCTCCTTCTCCTATTGCTACTCTACCATCAAATGGTACATGGTCAAATATATTCCTCATAGCCTCTACTGCAGCTCCGTCTGCGGCTTTCCCATCTCCAAGGCCTATCCAAGATGCCGCCGCAATTGCCGCTGATTCTGTCGCATCAAGAAAATATTTTTCTAAACTGTTTGTACTCATATGCCACCGCAGCGTATGTAGGCATTCAATCATATGGTTGCTCTTTTATTTTTTTAACTATCCTTATATCGGTTATTAGGGTATTTGGATATTGTCCATCAGAATCTTTCTCTATCGATTTTAACATATCCAAGGCACACAGTAAACCATTACTTACGCCACACAATGCTTCCATCTCTACTCCTGTATTCCAATTAGAAATAACTGAAACTGTACACCTCAATCCATTTTCTTCTATCTTCCAATTGACATTAGAGGCTTCTATAGGGATATTATGGCAATGAGGAATTATTCTTGAGGTTTCTTTTATTGCTTGTATGGCTGCTATTGTGGAAGCCTCTTGTACATTACCCTTTTTTATTTCTCCTTTCCTAATCATATCTATTGATTTTTTGTTCAATATCAATAATCCAGTAGCTATTGATTCCCTTCTAACTTTTGGTTTATTGCTGATGTCTACTATTGCATCCATTACGTCACTCCAATATCTCGACTATTAACTTAGTATTTTACTAATTATGTATTAAATTATAATTTCGTGGTTTGAAATTAACCTAAGCCTTGTTTCCAAACAACTCCATCTTCTCTTACTTCTTTTTTCCAGAGAGGGGCCTGTCTCTTCAATTCGTCTATTAACCAACTACAAGCAGCAAATCCTTCTTTCCTATGTGCAGAAGCAACGTGAATACTCACAATTGGTTCCATGGGGTTAACTACTCCAATTCGGTGTGCCAAAGAAACAGATTTTACGCCAAATTTATCGATAGATTCTTCTGCAATCTCTCTAAGGACCAGTGATAGTTTTTTATCCCATGAATCGAATACTAATTTTTCAACTTTAGAGTATTCTTCTATGCCTCTAACAATTCCGGTAAATGATACTATGCTACCGCAGTCTTCTTGATTTATCAATTCAAGCAATTTTTCTGGTTCTAATTTCTCACTCTCAACTAACACTACAACTTTAGACATATAACCTCCATTCAGCCCTTGGTCTTGAATACAACGGAAATAACCCAATATTGAAATTAAGTATGATACTCGCAAATGCATGACCGACCAAGCAATAAACATCTTAGGTGCTGGGTTATCTGGTCTCTCTGCTGCGATAGTCTTGGCAAATGCAGGCAAAGAAGTACATGTGTTTGAGGTTAGGAAAGATAGTGGGGCGCGTTTCGATGGAGATTTCCAAGGAATTGAGAATTGGACTTCTTCTCCAGATTTCTTTGATGAGATGAAAAGTTGGGGGATAGATCCACACTCTTTCAAATCAAATGAATTTAATACAGTCGATCTAGCACATCCTGATGATGTCATCACCCAACCCAAAACAGAAAATATTGCGTTTAGAGTTGTAGAAAGGGGAACAGATGACCACTGTATAGATCAAGGCCTAAAAAAACTTGCACTAGAGGCAGGTGCTACTATTCATTATGGTTCAAAAAAACCTCCTGAAGAATGTCATATAATTGCTGCAGGCCCAAAGGAGTCAAGTGCAGTAGCATTTGGAGAAATATTCCACACTGATCATCCTAACCATGTCACATTACAACTGAATGATAAACTCGCACCCGGAGCTTACTCTTACCTAATAATTATAGATGGAATAGGGCTAATTTGTACATGTCTTTGGCGCCAGCAAAAAAGAAGTAGTCGTTACCTAAATGAGACTATTGCGTGGTATGAAGAACATTACGAATTAAATAGAAAACCAATAAAAAGAGTCGGAGGAAAAGGTGATTTTTCATTACCAAATAAGTATTTCCACAAAGGTCGCTATTATGTCGGCGAAGCCGGCGGTTTACAAGATTTCATGTGGGGTTTTGGGATGAGATATGCGATAACAAGTGGAGCTCTGGCGGCCCATAGTATACTTGGAAAATGTGATTATGAAGTTGAAATACGCAAGCGTCTGATTCCACTAGTAAAATCAAGTGCAATAAATCGTTTTTTACTTAATAGAGTTGGAAACAGAGGATTTAAATTAGCCGCTAGATATTGGATGTGGGATCAGAAACGAAAAGGAGATGGCCTATTATTCATGCGCCGACTCTATGCTCCTAGTATATTTCGTAATATATTATGGCCGATTACTAAGTTAAGTATGCTAAAGCAGAAAAAATTAGATGATGGACGTGTAGTGAGTAGGATGCCATTTAGAAAGGCATTGAAAAGAGATATTTGGGAACCGAGTGATAAGGCTGTAAGAATCGGTAAACAATGGGATGCCATAAGAAAATCCGGTGCGAACACGTCTTTCAAAGAATCAGATACCTAGAAGTATGCCAGTGATATCCGTTTGGTTGAAATAATCAATCATTATGCCATCACCATGTCTTCTTGGCCCGAACTTAAATCAATGCCCAATAATTTGGTAAACTACGGAGTAACTGCTAATGGTATAGCCATAATTGAACTTATTTCAGATACTGATGGAAAACCTCTCTCTGAAGGTCGAACATCTGTCAATACCTATACTAGGGAAATGTGGGAAGATATCGATCAAGCAATTCTAAATGCTCGCTTTGATGGCGATGTTTCAGTCATACTTTTAATTGGCCATGGCGAAAAATTCTTTTCAGCAGGAGCAAGCATAAATTATCTAAACACATTATCACCAAGGTACAAATATTTTTTCTGTCTTCATGCCAATGAAACACTTTCAAGATTAGAACAAACTCCCAAATTAGTCATAGCTGCTCTAAATGGTCATACTGTGGGGGGAGGCTTAGAAATAGCGATGGCTGCAGATATTAGAATCGCTCATAAAGGAAATTTTCAAATTGGATTACCAGAAGTTTCTCTAGGCGTTTTAGCAGGTACTGGGGGGACTGCTAGGCTAGCTCGTTTAGTAGGTAAGGCTAGAGCAATGGAAATAATGGTTACAGGACGCAAATTCTCCTTTGAAGAAGCAAGAGACATGGATTTAATTCATGATATTTATGATAGTGTAGGTTTAGAGGATTTTAAAACAGATGTATTAGATTATGCTGGGCAATTCACTTTACCCTTGGCGGCTGCGAAGGCAATAGGCAATATTAAGCGAAGTGTCCAAAGTGGTATTGAAATACCTTTGGAATACCATTTGGCTTTAGAAAGAGAATTACAATCAGACCTGTTCCAATCCGAAGATGCAAAAGAAGGAATCGCATCTTACGTTGAAAGAAGAACTCCTAGATTCAAAGGTAAGTAATTTTTTTAATATTGTTATTGTTATATACATTTATTCATATACTAATTGTGTATCGGCTTTTTATGGCAGATACAGAAATAGTAGAGAAATATGCTCCCAACTTTGAGGCTTGGGTTCAAGACTTCACAGAATGGCAAACAAGAATAGGATTTGACCCTTCATGGTTAGGAGATTACAGGTTCGATATTAAGTTTGATTGGGACACCGCTGGAGATGCAATAGAATTTGGCGATTTCGAAGGAATGCCAAAATGGGAAAGACGTATGCAAATACCTCAACAAAATATTAGAGATGCTATAATTAGTATGATTAGTGTTCAAGGAGATACAGAGTTCGCGAGCGTCGAACAACAAAATCACTTACTTGCAACAGCTCCTACTGAATATGATATGAAATCTGCGTTGAGAATAATGTGTGAAGAACAAAGACATGGTTGGCAAATGGCATATGTTTTATGCACATATTTTGGCGAACAAGGCGTCAGAGAAGCAGCAAAACTACTAGAAAGAAACGCTCAGGATGGAACTAGAATTTTAGGCTCTTTTAATGCCCCCATTGATCATTGGCTAGATTTTTTTTGCTTCACTCATTTTATAGATAGAGATGGAAAATACCAATTAAAAATGTTGAGTACTTCTTCATTCAAACCACTTGCAGCGTCTATGGGTCCCATGCTAAAGGAAGAATCATTCCACCTCGGGACTGGAGCAAATGGACTAAGGAGAATAGTTAAACAAGGCGTGATACCTTGCGAATTACTACAAAAATATCTGAATAAATGGATTAGCACAGGTCTAGATTTGTTTGGGACTGATGATTCGACAAGTGCTCAATGGGCTTATGTTTACGGCGTCAAAGGAAGATATGATGAGAGGGAGAGTGATATCCCAGCAGACAGGGCTCATTTGAATGAAGCAAGTAGGGAATTATATTTTCAAGAATTAAGGGCAGAGATGACTAGGATAAGTGCTGCTAGAAAAGAAGGAGAGCCTGATTTATTCATACCATCAGATAAGTTCAACCGTGGCATAGGAATGCATGCAGGAGAAAATTATACAATCATGGGGGATAAATTCGAAGGAACAAATGAAGAATACCAAGATTATCTTGCAAGTGTACTCCCAACTGATGATGATGAAGACAGATTAATTAATGATTATATGAAAAAAGACTGGATCCAATATAGAGAATGGAAAGGAAAAAGATGAGGAAGGTATCAATATGCAACATGTATCTCTTTTAGCCTTTGATAAAAAGAAATGTGAACCATTCTTTGATAGATTGACTGAACTATTTTATTCACATCATCATTCCGATTTACAAAATCCAGATGAATATGAACGTTTGTTATACATGGTGAAAAGGCCATATGATGAGAATATGCTGGATATGGTTGATGATTGGATGGGGCTCAGTCCGAGAGGTTGGAATGAAGAAACAACCCGTGAAATTAAATTAGCCCTATATGCAATTAAATATCCAGATACACTTTTATTAGATAGTTTTACAGAAAAAGCTAGGTCTGATTTAACAAGACTATCATCCTATCTTCATTTCACTCATCATACCTATGCAATTTGGGATGAAGATACTAGAAAAGGACTATCTAAGTTAGGAATCAACATACCATCTACTGACGTTGCTGATCCATTTATTTACGGTGCATACGTAAGTGCAATAGAACTTCTGAAAGATGTTGCACCATTTACTTGTTTCTTAGAGCATGATGTCCCTCGTCAAAGATTATTTCAAGCCGCACTAGCATCATTCGGCCGTGAAGATTGAGAAACTCCTATTGACTAGTATACAAACCACCCATCATGAAGATCAATACTGTTGCAGTGATAGGGGCAGGTACAATGGGCGCGGGAATAGCCCAAATATGCGCCCAAAGAGGTTGGAAAACTAGACTATTTGATACATACGAATTAAGTCTAGAAAATGCTATTATCAATATTAATTTATTCTGGAATAAGGGTATTTCAATAGGTAAAAATAACGAAGAACAGATTGAACAATGGTCAAGAAATTTAAAAATCTATACAGATATTTCTAAAGCAATTTTTGAGGCAGATTTAGTAATTGAAGCGGTGCCAGAGAAAATGAGTTTAAAAAAAGAAATATTTTTAAAATTAGATGAATTAACTTCAGAAGAAACAATATTAGCCTCTAATACTTCTAGTTTATCTATTTCGGAAATTGCAAATGTAACAAATAATCCTGAGAGGGTAATCGGCATGCATTTCTTTAATCCTGTTCCTATAATGAAATTATTAGAGATAATTAGGCATGATAAGTGTTCCGAAAAAACAATACGCACTGCAGAATTAATAGGCTCTGAACTAGGTAAAACCACCATCCTTGTAAATGATTTTCCAGGTTTTGCTACTAGTAGATTAGGAGTCGTTCTAGGTAATGAAGCAATAAGAATGCTCTCCGAAGGAGTTGCTTCGGCCAGTGATATCGATACTGCTATGATGCTTGGTTATAAGCATCCAATTGGTCCCTTAGAATTGACAGATTTGGTAGGTTTGGATGTTAGAAGGGATATTCTGAATAACCTTGCAAAATCTTTTTCCGATGATTCTTATTTGCCCCATCCTCTCCTCGATAAGTTAGTTAAAGAGGGAGAACTTGGTAGCAAGACAAGTAAAGGGATATATGATTGGTCTAATGGCGTAAAATCTGATCGTAACGATTTATGAGGTGTTTTTTTATTGTCTTTAGCTGTAGAACTAATAGGCTTATTTGCGGGTTTTTTAGGAGTGATTGCATGGATTCCACAAATTCGGGAAGTATGGATTGAAAAATCTCATGAAGGTATTTCGCTTCCTACTTTTTTTCTTATATCTTTTGCACTAATATTGTGGTTAATATATGGATTATTAATCATGTCATATTCTATAATAATAGCCAATATAGCTGCTTTAATTTGTATATTGATGGTGATATTAGGAGTTTTGAAGATAAGAAACTTTGAAATTTAATCCTAAATTTTTGTTAACATTCTGTGGAAATGATGAACTCCTTTTTCCATACTAGGGGAATATCTTCCTCGAATATATGAAGAACTATTCATTCCCATCTGTACCGCCTCAACGATATTTTGATCCTCTTTCTCGACTTTGTCTAAATCCCCTCCTGCGCCATCCTCAATTAATAATGGATTATCAATATACCTTTGATAAATTATTTCAGTCCTATCTACTGACAAAGGAACTACCAAATTTACAGATAAACCCCAAGGATAGAAGTTAAGCATTAATCCAGGAAATATCCAAAAATAATAAGCTGCTATTTTTTTACCAAAATCTTTTGAATTTTCTGGTATTTGGAAAGCATTTTCTCCCTTTTTAGCGATACCTATTTGTAACACCCCGCCTTCAAATATTTCAGTTTCATAATCTTCATAACTCAATATTTCATTCAAATCTGAGTGAACATATGGAATGTGAAATCCCTCGAGATAATTATCAACATATAATGCCCAATTGGCTTTAACATTATATTTTTTATAATATCCCGTATCATGGGCAAAATCTTCTATTCTCATCCATCCTATTCTATCTTCTAAAACCTTAATCCAACTGGGTAAAATAGTTTTTTGTGTAGAAGTGAATATTAGCCCTTTCCATATTATAGTTGCAAAATCTGTTAGATTATCTGAACTTCTAGGAAAATTTTTCACTTCCTCAAACTTGGGCATATTTTTAAAATTACCATTTAAATCAAATGTTCTACCATGATATTTACATCTTAGGGTTTTACAATTACTAGGTTGATTATTTATTATCATCCCTCTATGAGTACAAACATTTGAAAGAGATTTAATGACTTTTCCTTTAGTTAGTTGAATTGCTTCCCCCATCAATTCCTTCGAATGTCTTATTGGAATAATATTATTTTCAGATAATTGGTCCTCATGTGCGGAAAAATGCCACATATTTACTATTTTATTTTTAATATTTTCAAAGATATTTCTATCTATATAATATTCTGAAGGCATAGTTTCGGCAATTTGAATATCTTCGTCTATTAATTCCTCCATGTCCCTCTATCCTCCGTAGATGCACTCCGTTGTAGTCATTTCTGCTTTCAGCATATGCCGGGTAAATGATTCAATCCTATCGTTATTAACACCTAAATCACTAACTCCGAGTCTAGATTTAGAATAAACATACATGACTACTTGGTCTTCATTACAATGTAAATTAACTACAAAATCATCTGGAAACTTCCAAATAAATGTCCTAAAGACAACATGTGTATGATTCGGCCATTCTTGTAAAACTTCTCCAGAATTGGAATCAACCCATTTTAATACTTCAAACATTACATTACTCATATTAGATTCAAATCTAATTTCAGAAACTCCCTCGCCCCTGTGTGGATTTGGTCCAATAAACGTACAATTTTTCGATTTCTCCGGGCATGCCTCTGGAAATTCCTCAGGCCCTATTATACTATTAGGTGCGATAATATGAATAGTTGCAATAATTATGGTATAAATCACTATCACTGTTAATAAAATCTGTAATAAATTCTTCTTATATTCTTTTTTTAGCAATAAATTCACCCTTCGTAAACAATTACTTTTGTAGCACGCAAAATTCTATCATGAATTTTATATCCGTCCTGGATAATTTGAAATATCTTTCCTGGTTCTTCTCCTTCTGGACAGGGTACTGATGCAATTGCTTCCATGCAAGTCGGATCAAATTTTTCTTGTTTAATTTCTATTTTCTGTACTCCTTCAATACTTAATGCAGAATACATACTTTCCAATGTCAATTTTACTCCTTCGACAATAGATTCTGATATTTCACTTTCTCTACTACTTTCTACGGCCTTACTAAGATTATCAATTATTGGTATCAGCCTAGATGCTAAATTAGCACTACCATACTTGAGAGCATCATTCTTATCTCTTATTGATCTCTGTCTAATATTAACAACTTCTGCAGCAGAGTATTTTATTTCTTTTTCTAGTTCATTAATTCTTAATTCCATTTCTTGAATGGGATCTTTAACTTCTACTTTCTCTTCCTCTTCCTCGGAGATTATTTCTTCAGGCTCTTCGGACATGTTGCGCCGTCTCCTGCATCATTCAAGAATCCAATGGCTATTATTCGACATAGAAGTATTCGCCATCTATCTTTTGCTCCCTATCTTTTCTACTGCCTGGTTTATTTATTCTTGGCCTATGAGAATCATGATCTCTTCTGAATGTTACATCTACATCGGAAAGGAATTTATTCATCCCTTTTCTTAGATTTAAAGGTCCAACGGCATTTCCTTTTTTCCCTCCCTCTCCCTCAAATACTAGTAAAGAATCACTTACAATATCGATGAAATATATATCATGATCGATAACTAATGCCGCCTTTTCATTACTTTCCATAGTTCTCCTTATGGCTTTGGCAGTTTCCATTCTCGCGTTAGCATCGAGGTGCGCACTAGGCTCATCTAATAGGTAAAGATCTGCTTCTTTGCCCAAGCATATGGCTATACTTACTGCCTGTAATTCTCCTCCTGACAACCTTCTCGCCTGCAAATCTAATAATTGATCAACCTGTAAAGGCCTTATTACTTGTGTATGAAATTCGCCACTCCTCCATTTCATACCTAACTCCGAATCAAGCCAATTTTGGACACTTCCTTCAAAATTTGTACTAACATGTTGTTGTTTGTAAGAGACTTTAGCATCCATGGTACACCATCCCGAATCAGGCTCAAATTCTCCTGCAATCATTTTTACCATTGTAGTTTTACCGGTAGCGTTCGGTCCAACAACTCCTACAACTTCTGCACTTCTGACCTTTCCCTTCTCGGTTTTCAGATGAAAATCTCCAATCTTTTTTTCCATATCGCCCCATGATAAAATTGGTTGCCCAACTTCTTCTCCTCGAACTCTTCCTCTAAGAAATTGAATTGGCTTATCTCGTATTCTGACATTTTCTTCTGGCAAATACCCATCAAGATATGCATTAATTGCCGTTCTCGTATTTCTGGGCTGTGTGAAAATACCATATGCAGCGCGCTCACCGTAAACAATTTGCAATAAATCACACATAACGTCAAGAATCGCTAAATCGTGTTCAATAACTAGTATTCTTTTTCCTCTTTCAACTAATCCTTGAATAATTTTTACAATTCTCATTCTTTCATAGATATCAAGATAAGATGAAGGCTCGTCAAAGAAATATACATCAGCTTCTTTTAGAAGTGTTGCAGCAATCGCCACTCGTTGTAATTCACCTCCTGATAATTTATCTAGTGTACGTTCCATTATTCCTTCAATGGCAAGGAGTTTTGTATACTTTTCAATTTCTCCTCTATCATCTACACGTTCCAACAATTCACTTACTTTACCTTCGAATATTTTTGGTAATTTATCTATATATTGAGGCTTAACTGCAATTTTAACGCCTTCTTCTGCTACTGTAGTTAAGTAATCTCTTAATTCTCCTCGAGGGAATGATTCAATTATCTCATCCCAGTCTTTAATTTCAATAGCCCATTCTCCAAGATTAGGTCTTAGTGAGCCTGATAGAATATTGATTGCTGTGGATTTACCCATCCCATTAGGCCCTAAAATTCCAATTACTTGTTCTTCCCTAGGTGCGGGTAATCGAAAAAGCCCAAATCCATTTTCACCATAGCGATGCGTCAAATCTGTATCTAGCTCTTTTGGGAGATTAATTATTTTAACTGCATCGCCAGGACATAATTTAGCGCGCGTGAAGCAAACCGGACAAGCCGTTTCTAAAATTCTAAATTTATTCTCTTCAAACTGAATACATTCTGCTCCACAAGAACCAGCGTATTTTAATAAATAATTATACGCTGGACTGTTGGGTTTACAACGCTCATCTAGTAGTACGGCTACTCTCATTTTATCTCTCCGTACAATTTACCCTGCCTCTTGTATTTAGATAGACTCTATTGTCCTATGTCAAACTGCCAAGAATCTGTATCTTATGTAAACATATCCTGCTAGTAGAATTTTTTCAGTTTTAGATAGTTGAATTCTTTTAGAAAACACGTCTCCATTATTTTTCTTAATCTTTTTTAGAATTGAACTGTAGAATGCTGCCATTGCTGCGGGGGAGTATCTTGATGATTTATCAAGTAAAGGAAGTAGTTTGAATGCTTTATCTCTATATTCATTTGCTCTCCTAATATAATTCTCTACGAAAGGTTTCCAACCTGGATGATTATTTATTTCAGTATTATATAATATATCATCCTCAGTAATTCCATATTTTGCCAAATCATCTAAAGGTAAATATATTCTATTTCTCTCAGCATCTTCCTTAACATCTCTAAGGATATTGACAAGTTGCATAAAAACTCCCCATGATTCAGCATATTCCTTCGCCTTTATATTATCATATCCATAAATTTCAATACAAACTAGGCCGACAGTAGATGCGACTCTGTAACAATAAGCATAGAGATCTTCAAATGTAACGTATCTGTTAGTATGAAAATCATCTTCCATACCACTGACCATATCATCAAGTAACTGTTTTGGTATTCCAAAATTATTAACAGTATCTTTTATTGCCATAAAAATCGGATCCGTTGAAGTAACATCTTGATATGCTGTTGATAATTTCTTCCTGTAGTAAAATAACTGTGACATTTTTTCATTATAAGAAACTCTATCTAAAACAGTATTTTTATTACTCAGATTAAATATATTATCTCGATATTCTATTGATTCCGGATCATCAGATGACCCTCCCGGAAAAATATCTATGAAATCACCATCTGCTATATCATCCGCTCTTCGGCAAAATGCATAATATGCACAAATAGCTTTTCTTTCATAGTCTGGAAGAAACTTAAACGAGTGATAAAAATTACCCGCTTCTCTACGCGTCAGTTCTTCACAATAATCGTAAGCAGTAGAAATCATATTATGAGGTACCTGAGATTCTTCCCATATGGGGGCATCAATATATCTAAATGGATTTGTCAATTCACCTCTTGATCCTATGACTCCCATGAAGATGGCCCCTTCTCGTATAGTTTCGAGTGCAGTTATGCTGATTGCACGTGTTGCATCTTTTGTCATTTTTACTGCAGAGCGAACGAGCTCAATCCTTTTAAATGAGTTTTCTGAATCAATTAAAGAAACACTGCCGTCATCTGAAAGGATTTCACCGCCGATAATTTCTGGCAACTGCTCTTCCCTCATAGTTTACACATCAAGCGAGAACAATTCTTTCTTGAAGTTCACTATGGCTTGTTCTATTGAATATCATCACTTTCTAGAATTATATCATATTCTTTCTGAGTAATTTTAAACTCTTATTTCTCGATAAAGATGCAAATAAAGCTCTTCTAAATATCTTCTTAATATCCTTTCTAGAAACTTTAATTCTGTTTCCGGCATCCAAAACGTTATTTTCAGTTAACATTATTAATGTTCTTTGCCCTATTAATATGGGTAAAAGACAAGATAATCTTAGCCTATATTCATTATTAGGTAACAAGCCAACATACACTATTGCTTCTTTAAGGTAGTCATAGGTCTTAGAGATGTATGAATCATAAAGTGACCTAAATTCATTCATATTTTTTGAATCTAGTAAATCATCCGGTATCAAATTATATCTTAATAATTCATCTTCTGGTATGTAGCAACGTCCCATTAAGATGTCTTCTGGAATATCTCTTAGAATATTTATTAATTGTAATGCCTTACCAAATTTTATTCCCTTTTCAAACAATTCCTTTCTTAATTCTTCGTTAGTATCAAATTGGTGATCTACAGACATATGTGTCCAGAATTCACCTACACAACCAGCCACTGAGTAGGTATATTCATCTAATTCCTTTTCACTTTTTAGTGCAACGATGTTTTCCTTTGTGGGCATTCCAAATCTTTCTAAATCAAGTTTTTGACCTTCAATTATAATTTCTAAACACTTTCTAATTTTCATCCTATCTGAATCGTTTAATGAATTTGATTTTTCTAAATAATTAATTGGAATGTCGATATTTTTCAATAATTCTTTTTCTGCTAGATTCTCTTGAAGTACAGATAAGTCTGTTAAATCAGGCATTTCTTTTGTTACACCTTGGATTCTGTCACTATATATACTGATTAAATCAATAAGATTTTTATGATTTCCAACCCTTGAATCTGCAATGGTATCAGAAATTCTCGCAAGTAGATATGTCAAACCTATTTGATTACGAATCTTTTTCGGGAGAACATTCAATGTTAGATAGAATGATCTAGACGTATCTTTTAGTAGAATATCTATGTCCCTTTCCATTTTATTTGCCTCACTTGGAACTTCATCATTTTATTTATCAGAGATGACCATATATCTAAGAATCTCCGTTTTATTATTATCATTGAAAAACTATCCATAAAGCTTCATAATTTTTTTTATCTTAAGCCTGCTTCTTCAAGGGCTTTTACAAGTACATTGCCAATTTCTGAAGGATCTCGTGCAACATATATTCCTGCCCTTTCAAACGCAGCAAATTTTTCCTTTGCAGTACCCTTACCTCCTGATATTATAGCTCCTGCATGGCCCATTCTTTTTCCAGGGGGTGCAGTTGAACCAGCAACAAAACCAACTATGGGTTTACTCATATTTTTGGATGCCCATTCAGCAGCTTCTTCTTCTGCAGATCCTCCTATTTCACCAATTAGAACTACTGCTTCTGTCTGAGGATCATTTTCAAATGCTTGTAAACAATCAATAAATCCTGTTCCATTTATCGGATCACCTCCTATGCCTACGCAAGTAGACTGCCCTTCTCCAACGCTCATGGTTTGTGCAACCGCCTCATAAGTCAATGTACCACTTTTTGACACGATTCCAATCCTTCCCTTTGCATGGATGAAACCAGGCATAATGCCAACCTTGCAACCTCCTTTTTCCCTTGGTGTTATTATTCCAGGACAATTTGGGCCTATTAACCTAACATTAGGGCACTTTCCAACATTTGCAACCGCATTAACCATATCAAGAATAGGAATCCCTTCTGTAATACAAACTACTAGTCCTCCGCCATTTGCCTGGAAGGCGTTAGCAGCCTCAATTATCGCTGCAGATGCAAAACGAGCTGGGACATATATGACACTTACATTTGCATTAGTTTTTCCTATGGCTTCTTGCATGCTATTAAAAACAGATATTTCTTTTCCTGAGAAATTTAGTGTTTGCCCCCCCTTTCCTGGAGTAACTCCTCCTACTACATTAGTTTCATAATCTATCATCCTAGTTCCATGGAATGTACCTTGATTTCCAGTAATTCCTTGTATCAAAATTTTACTATTCTCATCTACCCAAATCGACATTATTGACTCCTCCTTGTTAATGACACAATCTTTTCTGCTCCTTCAGCAAGAGTATCTGCAGTAAAAACATTCAAATCGCTATTATTTAGGATATTTTTACCTTCGACATGATTTGTACCTGAAAATCTTACTACCAATGGAACATCCAAGCCGATTTCTTTCGATGCCTTAATTACACTTTTTGCTACCATGTCACATTGAATGATGCCTCCAAAAATATTTACTAATATACCTTCGACATTTTCGTCTTCTAAAATTATTTCAAAAGCTGCAGTGATTGATTCACTGGTTGCTCCTCCTCCTATGTCCAAAAAATTTGCTGGCTCACTCCCATAAAGTTTTATCACATCCATTGATGCCATTGCAAGTCCTGCTCCATTTACTAGACAACCAATATTCCCATCTAATTTGACATATGATAATCCATACTTATCGGCTCTAATCTCTACTTCTTCTTCTTCCGATAAATCTCTTAATCCATCTCTCCATGGATGCCTAAATTCTGCGCTATCATCAAAACTAACCTTACCATCTAATGCAATAATTTCACCAGATACACTCTTCACAAGTGGATTAATTTCTATCATTGAACAGTCTTTATCTAAAAACATAGAATATAATGAATTCACCATTTCAACCATTTCATCTCTAGATTCGCCAGTAAGTCCTAGTAACTCAGAGAATTTGACTACTTCTTCATTTCTTAGGCCTTCCAACGGATCTGCCCATATTTTATGAATTGCCTCAGGTTTTTTCTCTGCTACTTCTTCAATATCTACTCCGCCTTCAGTTGAACCCATTATTAATACTGATTTTGTATCTCGATCAATTAGAAGTGCTAGATAATACTCATGAGATATTTCACATCCAGATTCGATGTATAGATTATTAACTATTTTTCCTTTTTCTCCTGTTTGTTTTGTTACTAACTTATTCCCGATTATGGATGATGCATATTTTCTGACTTCTTCTCTAGAGAATGCAATTTTCACTCCCCCTTCCATTATTTTTTCATTAGTATTTGGATCATAGAGTATGCCCTTCCCTCTTCCACCTGCATGAATCTGGCTTTTTACCGCTACTATGGTTGATTCTAATTCATCATATGCCTGTAATGCTTCATTTAGATTTGTACAATGTAATCCTTTAACCACCTTAACGCCAGAGTCATAGAAAATAGCTTTGGCCTGATATTCGTGAATATTCATGCCATTCCCACACCCCTCTTGTCTTTGAAAGATACTGTATATAGTGGCGATATAGGTCAAACCAACGAAGAACTCAAAGGGTAATTAGTCTAGCACTAAGTATGGAGGTTATTGTATTAGTAGGAGGGTTTGGAACACGTCTACGCCCTTGGACTGAAGATAGAGTTAAACCCTTACTTCCAATACTTGATAAAACATTATTGGAGCGTGTCATAGAAGTAGTCCCAGAAGATTTAGTTTCAAGAGTAATCATCGCTGCAGGCCATGGTGTACAACAAATTGAAAACTTCTTTGCCGATAATGAAACTAATTATGAAGTAGTTATATCAATAGAAAAAGAGGCTTTGGGCACGGGAGGGGCCGTCGGATTAGCTGCCCAAAAACTGAAAGAAACGGGACCAGTATTGATTTTAAATGGTGATTTAATTTCAAGTGTTAACGTTCGTAGCCTAATAGAACATCACAATTTGACTGGCTCCAAGGCAACATTATCTCTTTGGGAAGTAGAAGACCCAAGTCGCTTCGGAGTTTGCGATTTAGATGAGGAAGGAATGATAAGAAGATTCCAAGAAAAACCAGCCCCAGGGACAGAATTTTCCAACCTCATTAATGCTGGTTGTGTAGTAGTAAGTAGGGATTTGATTGAGAATTTTTCTAGTGATAAGCATAGCATGGAACGAGTAGTCTTCCCTCCTGTTGCCGAGTCTGGAAATATGGCAGGACTTGTTTTTTCAGGTTATTTCGTAGATGCAGGAACACCTTCTTCTTACATTGAAGCAGCACAAACTTGTATTCAAAATAATAGATTTACTTCGGGAATTAGAGTTGCGGAATCATGGTATGGGGATGGAGTTTCAAACACTTCAAACTCTAATCGTTGCTCAATAGGAAGTAATGTAAATATCGAAGAATCAGCAATTTTATCAGACTGTGTTGTCTTAAAAAATGCTAAAATAGGTAACGGTGTTAAATTGGAAAGATGCTTAATTGGCGAAGGAGCAATTATTTCTGATAACACATTCTTATCCGACGCAGTGGTAAATCATTATGCTATATTATAGTGAATTATCCCCGGTATTGTCAAATTAGTTATCCTGTTCCGCAGTATATGGAAGAAAGACTGGTAGTGATTAATTTCAAAACTTATGAAGAAGCATTAGGGTTCTCTGCAGATAAATTAGCAAGAATTATGAGTAATTTAGAAACGGAAATTAGACTTATAGCTGTAGTTTCTCCATTCGACCTTTCATCAGTAGTTAGTGTAGCGCCAAATCTTGAAGTATGGACTCAACATTTAGATCCAATTTCATTTGGTTCGAATACAGGTTGGTTACATCCTGAAAACGCCATAGAAAGAGGTGCAAGTGGTACTTTAATAAACCATGCAGAACGCAAAGTGAGCATTGAACATATTGCCATGTTATTGGATCAGGTACCTGAGAATTTCACTGTCTGTGCTTGTGCCGCAAATATCAATGAGGCCGAAGCCATAAGTGCTTTGAAACCAACATTCGTTGCCGTTGAACCACCTGAACTGATAGGTGGAGATATTTCTGTAACTTCAGCAGATCCAAAAATTGTCTCCGGAACTGTAGAAGTTGTTAGAAAAATATCTAAAGATGTGCGCATATTATGTGGAGCAGGTGTAAAAAATGGTAATGATGTTGCTAAGGCAATAGAACTTGGAGCCTCGGGAGTTTTACTTGCTAGTGGAGTAACCAAATCGTCTAATCCATCTAAATCGTTGGTTGATTTACTTTCTAAAATTTAATTTCTATTTTTATTTTATTTATTTTTACGTCAATTTACATAAATAAACCGCAGCCCTTTTCTCTAACTCATTTATCCGTTGGCGATTACAATGTCAGATGAGGGCGCGACTGAAATTCAGAAAGTAAAAAAGAAAAACTACCAAAAAGAACTTTTTAGATTGCAATTGGAGTTGATCAAATTACAAGAATGGGTCAAAGCTAAAGGGCTCAAAGTTGTAGTAATATTTGAAGGAAGGGATGCTGCAGGAAAGGGTGGTGTAATAAAGAGAATAACTCAATATCTAAATCCTAGGGTTGTAAAAGTTGCAGCATTACCTGCGCCTACTGAAAGAGAGAAGACTGAGTGGTACTTCCAGAGATATGTTGATCATTTGCCAGCTGCAGGGGAAATTGTATTATTTGACAGAAGTTGGTATAACCGTGCAGGTGTAGAACGTGTGATGGGTTTCTGTACAGATAAGGAATATGAAGGTTTTTTACGCGCCTGCCCTACCTTTGAAAGAATGCTAATTCGATCTGATACTATTTTGATAAAATATTGGTTTTCAGTTTCAGACGAAGAACAATTGAAGAGATTCAAGGCTAGATTGGCAGAACCTCACAAGAGATGGAAATTAAGCCCAATGGATTTAGAATCGCTTACTAGGTGGGAAGATTATTCAGAAGCCAAGGATAATATGTTTGCATATACTGATACAAAAAGGTCACCATGGTATGTCGTTAATTCAGAAATCAAAAAACATGCCCATATAAATTGTATAAGCCATTTTTTATCTCTAATACCGTATGAGGACCTAACTCCAAAAGAAATAAAATTACCCAAAAGGAAAAAATCAACAGGATATATTCGTCCTCCTGAAGATGAACAAACCTTTGTTCCCGATTTTCATCTTAAATTGTTGTGAAACTATGAAATTTTTATCTTCCACGATTGTTATTATCATACTTATCTCTAGTGGGTGCTTAGGTATTTTCGAAGATAATGTTGACGACGACAACGATGGTTTTTTGAATGTAATTGATGATTTCCCTAATGATCCAGAAGAATGGATTGATACCGATGGAGATAGTATTGGAAATAATGCAGACTTAGATGATGATAATGATGGTTTTACTGACTCTCTTGAATTTGATTGTATTTCCAATCCATTAAATAATTCCTCAAAACCAATAGATATGGACAAAGATGGAATTTGCGATATATTAGATGGAGATATTGATGGCGATAACTTACCCAATGTTTGGGAAATTAATAGAAACTTAAATCCATTCGATGCCAATGATTCTATTCTATGCCATGGATATGCCGAATATTGTTTAAGAAGTTATGATAATTTCACCTTTCCAGAGACTCATAATGCTTATTCAGCCTTAGAAGATGGAGTATTCATGGGTGTAAATCATTACACTGGACTACAAGCACAATGGGATGGCGGAATCAGGGCTTTCATGGTTGATACACATCATGTTACAAGCGATAACAATGGCCCAGATGATGTGAGATTCTGCCATGGCTCTCCTAACTCTTTTCCTCATCCCTGCTCATATTCTGAAATAGATGCGTTCGAGTGGCTTATACTTCTCAATTCATTAATGAATTCCAGTGGTAATAATTGTCCAATGTATTGTGGAGATGTTGTAACATTGCTAATTGAAAATTATGTACCTGCAGAACATCTAAACAACCTCTTCAATAAAACTGGAATGTCCGATAGAATATATGTGCACAGTTTTGGAGATGTGTGGCCAGATATTGGAGACTTAATTTTAAGTGGGAAAGATTTAGTAGTTTTTTGGGAACAAACAGGAAATCAGCAATATCCTTGGTTACATGATTTTGGAGAATTTGGTTGGACTACTAACTACGGAGAAGATAATCAAAATGAAATGAAATGTACAATTCATCGAGGTAACGGTTCTCAACCTGTTTGGCACCTCAATCATTGGTTAACAAGTATTTTTGGTGTAGCCGACCCTTCAAGAAGCAATGAAGTTAATGATTACTATTTCCTATTAAATAGATCATTAGAATGTTGGGAAATAATGAATAATCGTCCAACTTTTATCGCTGTAGATTATTGGGAAGATGGAGAAATAACCAACGTCACCATCACTCTAAACAAAATGGAACATTGGTCCTCAGAAATACCTCCTCATCCTTAAGATTCCTGAATGACTGAGATAAACTAAATCATAAAGCAGATTATCTATTGACTCGTCCGAATGTTCATGCAGAGGTGCGGTTCAAAGGAAGTCTCTGATGCTTTTGTCAATAATGAGCAAATATATTTGATACTTGTACTTAGAAATTCAGATGATCCAGAGGTATCTCGTCTTATCGCCTTAGCATCTAGTAAATCAATACCAATTAAAGAAGGCTCTGAAAGAGATATTTGGAGGATGGCTAGAGATAACAAAGATCCCAATAAACCCAAAATACTTGCTTTAGTTGGAAGAAACCCTTATGCAGGTATAGATGAAATTTTTCAAACTGGAGGTATAATTTGGTTACTTGCTGGGGCCAAATACCCAGTTAATATTGGATTCACCATAAGAACAGCCGAAGTTAGTGGTGCTAATGCTGTATTTATTGATAGTAACCTGAACAATAGCGAGCGTAAGGGTGCATTACGCGCCTCGATGAAAGCACACCGTTTCATCCCATTACACTGGGCCGATGGTCTTTCGATAGTTGACAAAGCAAAAAATTTTGGTTACAGGATTATTTCTATAGAAGATGTAGGTTCCAAATCTCCTTGGGAAGTAGACTTTACTGGAAACGTGTTGCTAATAATCGGAGGTGAGAGAGAAGGAATTTCTCAATCAATTCTTGATAAATCTGATGTGATATTAAGAATTCCAATGACCGGTTTTGTCCCTTCTTTTAATTTACAAGCACCAATGGCAATTGTAGCCGCAGAAGCACAAAGACAAAGGTCGGCTTAGATTCAATTTTAACCCCTAGTTTCATGACCCTTAACCCAATCCTAGGTACATGGAAGTGCCTATTGAACTCTTATCTATGCTTCAAGGTGACCAAGGGCCAACTAAACAAAAAGCAGCCCGTCTGGTAGTCGATCTTGCATCTACTGCAAACTCAAAACAATTTATCCGCTGCGATAATTCACACGTTTCTGGTGTCAGCGTAATTACAGGCGGACATGGTCTAAGGCGCTTTCTTTCAGATATTTCTGGTGACCCCCTGGGCAAAGTTGTTATTCCAACAACTCTAAATTCTGCTGGTTGTGATTTGGATAAATTAGAAGAAATGAATATTAATTATCCGGAATTTCTCAAATATCAGTTTGAAATTGTAGAGGCATATTCTGAATTAGGGATAGATGCCACACTTTCATGCACACCATATGATAGGGGTATTGAATCAATTGAAGGTTTTGGTTCATGGGCAGAGTCAAATGCAGTTTGTTTCTCAAATTCATATACATCCCTGATAACTAATCGTGAGTCTGGATTATCTGCTCTTGCTACGGCCCTGACTGGATGGGCCCCATATTGGGGGTTACATATACCTGAAAATCGGATTCCGAATATATTTGTTAGAGTTGAATGCAATTTGTCTGATCCTACAGACTGGAGTATATTGGGAGATTGGATAGGTAAACAAATAATGCCAGATTGGAAATTACCTTGGGGCCCCATGCCCTACATTGTTGGCTTACCAAAAAATATCAACTTTGAGATGCGCAAAGCCCTCACTGCCGCAGCAGCCAATTATGGCTGCCCTATGCTATGGATTGATGACGATATCATAGATTCACCTTACGTTGAGGATTATCAAGGTGAAATAATATTTGGAAAAGAAGAATTATCTCAAAGATATAGGGAACTTTCTCCTAAAGGAATTGTTGATTTAGTTGTTATAGGATGCCCTCAGGCAAGTATTGGTGAAGCTAGATCTACCGCAGCGGCTGCACGTGCAAGGATGGAACTTGGGGAGAAAATAACTAATAAAAGGCTCTGGCTATTCACTAGCGGATATAACTACGAAATTTTAGAAGCAGATGGAACAATCGATATTTTAGAAGAAGCAGGAGCCTTAATTCTTAAAGATACATGTCCAGAAGTAACTCCTTACAATAGAGATAAATATAATCATTTGTTGACAAATTCACTGAAAGCAGAACATTATCTAACAAGTGGACTTAATCGAATGCCTACTAGCGTTGCTACAATAGTGGATTGTGTAGCCCATGCATTCGATGACCAATTAACTAATGGACCTCGTCCTATTTTAGATTCTAGAAAACCCAAGCCTATACTTTCAGGAAAAACCAAAAAAATATCTTCACTTGATATTTATGGAAAAGGAGTTCCAAGTCAATCAGAGTGGAAGGTGTTCGGTAAAGCATTAGTTACAGATGTTCCCATAACATATCTTGGTTATGTAAATAGAGATACTGGCATAATAGAAGAACCAGGACACCCACTGGATGGAAATAAAATAAAAGATACAATTTTTATTTATCCAAAAGGATCTGGTTCCACAGTCGCTCCTTTTGTATTGATGGGGTTGATATATACAAATCAAGGCCCTAAGGCAATAGTAAATACTGATGTCTGCCCACTTACAATTCCTGCTATATCGTTATTAAATGTACCCTATGCTCATGGTTTTAGTACAGATCCTACACTTGAAGTAAATTCTGGTGATGAGGTCGAATTATCTCTTAATGATGGAGTTACTAATCTAAAAATTATAAATAGAAATAGCGAGGATTGATGACTCTAAACCCTCACAGACAATACATGAGTACCCGTCCTACTCCTCAGCCTTGTCAAAAACATGATCATGGTAAATTTGAAATTTTATACAGAGATGGTGCTGCTAGAATAGGTCGCTTACATACAAATCATGGAGTATTAAATACTCCAATGTTACTTCCCGTTGTTAATCCAAATATCAGGACTATTGAGCCTAGAGAAATGTGGGAAGAGTATGGTATAGAGGGATTAATAACAAATTCATATATAATTTGGAAACATGAAAAATTAAAAGAATCAGCTCTATCACAGGGAATTCATAATCTTTTAGATTTCCCAGGCATTGTAGTAACTGATTCGGGAACTTTTCAATCATATATATATGGAGATATTGAGGTTGGCGTTAGTGAAATTATAGAATTTCAAAAAAATATTGGTGTTGATATAGGTACTATGTTGGATGTTTTTGGGCGCCCGGATATGTCTTTATCGGAACTTGAATACGCCGTTGAAGAGACTGCTAGAAGGGCTCCCGAATCATTAGAAATAGCTGGAAATAATTTATTATTAAACGGTCCCATACAAGGAGGTACTAATGAAAAATTACGCGCTAAATCTGCATCTTTAATGTCTTCATTTAGTAGTCAATATCATAATTTCACTATACACCCTATCGGAGGAATAGTTCCTTTAATGGAAAAACAGATGTACAAGGAATTATTTCAAATATTACTAGCTTCGAAATCTAATATACCTCCAAATCGACCAATCCACTTATTCGGTTGTGGTCATCCAATACTTTTCCCATTATCAATCGCATTAGGGGTTGATATTTTTGATAGTGCTGCATATGTATTATTTGCTCGCGATAATCGTTTTTTTACTCCAACAGGAACAGTGAAGTTACAAGATATCAGAGAATGGCCAATAAGCTCACGTGCTTTATTCGGTTTAACTCCTGAACAGGTTAAAAATATGAATAAAGAACAAAGAACGAGTATATTGTCGCGACATAATTTGGAAATCACTCAAGCCGAGTTGGCCAAATGTAGGGAAGCAATAAGAAATGGAAAAATTTGGCAATTAGCTGAAGAAAGAAGTCACAGTTCCCCACAATTACGTGTAGCATTCCTTTGGGTTTTAGAACAACTTGCACATCCAGATGAAGGGCCTATTGGAGATTGTATATTAGATATAATATCTTCAACTAATCCAGTAAGGAAGGGAGGGGAGCATATGAGTCATGATATTGAACTAAGGCCACATATATTACATTCACAGGCGCTTATTGCGACTAGATGGAAAATCCCAGGATCTTGGTGGGATGACTCTAAATCCAGTCCAAAAAAACTAATTATTATCGAAAAATCATCGCCTCCTTGGAGATTATCTTCATTAGATAATATTATTTCCTATCTTATTGAAACGCCAAATTCAATACCTTTGATACTAACTCCTCTTGGAATAATTCCTTATTCACTTGAAGATCTATCGCCATGGTGCCATTTAGATGGAGATAATGATATGTGGAATATTGAATATGATGATGAGGAAATATTGGATTTTCTATCTGACTTAAATCTTGAGAATATACCATTTGTAAGGATTAAACCAGTATCAGATTTGATTATAAACTCTGATTCTGAACTAAAAATTAGAAATTGGCTTGATAGATGTTCCATAGTAGATAAATTATCGGTTTTATGTTCTATTAATCCTAATGATGGATGTAAACTTACTTCGTCAATGACTAGTCGAAAATCCAATACTGATAGGATGGTAAATGTTTATTCTCAAGAATTACATATTTTATCTCCAAGGCTTAATGATGGTGGAATTTCACTAACTGTAGAGGGTGCAAAGAAACTTTTGGATAATAGAATTCCCAATTCTTTCGAAGATTATGACATTGATTCTGAATTTTTGGGTTTACCTAAAGTTTGTATTAATGATGATGCGAAACCCTTTGTAGGAATAGGAAGAAATGTGATGCATGGTTATATTTTAGCTGCAGATAGTCATATAATACCCGGTCAACCTTGTTTAATTGTTGATTCTGATGGCCATTTAATAGCACATGGAATCGCATTAACTTCCTCAAAGGAGATGAATTTTTTCAAAAAGGGCATTGCAGTAAAAGTTAGAGATGGAGTTCTAAAAAATAATTTATAATTTCTAATCATAAAGGGGATTAATTGAAAAGATTGACATCTGAACATAACATAATTGCGTACGGAGAGGGTGCCTTAAATGCAGGAAAATGAAAATAATAATTGGGTGATAGAGACTAAAAATCTCTGTAAGATGTACGGGCCACATTTAGCTTTAGATAATCTCAATTTAAAAATTCCTCGTGGGGCTGTAGGTGTTCTTGGGCCAAATGGTGCCGGAAAATCTACTTTCTTCAAATGTATTTTAGGATTAATTAAAATAACTTCTGGTAGTGGAAAGGTTCTTGGGCATGATATTAGGTATGAAGGAGAATTAATACGTTCCAAAATAGGATATATGCCAGAATATGATGCTTTAGATCCCGGTTTAACCGCAATAGACCAAGTTAGATACTCTGGTGAAATATTGGGTATGAATACCGATGTAGCGACACAAAGAGCACATGAAGTGTTAGAATATGTAGGTCTCAAAGATCAAAGATATAGGAAAATAGAAACTTTTAGTACTGGAATGAAACAAGCAACAAAATTAGCCTGTGCGATAATTCATGATCCTCTAATATTAATTTGTGATGAACCAACTAATGGTTTGGATAAAAGGGCTAGAAAATTTATGCTAGATACTTTAAGAAGAACTGCCAATGAAGGAAAGCGCACAGTTCTGATGAGTAGCCATGTTATGGAAGATGTCCAGGAAGTGTGTGAAAGTATTTTGATGATTTACAAGGGAAAAGTCGTTCTACAGAAGAGTTTAGGAGAATTAGTAGATCAAGTAGATAGGGAAATAGAAATGACCATTTGGGGCGGTGCTTCAAAATTACAAGAGGAATTAGAAAATAGAGACTTTTCTGTCCGCCGATTAGGGAGAATACTTCGAGTTACTCTGATAGATGAAAATACAATTACTGGAATAATTAAAACAGTTGCAGATTGCAAAGTTCAAGTACGGCAATTAAAAGAATATACTCCTGATTTGGAAGATATATTTCTACTTATAATGGATAAATTGGGCGCTGAAATAAAAGTAACCTCTGACCTAATGACCACTGAGCATATTGGCGGGACTTAGTATGACTGAAGATAATTTGGATATTTTAGGTAAGCAAACTAGGATGGAGGTTGCTTATGGCTCTGGAGAGGGTGATGAACAATTATCGGCCGTAGTTGCAAAAAAGGAAACTACCCTAGGGACAATATTTGATCAATCATACAAACAATGGAGTGGTATTCTAGGCCCAAGATGGATGAGAAATTATTCAATATACAGACACCACGTTTATGGTATCTTTACCAGTAAAGGTCACAGATATTACCATCCATTTGTAAGGCTTACAATATTAGTCATATTTTTAGCATCTTTAGCCCCAATTCCTATGCTTTTCTTATCTTCCCTTCTTCCCGGACAAGATGGTGATTTTTTATCTAAAATGTGGGGCATAAATAGGTACAATCTATGGGGCCAAGTACTAGGTTATTTTCCTCGTAATTTATGTATGTGGCCATTATTAACTGCATTGGTTGTTGGTGGCATGATTTCAGATGATAGAAGAAATGGTACTAGTGCTTTATACTTCTCTAGGCCGATAAATCGTTTTGATTATACTATTATGAAATATATCAGTGTTTTTGTAATTCTAGGTTTCGTAATTGTATTTTCATATTTTGCTTATTATACTACTGCTATAGTTTTTAGAGGAGAAAGTTGGGCATACTTGATAGATACCTTACCTATGTTCCTTAGTGGAATTATTGCTGGAATAATTTTAGTAATGACCTACACATCCCTTGGTTTAGCATTATCTAGTGTAAGTCAAAGCAGATTCTTTGCCGCAATTGGTTTTCTAAGTATAATCTATGGTACGAAGATCATCGCACTTCTAATTGAAATGCAATTCGATACAACAATAATGTATATTTTAAGTCCTTATGATTGCCTTGCTCATTTCGGTCAATTCTTACTTGGTTTAGAATTAAACTATCAACACCCTCTTGGATTTTCTATTATTTCATTAATCTCTATGAATGTTATTTCTATCGGTATCTTGGTATCAAGAATTAGTTCTATGGAGGTGACAAGAGAGTGAATGAAGTAAATACTAAATCTCCAGCAGTAATGTTAGACCATGTTTCTAAATGGTATGGAGAAGTTATAGGAATAAATGATATTTCTTTAGCCATTGAAGGAGGAGTTACTGGAATTCTTGGCTCTAATGGTGCAGGAAAGTCTACACTTTTCAAGATATTAATGGGCCGTTTGAAACCAAGCCAAGGAACTGTTCGTTTGTTTGGAATTGACCCATGGAAAAGTACTACTCCATACCGTAGAATAGGTTATGTAAGTGAATCTGAGAAAATGTATGATTGGATGACTTCTCTTGATTTCATTTCGACATTAGCAAGATTACATGGCATGTCTAGAGAAGAAGCAGTAGAAAGATCTAGGCATGTACTAAACTTTGTGGGCTTAGGGGATGTACATCATAAAGAAATAGGAAAATATAGTAAAGGCATGAGGCAACGTGTCAAAATAGCACATGCATTAGTACATAATCCTGATTTAATAATTCTTGACGAGCCTTTACATGGCTGTGATCCAATAGCAAGGACAAGTATAATGAACGTTATTAGAGAATTGGGAATTCAGGGAAAAACTGTTCTAGTTTCTAGTCATATTTTGGAAGAGATTGAGCGAATAACAGAACAAATAGTAATTTTACATAACGGAAAATTATTGGCTATTGGAAATTTACATGCTATCAGGGATTTACTTGATCAACACCCTCATAGAATTTTAATAAATTGTGAAAATCCTAGGGATTTGGCTGCCTTATTTATTAGTTCAGAACCGATATATGGAGTAAGATTTCCAGACGAAGGTCAATTGGAAATCCATACAAACAATTTATCGGCAGCACATGATGTATTGCCATCAATAATAGTAAAATCTAATCAGAAAATAACTTCTATAGAGAATCCAGATGATAATTTAAATTCTTTAATAGGCTATTTAATTGGAGGAATAAATCATGGATGATAAAGGACTGTCTTTGAAAAAAACTGTCTGGTCCCAATTAGATAGGAAGGCAGGTGCGATAATCGAGTTAACTATTAGGCAATTAAGGCATAGATTATCTACTTGGGTAGTATTAAGCGTAGGTATATTATTGATGCTTTTATTATTGGCTTTTTATGTGGATTCAGTAAGAGATGGGTTTGAATCAATAGATAATGATGGAGATGCTGTAGATGAAGATAGAGATGGTTATCCACTCGGCCAAGAAATTAAGTACGGGCATAGTGATTTTGACTTTTCTCAGTATCCTGGAGTGGGAGAGTATATCCCAGTAGGATATATTGATTCCAATGATAGAATAAGGACAATTTCAGGAAATTATACTTGGTTTGGAATGGGCATACTAAATCCTACATGGATTAACACAAATTATACTGGTAATGAGTGGGAACCAATAATTAATTGGCAAAATGAATTATCAATGTGCCCGGAGGGGGAAGCCTTTGTTGATTGGTCTTGGGACACTTACGGTTCTGCGTGTATTTACGGAGATAGCGAATATGTCTTTTGGGGAGAATTACAGGCTTATGGATCAATTGAAGTCCCAGAGGATAGGTATCTCAATTGGGGTTTTTATACAGATTCATTTTATGTAGAACCAGATCCAATTTCAATGTATATCGATGAGGATGATATTGATTGGGATGGAAATTTTTTACAATCAAGTCAAGGTTTCGATGATGATGGGGATTGTATTAGAAAAAACTGGTCGGATAAATCTAACTTAATTTATGAGGATTATTCAGGAGATTATAACTTTGATAATGATTCGAATAACAATGGAATTATCTGTGACGTTAAATGGATCGTCGACAGCGAAGGAAATAGAATTATTGAGATATATGCAGATTCTAATGTAGATGAAGATCCGGATGATGAAAAATATCTGGGCGAATCTAGTCATAGGACTTTTATCATTGGAGTTGGAAAGATGGCTTTTGTTATTTTACTGGGATTATTTCTTCCTCTCTTCCTGGCTCTTGGATTAATAAGGGATGAAACTGAAAATGGAACTTTACACTATTTATTATCTAAACCCATACATCGCGGAGAATTCATTATTTACAGGTTACTGGGTTATCTTACAGTAACTGGAACTTATGTAATGATCCTATCATTATTCATGGGCATTATTGCTTCTGTATTAGGTCCAGGAGATAGTATAATTAGGCTAAAAGATATACCTATATGGATAGGAATTGGTTTTACAACGATATTAGTATTATGTGCTTATGGGGCGTTATTCAATACCTTAGCTCTCATCTCCCCTAAATATGGAATATATATCTGTATTTCTATTGGGGTTTGGGAATTTGTAATGGGAATTCTCACCATTGCTAATCCCAACTGGAATATATCTGCTATTTCAATTAATCATTGGGCACTTCAAATAATCGACTCAATTGTTTTATTAACATGGCCGGACACACTTCAATTACAGCAGATGTCACAGGCATTCAATCTAGAAAGTGGCTTAGATATATTTTGGAAGCCTCCTGTCCATACACTTGGAACTTCAAATCCATTGATTGCTATTCTTGTTAGTTTTACTATGCTGTTTCTATTCACAATCTCTATGTTAGGAGTAGGCCAATCTATATTTAAAAATAGAGAAATTATGTGAGGACTAGGGATGATAAGAGGGATGAAGAAATTTGAGGGTGATTTCACTTCTTTGTGGAGACTTGATGTTTTACCTCCAATCCCGCGACTATCATGGTGGTGGTGGTGGGTAATAATATATGTTCCAGATTCCGAAAATATAGGGCGTTCCAAGCAACTCATGACTCTATGGTCTACTAAGGAAACACCTGCAATTAGAATGACTGGTTACTGGTGGTTGCCCGGCTCTAGAATGCATATAGATCAAGAGGGAGGATTAGTTTTTCCGGGAATGGTTTGCTCTTGGTGGTATGATGGCAAAAAAATGTATGAACCATTGGTAATGAAAGAGTGTAGGATGGCCGCAATCAATGATCAACATTCATTATGGCCAAAAGAAGGATTAGGAGAAGGAGCAGGAGCCGTAATTCCATTACTACAAGAAGATATATCATTTGGAATGAGTCCCGGAAATGACAAGTTTTGGATGAATCTTGTCTCGGATAAAGAAGCAGTTAAACGTGGGGCTCCTTCAAATTTTGAGGCTGAACTTACTCCTTGGACCGGGCCACCTAGTACTCTTACTTACAAAAATAATATTATGGCAATGGATATGGGTTATGATATTTTAAGACTCCAAGGTACAAAATGTAAACTAATAGTTGACGGTGAAGAAATGCAAGGAACGGCATATTTTCAGAAAGTTTCAGTCCAAGCTCCTACTGTGCCTTGGTTTTGGGGGATGTTACATTTTGATGATGGATCTTATCTAGATTGGTTCTTGCCACACGTTTCCTTCTCTACTACTTCATTAGATTCGTCTCCATGGAGATTAAGGGATGCATTCCGTACTCCTTCTAATGGCGCTGGAATTTTTCATGATGCTAAAAGAGAAAGGTCTGAAACATTTGCTCGTTGTGAGGTTGAATTATCAAAATCAGATTCTAATCTAAAAGATGAAAATGGTAATCTTTTGCCAAGATTTAGAATAAGACTATGGAATGGAAGGACACAAATATCTATTGAAGTTAGGGCCGTAAGTAGGGCTAAATGGGTTTTCGATCAACCTACTAGAGCGGGTTTGGTAAGTCATCTTACGTACAATGAATATCCTTTGGAGGTCGAAAGAATTGCTATCTTGGATGAACACGGACTACGTTCTATCAAAGATTATTCTTGGATTCATGGAAATGCGGAACATACTTGGGGGTTATTGCATTAATACTTATAATCAGTTATGTTTACACCCATAAATTCAGTAAGTAGTATATCTTGAGAGGAACTGAAAATGATGTCAGACTACATTGAAGAATTTAAATCTAAAATTGACTCTAATTCTGTTAGATCAATATTCCCTGAGATGACAGACTCTGAGGTGCCTGTGTGGCAAGGCTCCCCTTCTTTCCTTTCGATGGCAGATAAATATTTATTAGCTATAATAATTTTTATTTCTCACATAGTTTTCTTCGCTGCAGAACAATTCGACTCACTAGAAGGAGAAGGTCAACTTTACTTTGTTTTATCTCTAATTAAATCTTTAATAGATATTTCAGGTACAATGGGTTTTGTAATTGTAATGCTAATAATTGCAAAATTGAATCACTTTGCAAACTTCTCTACATCAGGTAAATGGACCACATCTTGGATAATAATTTCTGCTTTAATACCATTTATTTGGTATTTTGCAGACATCGTTTCTTCTATCTCTGGATTAATTGGCTCTGACTTTGAAAATCCTCTTCCAGATTGGAATTATTTCTGGTTTTTACCTCTAGGGGTATTCTCAGGTTTAGTCATGATATCTCTAACCTTTATTTACCAACATTCATTTTACTATGCGATAACTGATAAGAGAATACATTTTCGTAAAAGTTTCTTATTTATTGATGCCAGTGTCCATGGAATATCTTTTGAAAAAATAGAAAATTTAAAAGCGAACCCTCCAATTATAGGTAGAATTTTTGGTTACGGCAACGTCAATATCTTAACGGCTTCAGGTTTAGGAATACAACAAGAATCATTCGATTCAGGTCTAGGAGTACCTGCAGAAATAACTCCAAATATTAAAAAAAATGCACCTTTGTCTATTTTTGCTTGGGTCACTAAACAACGTCGTAGGACAACAGTTGCCCAAGACCCTTCGGATTGTCTATATGGAATCAAAAAACCTATGAAAATATATCGTTTAATTAATGAATTAATGGATGTAAATAACATTTCATCTGGAAATAATTCTGATTAATTTTAAATAAACAAACGTATCTTTCATAACCTAATGGCTTCTGACACATCCCGTAGGTGACTATAATGTCCGAAGACGATATCCTAACTCAAGCAGCGCAAACTATTACACAAGGAAATTTTTTGGGAGCAATGGAAATTTTTGAATCTTTCATATCTGCAAATCCAAATGATCCATCAGGTTACCACGGTTGGGCTGAAGCAGCAATGTTCGAAATACAAGAAAATGGAAATATGGATGATAAAGGAAATGATATAATTAATGAAGGCAAAATACAATCATATCTCAGAAAGGCTGCAGGATTGGATTCAGATAATGCAGAGTATTTGGCATCTTATGCAAATGCATTAATCGAATTTGATAGAGTTCCAATGGCAATTCGAGAATTCCAAAAACTTAGGGCACTGGGTGAAAAATCAGAAGAAGTAGACGTATCCTTTCATCTTTATGAAGCTGCAAGAATGTTAATCGATTCAATAAACCTAAAGACAAATTTTGATAGAAGTGAAAAATTCGCTCAACAATATACTCCTATAGCAATAGAATTTGCAATCATAGGCCTAGGTTTTTCTTCAGTAGAAGAAGCCATGGAATATATGGCAGTAGGAGAATAAAGGAGGAAACTAACTTGCCTAACGGCAGGGTAATGGTTGCTTTTGGATACCATGGAGATTCTTTCCATGGTTCTCAAATACAACCTGATATTAGGACAGTCGAAGGCTCTCTAAAAAAAGCTCTTAAGAAACTAACTTGGTGGTCTGAAGGATGCTTGGAGATATGTAGCAGAACTGATGCTGGCGTTAGTGTACGTATGAATTTAGCATGTATAAATTTACCAAAGTCGTTAATTGATAAAGTATCTCCTAGGTCTATGATTAGAGCAATAAATGATAATCTTCCTGTTGGTATGGTAATGTGGTATGTCAAAGAAGTACCTTCTAATACAAGGGCTAGAAAAGCCAATTTCAGACACTATCTATATCGCTTAGAATCTGTTGAGGATTGGCCATCAAATCCTAATAAAGAGCTCTTTAAACAGGCTTGTTCTGTCATAGAAGGTCGTCACGATTTTACCAATTTATGTAAAATTGAAGGAGATATCAACCCGGATAGAGTAATAGATGAATGTTCTCCATGGCTAGATTCTAAAGGTGAAATAATAGGAGTATCAGTAAAAGCTAGGGCTTTTTTATGGAACCAAGTAAGAAGAATAGCTTCAGCAATATCTGGAGTGGTATCTGGTAGAATAAGTTTGAATCAATTAATCTCTGCCATAGAGAATCCAAATATTCCTGTAGATTTGGGAAGAGCAAATTCAGATGGTTTAATTCTGTGGTCTATTTCTCATGATGAATTCAATATCGAAGTGAATAAAAATACCATTAATGAGATAAATTTCACAAAAAGACCACAAGATCCTCGTGAATATATACGTTGGCTGTCGTTAATGAGACATGAAATGGCAGCCTTTCTTGAAAGGGAATGGTTAATTAGACTCAATTTAGAGTAATAAAAACATTATCTCCATTCTTACAAGGCATAGATTCACGTAAAAATGATTTAGATATAATCTCGGCAGTCTTCACATGTCTAGTTAGATCTGGAATCAATATTGCACATTCTATCCAATTTGATTTATCTGTCGAAATTCTCGCCTTAAAAGCCGTTGCGCCTCCAAAGGATTTCCCATCTCTTTCAAAACCATGAATTCTCATTGATTTTGGAGAATTATCTACATTTCCCTCTTCCAATCCTGATATTACTCTCAATTTATTATAATTTTCAATGTAATTATCAAACAAATCAATATTCAAAGTCCCTGGCCAAGCACTGTTATCTAAGATTATCTTAAATTGATCTTGATAATGTTTTTGCGCCATAAAAATATGAGCTCTACCTAAGCCACTAGACACCGCGCCCTGTAAATCCATGTGGGGGTCTAGAAAATCACGTTCATAAGGTTCGGCATTATCCATCAAAGTGTAAATACCTGTCCATCCTTTGCTACTTGCCATCCTAATTCACGTAAAATTAAACTTTCTTTTGAATATATGTTTGTTACCGGGTTGGTATGATTAAGATGGAAAAAAATTATTTCAGGATCATTTAGATCTTTTTTTCCTAGCATTTCAATAGTCTGAAAAATAGGGGGATGCGGAATTTTTAAAATATCTCTATGTGATAATTCTTGAGAACTCCAAAACGTACCATCTATCAATCCATAATCAATTTCCATTTCTTCAAACCATTCTCTGATTGATTCTTTGTTGTGCTCTTTCAGGGTTTCTTTCCAATTATCATGATCTGGTAAAAATAATAATATTTTCTCTGGGCCGTGTATCAAAATAGCATGAGTATCTCCTTCCTCATCTCTATGTGGTACTTTTAGAAATTCTAATTCAAAACCACATTCTTTACTAGGAGAAAATAATACTCTTTCTTTTATTTTTTTTACATTAAACGGTGATAAAACATTCCTTTTTTGTAAAACTTTTATGGTTTTTTCACTAGCAAATAATGGAATTTTTTTCATTCCCATTACTTCTTTACCGAATTGCCCTAACCCATCTATGTGTCCTAAATGTACATGAGTAAGACAAACTGTGTCGGGAGTCTCTATAATTTCCAAACCTATCTTATCTGAATATATTTTCAATTGTTCAGACAGATTTCTCCCAGCCTCTATCAAATGAAAACTACCATCAATACCTTTTATGCCACAGGATACGGGATTTCTTCTTAAATTGTTATCCATATGCGCTGCAATACAGTTACTGCAAGAACATCCTGCTTGAGGTATCCCTCCATCTTGTGCTGTTCCAAGAATCACTACTTCTATTTCTCCTAGGGGCATGTTGGTTGCAGAGACAATACAGAAATTAAGTATATGTACGGTTTTCACTCATTTATCCGATGTAACAATGAACTATGCCTCTTAGTGGGGGCATGGCAGCCGACATGTCCTGGATGCGTGACAGATATCAATACCTTAAATCACAAGGATTAGAATGGAATCCTCCTACGTTAGAATCGGCCAGTAAACCTAGATGCATGATAGATGGAAAAGAGATGATAATGCTATCTGCAAATAATTATCTGAATCTTACTACTCATCCTAAAGTGGTCAATGCCTCTATTGATGCTATAAGAAAATATGGTGCAGGATCTGGATCTGTCAGGGCTATTGCTGGAACATTGGATATACACTTAGAAGCCGAACAAATATGTGCAAAATTTAAAGAAGTCGAATCTGCATTAATTTATTCTGCAGGCTACACTGTAAATGTTGGATTAATCCCAACTCTAGTTTCCGGTTCTGGTGATTTAATAATTTCTGATGAATTGAATCATGGTTCAATTATTGATGGAGTCAGATTAACGAAAGCCTCTAGGTCAGTTTATTCACATAATGATATGGGGGAACTTGAAAATATACTTAAAAATAATAAAAAAGCAGAAAGAAAATTGATTATAACAGATGGTGTTTTTAGTATGGATGGAGATATTGCACCTCTTGATCAAATAACTAGCCTTGCAGAAGAGTACGATGCGATGATTTTTGTTGATGATTGCCATGGAGAAGGAGTTCTGGGAGGCGGTAGAGGAATCGTCTCTCATTTTGGATTACAAGGGAGAGTAAATTTTGAAGTTGGATCATACTCTAAAGCATTGGGCGTACAAGGAGGTATTCTAGCAGGTAGCGAAGATGTAAGGAGGCATGCTCTAAATCATAGCCGTTCATGGTTGCTATCTGGGAGTCAGCCACCGGCAGTTGCAGCCGCGCAAAAAGCATCCATAGAAGTTCTCATGTCTGAGCCTGAGCATGTTGAGAAATTATGGGATAATACCAATTATTTTAGAAAAACACTCCAATCTCTCGGTTTTGATACTGGAGTTAGTGAAACTCCTATAATTCCTGTAATGTGCGGTGAAAGTAAAAAAGCTCAAGAAATGTCTAAAGAATTAAGAAATGAAGGTGTAATGGTCGGCGCTATTGTTTTTCCAATGGTTGCTACTGATAAAGCAAGAGTTCGAGCCCAAATGTCTGCTGGATTAAGTAAAGAAGATATCGATATTGTATTAAATTCATTTGAGAAATGTGGCAAGAAAATAGGATTAATATAATATCCATCATATTATTTTTATAGATTTTTTTTATAATAATCATCGGAGTAGTTATGACCTTCACTCTCTCAGGGTTGACTCTGAGAATACATGTCCGAGGAAGAGGAACTGTTTACGATAACTGCAAAACATCTTGATTCAGGGATGAGAGGGATACCTGTAGGAACTTGTCAAACGTCATATGTCGATCCACTTGAGGGAGTTCATTATGTAGGATATCCTGTTGGTGATTTAGCAGATATGGAAGAAGAAGATGTAGTTTTCTTATTGTTGAACAAACATCTTCCAACTGCCGAAGAATCTATCGCTTTTCGCAAGGAACTGACTCATAGAGCCGAAGAAATGCCAACTGGTGCGTTGAGAGTCTTGGAATCACTAACTCCTGGTAGTGGCCATCCAATGGATTGGCTTTCCATAGGCATAATGGCATTGGGGGCCGCTGAAACTACAGGAGATGTTCGAATCGACTCTATAAATTTGATAGCCAGGATGCCAGAACTTATGGCGCGTATATTCTTACTAAGGGGCGGTAGAAAGGAAAAATTAAGGCCTAGAAAACCGGAGCTCGGACTGGTCGAAAATTTCGTCCATATGCTGGGAATAGCTGATGAGGAAGCAGAAAAGATGACTCGAGTAGTTAAATTCTTTTTTATACTTCATATGGATCATGGAGGTGGCAACCTTTCTACATTTTCAGGTAAAGCAGTAGCCTCTGGTAGGGCTTCTGTATATGCTTCTTTAGCGAGCGCCATGAATGCATTATCAGGGCCATTGCACGGCAGAGCAAATCAATCTTGTTTAGAATTTGTTCAACGTATCGGCACTTCAGATCATGATGAAATTGAAAAGTTTGTTCGTTCAGAATTGGGTGCACGCAGACCGATTTATGGATTTGGTCATGGTGTTCTTAGGGCCGAAGATCCTCGTGCTAGACTTTTAATAGAACTAGGTGAAAAGGTATGTCCTGATGATCCAAATTTTAAGATTGCAAAAGCATTGAGAGAAGTAGTCCCAAATATATTAAAAGAAATACCAAAAATAAGTAACCCATACCCTAATGTCGATTTAGCAAGTGGTAGTTTATTACACTCAGTTGGTTTCAGGAAACCTGATTATTATACGACATTCTTCGGGTGGGCACGTGTTGCAGGAATATGCGCACAAATAATGGATGAAAGAAACTCTAGAGACGGTAGAGGGGTGCCGATTTATAGGCCTAAATATTTAGCAAAAAATCAACCAAAAAAGAGAATTTAGTTTCATTTACTATGCGTCTTCCCTGTCCCTCTATGTCCAATTATCCTTGATACCTCCCAAGGCATATTCGTTGCAGTAGTTTCAATCATTATACTATCTATTTTTCTTTCCCATGACCATTTCTTCCTCCAAATATTGACAAAATCAGTTCTTTCTTTATCTGTTAATTCATGCCAAGGAGTTATCTCTTTTTTAAATTCTGAGATAATTGATTTATGATCAATTTTTGCAGTATTATCGAGTTCTTTTCTCTTATCTGGAGTTAGTGGTTGAGTGGCCGGTTTCGTCCAACGTGCATGACCTGTATCGAGAGTTACTATATCGGGGGATAAATCATCAGTAATTCCAGTTAGCCCGGCATCCAGTAGTAATCTCTCATATTTTGATTCACAAGGCCAAACATACACCGGATAACCCTTTCTGTGTTTATTTAATCTTTCCAATCCCTTACCTTTCAATCCCACTGTTAGGCCTAAATTAATTTTACTTTCAATACCCTTCAGAAAGTGCATGGAGCAAGGCAACATTGGCGAACCTTCTTTTCTTTGTTTATTCATTATCCTAGGCAGGGAAGTGGATAAAAAAGAAGGTGTTGCAGTAACTCTCTGAGTGGTCCATGTCCCCCATTGTCTAAGATAAGGGCGCAATCTACTAAATTTCAATTTACTTTTTACTTTTTTAGCAGCAGAAATTATCTTCGGCTCAAATGAATATACTATGGTCCCACTATCTCCCAAATCAACTTCTTCAAGCTTTTCTTCAAGATTTAGTATCATCTTCATCATATGTTCTTCTCTAGATTTTCCTCCTATCCAACCTCCTGCTTTCCCACTAGATGGATGTGGTGGTTTCAATTCTATGCAAGAAAATGCTCCTTCTTCAGACCACCGTCTGATAAAATCGGAATTTTCTAATAAATCATCAAACGGTTCGACATAGTCTGGTAATTCATCCATGGACATTGCCTCGGGGTAGTCGCCAAATTCTGTTTTTGAGTCATGATGTAGTACTAATTGTTCATCTTCAGTCAACCTTAGATCAAACTCTACACCATCACTAAGTTGAATGCCATATGTTATTGCACTTATCGTGTTCTCTCGTGGACGAAACCACTCTCCAGATTCTCCCATGTTCGATGCGAATTGTGTTTATACATAACTCTCATCATCAAATCCATTAATTCGCCCCAATGATAAAACCCTAGTACATCTCCGAAAGAACAGGTGTTGGCATGTCAGAGATAGTAGAATTAGACCGAGAATCGAATCCACAAGCAGTTAGAGGTTACGCATATTATGATTGGGCTAAATCATCTTTTGAGACAAGCGTGACTGTTGCAGTACTTCCTTTATGGTTCGCTTATCTATTTTTGAAAGCCAATGGTTTGACGACTACTATAGGGTCAATTGACTTTACTAGTGATGCCATTTGGTCTTTTTCTGTTTCAGGAGCAGCACTCTTGGTGGCTCTTCTAAGTCCTTCATTTGGAGTAATTGCTGATCGTAGAGCAATTAAGATGTGGTGGTTAAAGATATTAACATACGTAGGCGCTGGTGGAACTATTTTACTTGCAGCTGCACCATTACTCCCAATCAGCACTCAATGGATATGGCTAATGGTAATGTTCGTAATTGCCAATGTCGGATTGAATGGGGCCAGTGTATTTTACAACTCACTTTTACCTCATATGGGTACAGACGATGAAATGGATTCAATTTCAAATAAAGCATTTGCATACGGCTACTTTGGTGGTGGAATACTATTAGCAATTCATTTGGCAATGACTTTAATTCTTGTTGATTCAAATGGAGACATGTATTCATGGGTAATACCCTCAATATTGGCATCATCAGGGGTTTGGTGGTATGGTTTTGCATTATTGACTTTTAAATGGGTCCCCGAACCTCCTATAGAAAACGAAATGGAAGCATTATCTATTTCTGATTCTGCAAAATTAGCCTTTTCAGAAATTAAAAAAACTTTGAGTGAAATTCCAAAGTTTAAAACTTTATTTATTTATATGCTTGCATATTTTTTCTTTATCGATGGAATAAATACTGTCACTGCTTTAGGTGGGATATACGGGCCAGTAGTTCTTGGAATAACAACTACCTTTTTGATGGTGGCTATTTTGATGGTTCAAATCGTTGCAGCTCCATCTGCATTAGGTTTCACCAAACTTGCAGAAAGAATAGGGACGAAACAAGCACTAACTGTTTCCCTTGTCGGTTGGATAGTACTTTGTTTTGCAGCACTATCATTCGCCCCTCTTGAATTGGATAACCATAACGAGCATGACATAATGTATGAGTGGGATGAATCTTCAAATCAATATAGAGTTAGTGTATCTAGTTCCGCACCTAGTCTGGCTCAAAAAATAGATTTTTCCGATTCTGAATTCGATGAACAAGAATGGGTTAAAAATCTGAAATCTTATCTTCCTATAATTCAAGATAAATTTGTGGTTGATTATGAATTATATGATTGGCAATGGGAGGGAGATGATGATGAGATATATCTTAAGCCAGTTCCAGGTACATATGACGAAATAGTTAATACTGTTTTACCTACTTTTGAAAACACAAGATTCAGCGTTAGCATACAAAATGAAAATGGAGATGCATTCGCTTCTAATGTAGGAATAGATCACCCTACCAATCTTGGTGATGGAGCCTTGGATTTTATCCCAGAAACTGCACGAACATATGTCTGGGCTCCTCTAGGACTTAGTGTTGGCATTCAATTCATTATCCTCGGCGCATCAATGGGTTCGGTATTAGGTGGCTCTCAGGGACTTGCAAGGAGTCTTTTCGGTCAGATGGTTCCCGAGACAAGGAGTGCAGAATTTTTTGGTTTCTTTGGTTTCTTTGGAAAGGTTGCGGCTCTACTAGGGCCACTCATTTATGGAATTATGACAGTTCTATTTGATAGCCGAGTAGGAATTCTAAGCATAGCAATACTCATTTTAGCAGGTACAATAATATTGAGAAGTGTAGATGTTGAACAAGGTAGATTAGATGCACAAGCAGAAGATGCTCGTAATCGAGGGTTGAATTGAATTAATTATTTTGTGAATATTATTTTATCAACAACCAAAGATATCTCAAGTAAAATCAACATCGGACCACCTACTAGGAATAATGATAATGGATCAGGAGGAGAAATCAATGCTCCAAAAGAAAGAGCAAAAAACCATAAAAATCTCCTATTTTCTAATATAGATTCTTTTTTAATTACATCTCCTCTGATTAATAATATAGTTACCAATGGTATTTGAAATCCTACTATAGAAGAAAAATACAACCCAGTGATAAAACCAATCCATGATTTCAAACGCCAAGTTGAAGATAGCCCAGAATCTATAGCATCTTGAGATAAGTAGTCAAGCAGAATTGGAATTAATATCTCATGTGAATATATAATTCCTAACAATCCTAGTATCAATGAAGTTAGTATAACTAAAACTATATTTCCAATTTTCCTTTCAGAAAACTTAGCATTTTTCTTTCTTGTCATTTTAATAATTTTATGACTATTCCAGGAAATATCAGATATAAATATTAATATTAGTAATAGGAATCCTATTTGTGCACCCATTTGGAGCTGTAATAATACTACCTCCATGGGCTGTAAAATAATAATTTGAACGTTGTTAGGTTTATATCCTTCGGAACTAAGAAACCATTCTATTATTTCTCCACTTACAGGATAACCCAGTAAAAAACCAATACTAAAAACAGAAACAAAAACGTAAGCCCTATTTTGCAAATATTGCATAAAAGCCCTAATCTCTGCTCTAGGAATTAAATCCTTAAATTTATCTTCCATAGTTTCTATTCACGCCCTTATCTCTCTATTTGCGTGTTATTACTGATAATAAGTCTCCATCCTTCAAAGTATGTTCCAAACCAACACGTTGCCAATCAAATTTCGCACTCGGACCTCTGACTCTAGCATATCTAAATTTTCTAACAAAATCTCTGTGTAATTTTATGCAAACATCTCTTACTGTCGATGTATCTTTGACAATCAATGGTTCAATCATGTCGGCTTCTTGGCCCTGAGGCTTCAGATAAATTGACATAAAATGCAAATTATTATAGATAAAATCTTTCATATTCTCGATTCCAAAACCAGTTTTCGCAGAAACTTCTAGCACGGGCCATCCCTTTGGTAAACTATCTCTTGCTTTCTTTAAATCCATTTCATTTGCCAAATCAACCTTATTTAGAACCACTACGGCCTTGCTATATATCCTATTTCCTGCTAATGTATCGACTATATTGTCATCGGTAACATTCGTTCTAAGAGTTACTGTAGCTGAGACAATTCCGAAACTTCTTACTATATCTTGTATTTCTACATCTGTAAGATTTGTTTGTTTGACAGTGGATCTTACTACTATTCCTCCTCTATTTGTTCTTGTAATGAAGACTTGTGGAATAGGTTGATTCAATCTCAAACCACCTCTCCACAATTCATAATCAAGAATGTTGAAGTGAGATTTCTGAAATGGATCTACAACATAGAGGACCATATCTGAACCTCTAATTACATTCAATATTTCTCGACCCCTACCTTTCCCTTCAGAGGCGCCTTTGATTAGTCCTGGAAGATCTAAGATCTGTATTTTAGCTCCTTTATGCTCCATTAATCCAGGAATGCATGTTAAAGTTGTGAATGCAAAATTACCAATATCCGATTCAACTTCAGTAAGTTGTGAGATAAGACTAGATTTTCCTACGCTAGGAAAGCCTACTAAAGCCACAGATGCATCTCCAGATTTTTTAACTTCAAAACCGGGTCCTCCTCCACTAGCTTTTGCATGTGCTTGAGCCTTCTCTTTCCTTTCTCTCAAAGCAGCTATTTTAGCCTTTAATTTCCCTAGATGTCCTTGGGTTGCTTTATTTGATTTTGTTTTGGTAATTTCATCTTCCAATGACTTGATTTGTTCTTCAATGGTTGCCATTGTTTTCCCCTCTCTGTCACTAGTTTTATCCAGTTTCTTTCAGTTTACATGCTTATCGCTAGGACACAGGTTATTGAATCCGGTGGCCAATTATATAACTTCCACACTGAGTAAGGCTTATTCTACTTACGCGAAGAGGCACATATAGATGGCAGATGTTATACTCTATCTCGTTAATCGAAAATCATTTTCTTCGATAATAGATTTTACAGTATCGGAGATAATAGATCAAATAGAAAATAAACAATTCAGTATAAAAAGGCCAGAAATGATTTATGATTTTTACCGAGATTTCGATGTAGATATTGAGGGAGAAATTTTAGATTTATTTGATAAAAATGAATCTAACTTGGAATTCAATAGTAAAATCTCTAGTATCAATTCTGATTCAAAAAATGATTTAATTTTATTACTTGCTAAATGGTCATCAGTCGCCCAATGGAGTTGTTGGGAGGCACGATTATTCCTTTATATGGAGCCATATTTAGAAAAAGATATTAAAAATGTAGATGAATTTTTAGAGCCTGAGTTATGGCATAAATTTTACCATCAAATATCATTATTTGATCAACGTTCCTTTACTGAGTCTGTAGTATTAGATTGGATGAATCGTAGAGAAAAACTAGGCGAATCAATGGAGCCCTCGGAAGATCCAAAAATTTTACCAACTATGAATTCCCACAATGAATTAAGTAAATTATTATTTAATTTTATTAAAAAATCGTCACATCCCGATTTAGAATTAATGGTAGGGCGAGATTACTTGGATCCAGAATCCTGGCATCTTGGGAGAAATAAGATTAGTAATTATTGAGGTAATGATATGACAGAACTCCCCTTAATACCTCCTCCATCAGAAAATATGATGTCACCGGGAGTGGTCGTGTTAGGGCGATTCCAACCTCTTCATTTAGGACATATTTCATTAATCAAAGCAGCTGAAGAATGGCGCATAGAAAAATCCCCTAATTCGCCACTTATATTGTGTATAGGATCTTCAAACAGGCCTGAATCTATGGATAATCCCTGGTCATACAAAGAAAGAGAAGCGATGATAGATGTATGGCTTAAAAGTCAAGAAGGTTATAATAATGTAGAAATAGTTAGCATCCCAGACATTCAAAATCCTCCTAAGTGGGTTTCACATGCAGAAAATTACCATGGTAAAAGTGGCTTCTTTTTTACCAGTGATATATCTTCTGCCGATCTTTATGATGATGCAGGATGGAACACAATATTGCATCCTTTAGAACAGAGAAATAAATTCGAAGGTTGGAGGGTAAGGGCAACGGCACTAATGCTATCTACAATAAATGATGATATAGCAGTAAGGGCAGTTCTTTCCGTTTCAGTTCCAGAATCTGTAATTAATTATCTTATTGAAATAGATGGATTAAGAAGGTTGGCATTCTTAGTTGAGGGGGGGGAGCCTGTAGGATAATTTTTATTCTACCAAATAATTGCATTAGCACCCCATGCCAAGCCTCCACCAAAGCCTACTGTAATGACTAAATCTCCTTGTTTTATCATCCCTTTTTTTACAGATTCTGCCAGAGCTATCGGGACACTCGCTGCTGCTGTATTTCCATATTTATCTAAATTTGTAAATACTTTATCCATCGATAATCCAAGATTTAACATCCCAGCTTCAATTATATTATAATTAGCCTGATGTGGAATTATCATATCAATATCATCTATCTCCATCTTAATTTTCATTAATACTTTCTTTACTGCCTGAGGAAAAGCATTAATAGCAAAATTCCATACTTCTCTGCCATCCATATGAAAATACTGCTGACCTTCAATAAACCTATCAGATGAAATGGGATTTTTTACTCCTCCGGCTGGTATCTGTATCACTTCTGCGCCAGAACCATCAGACTGCAACCAACTGCCGATGATGCCTTTTCCATCTTCGACTTTTTGTAATATTGCTGCACCTGCTCCATCTCCAAATAAAACACATGTAGCCCTATCATCCCAATTAACAATTCTACTGTAGACTTCTGATCCTATCACCAATACATTCTCATATTCAGGGGTAATAACAAATTTTGCCCCTATCTCTAGGGCATGAATCCATCCTGAACAAACTGCATTAATATCGAATGCAGCAGCCTTTTTACAGCCAAGTTTATTCTGAATAATACTGGCAGTTGATGATAAAGGGACATCCGGACTACTGGTTGCAAGTATGATTAAATCTATATCGCCAGACTCTATGCCCGCATCTTTCATAGCTTCAACAGAGGCCATTACTGCTAAATCACTTGTACAAATTCCCTCATCGGCAATTCTTCTTTCCTTTATTCCTGTTTTAGTACTAATCCATTCATCACTGGTATCTACTATTGTTGACCAATCATCATTTGTCATTATTTTCGGAGGAACATAAAATCCTAGGCCCATAATTCCTGCTGATACCATATTTATCATCCTTTTACAGTGACATTAGTCTTTCACGTTTACTCCATTATTCGTGTCTGACGCACACATTCATTACCTCTGAGAAGAAACTCAAACTCCATCTGCCTCCCTCTCTGCCGATACCGCTGTCTTTTACTCCTCCAAAAGGAACTCTCAAATCCCTGTGTAACCAAGTGTTAATCCAAACCATTCCAGTTTCAATTGACTCAGCTACTCTTCTTCCTTTTTCTATATCCTCTGTCCAAATACTTCCAGCTAGGCCATATCTAGTATTATTGACCATTTTTATCAATTCATCTTCCTTTCTGAATCTATGCAAAGTCACCATCGGTCCAAATATTTCTTCTTTTGAACATCTCGATTCATGGCTCAAACCTTCAACTATTATAGGCGAAATCCAATTTCCTTTCTCAAGACCTTTCGGTAAACAAGGCACTCCTCCAGTAAGTAAGACTCCTCCTTCTTCAATAGCCAAATTTGAGTAATACTCTATTTTTCTAAGATGTTCTCTAGAAATCAATGCACCTAAATCAGTATCCTCATCGAGTGGATTTCCTATTTTCATATTTTCAACAGCATCTATTAGACTTTTCTTGAAATCATCATATATTTCTTCTTCAATAAATATTCGTGACCCACACAAACAAATCTGCCCCTGATTTAGAAATCCAGATCTAACTACTCCTTTTACAGTTTTATCAAATTCACAATCTGCAAATATTACACTTGCATTCTTACCTCCTAACTCAAGGCTGAGTTTTTTGAAAGAAGCAGCAGCGGATGAAGCAACTTTTGATCCAGTCACTGTACCTCCTGTGAATGAAACAAAATCAATATCTGGATTTTCAACTAAATGACTACCAGTTTCTATTCCATTCCCATGGACTAAATTAATAACTCCTGGAGGTAAATCAATTTCATTTATTGCACGCATGAGTAAATCTGCAGTCATCGGTGTAAGTTCACTTGGCTTACAAACTACAGTATTCCCCATTCCAATAGCGGGAGCAATCTTCCAGGATAATAAGTAAAGTGGTAAATTCCATGGAGTTATTAATGCACCCACTCCAATGGATTTTTGAATTACAAAATTAGTTGCATCTTCCATTTCGAATTCTTCAATCTCTAAATCTCTAATCATTTCTGAGAAAAATCTAAAATTAGCTATAGATCTATTGGCATCAACACTTCTTGCTAATGAGATTGGTTTGCCTGTGTCAATACTTTCTATTTTGGCAATTTCTTCGAACATTTCTTCTAATTTATCTGCTATCTTGCTCAACCACAATGATCTTTCTCCATGACTAAGTTTACTCCAGCTGGGATAAGCAATCCTTGCTGAATTTATAGCGGCATGGACATCTTTGGAATTTGAAACAGGAACTTTACATATTTCATCTCCTGTTGCAGGATTAAGATTAGTAATCCAATTATTACTCGTCTGTTGGCGAAAATTTCCACCAATATAATTTTTTAAATTCATTTAATCACTGCCTAAACCTTCATTTCCAAAAGGATCCAATCTAGTGGCATTTGCAGCATGTTCTTTCCAATCTAGAGAGAAACTATCTTGATTGGGATCCCATTCATCCCATGTAACAACTTCTTCTAGATTTCGAAGATACTTAGTAGGAACTATGCCCGGAACAATAAATGCCTTTTGCCGATGTAAGGGGTATGGATTTCTCAATTCTACCCCCAAAACTCCTAACACTGCTCTCGTTACATACCAAGTTGCTTGTGAATTCCAGCCGTGTGCTATTTTAATTACAATCCCGAGACCTTTGGGCCAATCTGGGTGAATTATGGATAGTCCAAGTAAGCCATCAGCACCTTCTTTAGCAATCAAAGTACCATTTCCGGCTTTAATACATGTCGAATCTAGTCTATTGAAACCTCCAATTAAATCTGGATGTCTATTCATTGATTCCCATATCCAATCATCGTCCCTTTCCGAAGCCAATCCTGCAAACATTATTGCTAATTCATCAACGGTATTTGAGACGGTTGGTAATCCACAACCATCTTTCGCGACCCTAACTGGTTCCCAGTTTGGTTTATTCATCAATCTCCTTAAGACATTTAGGAATTCGGGAAACCAATCTGAACTTGGTAATGTATATCCTGCCCTACTCATTCCCATCTTACGCATCCCCCTCAGCATAGCAGCATGTTCTCCAGAACAAGTATGAAACCATCTTCTCGGTCTTCTAACTTGCCTGCCGAATTGTATCAAGGGGACGTCCAAAGGGCATTGCATCAGTCCCCATTCTGACTCGGTAAGTAGAGACTGAGCAGCAGCAACGTGTTCCGTATCTCCATTATGCGACGAACATGCTATTGCTTTCTGTTCCCAAGTTATATTTTCATCTTCCAGAGCTTTAACAAAAGTCTTCATCATTAATGGCTTCATCATAGATCTGCCATAGACTAGTACATTCCCGCCAAATGAATGTATTATTTCATCACCGTGAGCCCAAGCGATAGCCCCATGAATAGTATTTTCTGAAACATCCATTCTTCGAAAGTCTACTAATGGTTCCCACTCTACATCTCTACCGGTAGCAATCCCTGAGAACTTTTCCCCAAGGGGTGTAGTTGGATATATCTCAGATCCCGGCCTACCAGGGGAAACACTAGATGGTCTGTGATTAAATTCGTCTGCCATTCATTTCCCCTCATTTATTATCGGTACAACTTTTTTCATAAAAGCATCCATATTCCTTTTTACTCGTTCATTATCATGATTAAAGAAGTCAAACCAACACATCAATCTATCATCTTTATCGAATCTATCTATTATTTGCTCTGCAACTTGTTCAACATTACCAATGACTGCATTATCTGTTGCTCTTTCAAGTTTATTTGGATCTATAGTTCCTTCAAGTGCATTCCAATATATTGATAAAGCATTTTTTGCTTCTTCTTTCGCTGTAAAACTCCTTTCTTCAGGGGTTAAATTTTCTTCATCATTAATGAATATCATAATAGTTCTTGGCATCATACTTCGTTTCCATAAGCCACCACTTTTGTGATAGTATTTTGAGAATCTCTGATGCGTCTCTTCGATAATGTGTGGAGGAGTTATGCTTAGATTAAATACCTGTACAGGCCTCCATTTATTAGCTTCAATCTGTATTTTTTTATCATGACTCCCGATTACTACATTCAATAACTCACGTCTCCAATTCTGTGGAATAGTTTTAATCTGTTCAAATTCATATCTTCTAGGTATTTCTATTACATCAGGAAGAATGTCTAATTGGTTGATTTCTTTAGCCTTTGATTGAATATTTTTCCAATCTTGATCGGTATAAAAATTTTCTCTAGTTAGATTTGTTTTTCTAATATCACTACTTGATATAACCTCTCCATTTAATAATCTTAGAAATATTTCGCTAGCTTCAGCAAATATCTGACCCCTCAATGCAGGCCAAGCCAATTCTTCTATTTCATTCCGAGGAACTATGCCATAAGGCCTAGCCATAAATTCAAATCTTCCTGCCGAATATCCAATATGCAAACGTCTTTTCTCGTTTGAATTTATTCCATGTAATGTCAAAAAAGATCCAATCCTTTCAGCATGGGCAATTGGCCCTCCACTCGCAAGTATACTCATTACTGCACTTCCAACTTCCATTCTTTTAGTTCTTGAAAACATCTCACGAGCAACTTGGACAAAATCAGTACATAGGCCAACTTCTCCTGGATAGTGTGGTACTACTGGTTTTTTATTCATTTTTTGGACCTTAGTAGAAAGATGTGCCTGAGCAACCCAGCCTACTCCAAAACCTAATTCATCAGCCACCTCTACTTGGTCAAAAAAATTCTCAAACATTTCTTTCTCTGTAGGAATATACTCTGATGCATCTGGAGTTTGGGAGATTGAAAAAAATATATCAAATTCCATATTATCACTCAAATTGAACGCATTCTTCCGCCATCAACTGCTAAACTTATTCCTCTTATCGCACCACTACTCGGTAAACTTAGCCAAGTAATCGCATTAGCCGTTTCTAATGGATTAATTAGTCTTTGAATTGGGACACTATTCATCCAATCTTCTTGGACTGAATGAACTGATTTCCCTGTCCTTTCTGAAATTGATTTAGAAAGGGATGATAATCTATTAGTATCTGTAAATCCAGGTAGTATGTTATTTATTGTAATACAAGGATCAAGTTCTCTACTAAGAGATTTAGACCATGATCCCATTGCCCCTCTTAGTGTATTGGAAAGGCCAATATTATCTATTGGTTCTCTGACGGATGTGGAGATAATATTTATTATCCTGCCCATTCCACTTCTTTTCATTCCAGGGATTAATAATTTAGTTATCATATGCGAAGCAAATAAATGTCGTTTAAAAGGCCCTTGAAAGTCACTTACAGTATTTTCAATTAATGGGCCCCCTGGAGGCCCTCCTGAATTATTAATCAAAATTTGAATATCTCCAACTTGGCTAATTAATTTTGTAATATTATTTTCAATTAAATCCATTTCTTCTAAATCCATAACTAGAGATGTATGGCCATTACCATATAGATTAGAAATAACATCTTCCAATTCATCTTTACTTCTGGCACAAAGTACAACTTTAGCCCCTGCTCTAGATAACATCTGAGCAGTGGCCTTGCCTATACCTTTAGACGCACCACATACCAGAGCGGTATATCCTTCTAATATTCCTTCTGCAAACGAAAAATTTTCATTCAATAATTCTTCCATATTTTTCCCTCAATCTACATAATGCCCATAGGTCTCATCACTTAGTTTCTGTTTAACTATCTTTAAAATTTCTTCAGATGCATTACGGAATGTGGGATTTTCACTCTCTCCCTGGGGCCTCCTTAGTTCACTCCACCTGCCTTCATCATAAGCCATTAATGCTTCTTTCATCAAAATTCCTGCTAGAACTAATGTTTCAAAACAAAGATCTTCATAAGTCATCCCTCGTTTTACCAATACTTCTCTCCTCAATAGTAATTGGCCAGTGTCTATTCCATTATCACAAAAATGAGTTGATGATCCAATCGGAATATCATGATATACTGACCAAGCAGGGGACGCAGAACCTCTACATTCTGGCAAGAGTCCTGGATGAGAATTAATCACACCATCTTTTGGTAAATCAAGAATTTCTCCTCTAATTATTCTTGTACCTCCAAAGACGATTAAATCTAATTCTGATTCTTTTATTAAAGGCATTACCTGCTGAGAATTATGAATCGCTACGGATTCAATTTTTATTCCCAATCCTTTTACTTGTTCTTGAATTGAAGGAGCAATAGGATTTCCCTCGATTCTTTTCAAAAACTTCTCCCTTTCTTCATCGGCTATTTCAGAGTCTTCTTCTATAATAATCGAAGGGATAAAGCCCTCTGAAAGTATTTGCCTTAACATTTCTCGACCATATGGATGTTCTTTTAGTAATAAGAATGCAAACTTCGGCTTGGCCATAATAACGTCTCTCGGAGAGGATTCTCATACCCGTTCTTTTCGGTCATAAAATAAAATTATGGCGTTACCCGACTTCTATCTCTTGGGAAGAGAACAACTTCTCTCACATTTCCTGCTCCAGTCAAAACCATTAGAAGTCTTGCAACTCCTAATCCCCACCCTGCATGAGGTGGTGCACCGTATCTGAAACCATCAGTGTAAAAACTAAAATCATCAGGATTTAATCCCATATTTTTTAGATTTTGTTCTAAGACTTCTACCCGATGTTCTCTCTGTCCTCCAGATGTCATCTCATCTCTTCCGTAATTAAGATCGAATCCACGGCTTAATTGGCCTCCAGTGGAGCCTTTTTCATCTTCCTTGTGATGTATGTAGAATGGTTTCATTGACATTGGCCATCTTGGTAAAAAATGAAATCCAGGATATTCAGCAGCAATAATATCACAGTGATTACTTTCTATATCGTCACCCCATTCTATTTCACCACCTCCCGATTTTACAATTTTTATTGCATCACAATATGATATACGGGGAAATGGTAGACTGGGGATATTTACAATAATTTCTTCATGGCCTTGACTGACTCTATATTCATTAATAATATCTATAAGCAGTTGATCTTTTTTAGCTACACAACTCCATATGTGATGTATCATTCTTTCTTGCACTCCCATTACATCTTCATCGTCCATCCATGCACCTTCTATGTCGAAAGAAATAAATTCATTTAGATGGCGATAAGTATCATGTTTTTCTGCCCTAAATGCTGGACCAATTTCAAAAACTCTCTCCAAACCCCCTAGAACTGCCAATTGCTTGTATAGTTGTGGAGATTGACTTAGGAATGCTGGAGTATCAAAATACATCATTGGGAAAAGATTTGTTCCGCCTTCTGACGCACTTGCAATAATTTTCGGACTATTCATTTCCATAAATCCCTCTCCAATCAAATGTTCCCTTCCATATTCTAGGACTTTACTACGAAGTTGAAACATTGCGTTTACATGAGATCTTCTCAAATCTAGATGCCTATTATCTAATCTGACATCTAGTCCTACATGAACATCATCTGTCACTCCTACGGGCAATGGTGCGGCAGCATTTGCTAAAATAGACCCATAATTAACGTTTATTTCATATTCGGGAGGGGGAGGAACTCCGTCATCGGTTTTAGGAGGTCTTTTTTGAGCAACCATTCCCTTCACTTGAATTGTAGATTCACGAGTTGAATTTTGAATAGAATTGAATATTTCTTCATCCATATTATCCTTTTTAAGAAAAGCCTGAATATTTCCAGTTCCATCCCTCAACATCAGGAAGCAAATTGCGCCCCTGCCTCTTATTGTTTCAGCGTATCCTGCTATTATGACTTCTTTTCCTAATAATTCAGAACCATTTTCGACGATTTGACCAATAGTATGCGTCCTGTATGCAGTTGACTTCCACTGACTACTGTCTCTCATACTAGCCCCGAGTAACAGTACAGTTATGAAAGATATTACAAAGAATAACCCACGCAGACTTATTCTTCTTCATCATTTAGAGAAATTTTGGCACCAATGATGAGGAATGCAGTGTGTCCCATGGGTGTATTGCCAGGTCTAACTCCGCCTTTACTAGCTTTTACCCATTTTCTCTCGATCATCTCACCTGCCCATTCGATAACAATGCCACACCTTTCCATTGCCTCCCATGATTTTTCGAGTTGTATTGTAGTTGGACAATAGCAGGCTAATTTTCCACCAGGTCTTAGAAATACCTCAATAATTGGTACAATTTCCCATGGTTCTGCAATATCTATTATCACAGCATCTAATTTATCACAAATATTCTGAATGGCATGGCCCGAGTCTCTAAAATCTGCTTCTAGAAGATGCCAATCAGGAAACTCAGGTAGTATTTGTTCCAAACGTTCCATATTTATTCTACCTACAACTGCATGTTCTGGCCTTGATTCAACAGAAATCAAAGTCCCCTTTGCGCCCATAACACTTGCTAAATGCATTGCTAGGCCTGCAGACCCATGCCCTCCTTCCAAAACTCTTGATCCATTGCCTATTCCCATCCAAGATATCAAAAAACCTGAGTCTTTTATACCAATTACCTGCGCTCTTCTAGCCATATTTCTTCTAGCCTCTGCAAGTGTTGGTTTTACTATGGTTAGAGATTTCTGGCCCACTTTTATTCTATCTCCTATTGAATATCCATCAAGTAGTTGCATGACATCAAATCTCCCTAATCCCTTTATTTTTACTTCACCTGGAGTTTTTTGAAGTAAATATGCCCTTCCATCATCTTCTCTAAGTGCAACCCATTCTCCTGAGTCTACCGTTCCCATGGCCATCCGGGTTGTTTTTATGTTTCAATACCTTCTATTATTTCCAAATCAAGTTATTAATTGGAATAACTTCCTATATTGTTAAATCATGAAGCCATCTCGTCTTTTTTGTGGTTTCCAATATTAATCATGTTTCTTTCTCAGGAATATTTATGATTTGTATGATATTTACCATGTCTACTTCTGGTATGTTATTATCTGAAAAAACAGTAAAAATTGGTGATGAATTAACACAATTAGAAACGCAATTATTTGCCACCAGTCCCGGGCACAGTGTATTCGGTGAATATGTTGGTGCAGAATGGTGTGGCCCCTGCATGAGTAGCGCATCACCTTCTTTGAGTAATCTTAAGTCTTCAAATTCTGAGGATTTCACCTTTGTTTCATTTTTTGAAGCCAATGGTAATTATCCAGATGTAACTCCACTAAATCGAATTAGTCATGTAACAGGAACTGCTTCCGGAATACCAGTCTTTTCCTTTGCGGACCGACAAAGTGGATCTTGTTTCAAAGTAGGTGCCGCTGGAGTAAATTATTATGATTCCGACTATTCTAATGGAGGTTGTATGGGTTCCGATTCTAATGATTTCAGTATGGAAATACATACTAGTCTAAATCAGACAACTAATATGGTACTTACTTCATTAGATGTTAACTACATGGGGTCTTCTTCATCAGTAACTGTTTACGTATATGGTGCAATTACTGAAAAAATAGGTGCAGATGCATACGATAATGGTAATATGCCACACCACAATTTTAGACAATGGCTTTTGAATCAAGATGAAGATGGTTTCACACAACTTACAGTATCTCCGAATAACGTTCAAACTTTAACTTGGGAGACGCCACTAAGCGCTGTCAGGGCTTCATCAGGAAACTCTCAATGGGAAAATTTTTGGCCAGTTTTTGCCCTTATGGACGGTCCTCATGATACATATAATTCAGTAATTACTGCAGTAGATTTAGATATGATTCCATTGATAGATATTGGTATTTCCGATGCCTCTGTATTGAATGAAGATGGAGGAATAGGTTTCATGACAGGTGACTTACTTGACATAAATGTCGAAATAATTAACAATGGTGCCGATTCATACTCTGATGGAGGGTATATCTCAGTTTACTTACTTGAAGGCTCAGAAGAAATATTTATTGATAGTATTGAAATAGAATCATTAGGAATCTCCGATACACAAGATTTTAACACACAATTTGATACATCTGAAATTTCACTTAATCCTTCAGATTCATCTTCTTTCAGAATAATTTTAACTGATTTGGAGGGAGATAGAGTTTCTCATAACAACTATCTGGATGCTTTTGCTTTTCATGATTTACCTCCTGTACCAACAAGGCCCGTATCTATAGATAAAACCGTGTTAGAAAGAGGCGAAATAATACAATTTGAATCCTCTGCATTAGCGAATGATATGGTTGATGATATGTCCACAATGTACCCATATCTAGAGTATTCTAAATCTTCTGATATGAACTGGCAAAACGCTTGGATTACAGATGTACAAACTGTCGGGGGCGGGCAAAGTACCGTATTTGTTCACACCTTGCATACAGATATTTATGCAGATATCGGTAGCTACAATATTAGAATAATGTGGACAGACTCTTCTGGTCAACAAAGTGATTGGTTAGTAGTTGAAGAGATGTTTGAGTTGCATAATTCACTACCAAGAGTACTTGATACCGATGATCCCGATTACAGAGGTATGCCCGTGGTTAAAGTAGAAATGATGGAACTAGTGTCATTGAATGATTGGCCTCTTGTTGCTGATTCTGAATCTAATCTATCTGATTTATCAATAGAAAGTACCGATTCAGAATTCTATGGTTGGGATCCAACATCACTAGAAATATCTGTAAAGTTTGATAGAGTAGTTTGGGATAACGGCAACCCTATTCCTCAGGGCATATATGTTTCAATTTCAGATGGAGAAGACACCAATACTGGTATGTTGATGTTCAATGTCGTTGAGAATGGTGCCCCACGTTGGTCTCCAATATCATCTCAGTCAATAAATGAAGGAGGCTCTATGAGTATGGGCTTATCTGGGTACTTATCAGATACTGATTCAAATGGTACCTTTGTCTCACCGTCCAATCTAATTATTTCTATTTTATCCAATTCTAATGAGGAGTTAGTGGACGCCTCAGTTACAGGGCAGTCAATTACTATTTCAACTCGCGATTATGACTCTTTTGGCGTCGCTGAAATAATCATTCGAGCATCTGACGGTAGCCAATTTTCTGATACTAGCATCTCTTTTCACGTTCTAAATCTAAATGATCCGCCAACTGTAGACGTCTCGCAATTTAGTCATAGTGAAATTAAATTAAACGAATTAACAGTATTTGACATTTCTGAATTTTTATTAGATGTCGATGATCCAACTGAAGAAATTTGGACTTCTGTTAGTAGCAATCCTGAAGGTGCTGTAACACTCGATCCAATATCTCATCAGTTATCTATTTTTTATGAAGAACCAGGGACTAAAACTATCACTATATCCGTAACAGACAGACATGGGGCATCAACTTCTAATTCATTTTATATTTCTGTAATGTCAAACAAAATCCTTACCTGGGATGATGATTATAATGAAGGTGATTTATCGGTTTCATTTGATTCAATTGGTTATGGTTCAGAACCTGTATTTGAAGTCAAAAATATTGGAGATATACAACTTTCCGCAATCAAGATTACTTGGAACATATGCAATGGAGTTACAGGGATATGTCATTCTTATGGTACAGTAAATTATTTGGGCCCTTTTTCCGTTATTCCTCAAAGTGGAGGTGGTTTGGTAAATGGCGATTATATAACTTTGGATGTTGATGCTGTAGATTCAGAAGGATGGGTCAGAGAAACCTCAGAGAAAGCTAAATTTTATGCAAAGGAAGACTCAAATTACTCCTCGGAAATTATTGACTCCGATGGAGATGGAGTGAGTGACGATTTAGATGCATTTCCATATGACCCTTCTGAAACAGAAGATATGGACGGTAATGGGATTGGTGATAATGCACAATATGAGGCAGGTCAATCTATTCTCCCTGGTTTCTCAGTATTTTTGGGAGTACTATCATTGTTAGCAGCAGCATCTTTATTTCCTAAAAGAAAAATAAAATAACTTAGTAAATATAATAATATTTTATTATTTTTTCATAAAATTCAATTTTCTAGATGCCTACTCTAGTGACACACCTTCAAGAAGGTCATATGTCTAGGAGTAATCACGAGGGTTCATTGTGAGTGTTGAAGAGTCACAAGAAAATGAGGTAGATATCCCAGAAGACCCGCTCGATTCATGGTCCGAGGGGGCCGCTTTTGGTGTTTCTGAAGATAAAGATGAGATATGCGAAATTCCTGTAGAAGAATGGATTCAAGATGTTAAGATGGAATCTACTGCTGACGTTCCTATTCCAACCAAGCTGGTTGATAGAGTGATAGGACAAGAAGCAGCATCTATTGTAATCCGTAAAGCGGCAGAGCAAAGAAGACATGTCATAATGGTGGGTGAACCAGGGACTGGAAAGTCTATGTTAGCCAGATCAATGACAGAATTTCTTCCCAAAGAACACTTAGAAGACATTTTAGTATACAGGAACGTAGATGATGAAAATGAACCTAGAGTTCGTACAGTTCCTGCTGGCAGAGGATCTAGAATACTATCCGAAAGAAAAGCTCAAGTTAGGATTCAAAAAGAAAAAACTAATCGAACTCTATTATTCATCGCTCTTGTAGTTGGTTCAGCCTTACTCTTAGCCACAATAAGTTCAGGAGATATCCTGACCTTCATTTTTGGATCATTCTTACTAATATTTGGCTACTTCTTTTTGAGAACAAGACTAACCGCAGGAGAGGAGGCAAATATGCCTAAACTTCTTATTAAACATGATTTGAGTGATGAACCACCTTTCATAGACGCTACTGGGACACTCGCAGGCGCTCTGTTAGGGGATGTCCGCCACGATCCATTCCAATCAGGGGCCGATTTAGCAACTCCAGCCCATGAAAGGGTAGAACCAGGAGCAGTGCATAGAGCTAACAAGGGAGTATTGTATATAGATGAAATTCGAATGTTAAGAATGGAAGAACAACAAGCTCTATTAGTTGCAATGCAGGAAAGAAAACTATCGATAAGCGGCCGTTCTGAGAGGTCTTCAGGTGCACTTACAAAATCCGAACCTGTTCCAAGCGATTTTATACTAATTGCTGCAGGTAATTTAGACGGTATACAGCAAATGCATCCTGCATTAAGGAGTCGAATACGCGGATATGGTTATGAAGTATATGTGAATACAGATATGAAGGATACTGTAAGAAATAGGAGAAGGCTAATTCGTTTTATAGCCCAAGAAATTCATAATGAGCAGTCAAAATCTTCTGGTAAATCTATACCACATTTTGATAGAGATTCAACCTCATTAATCTTGAAAGAGGCACAAAGGCGCAGTGGTCGTCGTGGAAAGTTATCTCTTAGACTGCGCGAATTAGGAGGTTTAGTGAGGATAGCAGGAGATCTAGCCGCTGAGGAAGGAGCACCACTTACTCGTTCTGAACACGTATTCAGGGCCCGTATGATTGCGAAACCATTAGAACAACAAGTTGCAGATAGATACATAGAACGTCAAGCGGACTATTCTATGCTGGTAAATAGTGGAAATCGTATAGGACGAGTAAATGGTTTAGCGGTCTTGGGTGCTGATAGTGGATTATCTGATTATTCTGGGATTGTTTTGCCTGTAGAAGCAATGGTTACTCCATCTCAAGGACGTTCTGGTCATGTTATTGCAACAGGTGGGCTATCCGATTTAGCAAAAGAAAGTGTGGTAAATATAAGTGCAGTAGTCAAAAAATTAACTGGCAAAGATATCAAAGATTTTGATATCCATGTTCAATTTCCAGGTACTCATAATGTAGATGGCGATAGCGCATCAATAACCATGGCAACAGCAATTATTAGTGCATTCGAAGGAATACCAATAGATCAAAATCTTGCAATGACAGGCTCTCTTTCTGTTCGCGGAGAAGTATTGCCTATTGGAGGGGTCACCGCAAAAATAGAGGCGGCTGCAAAATCAGGAATCCAAAGAGTAATAATACCTAGATCAAATATGCAAGATGTCTTAATTGATGAAAAGTGGGAAAATATAATCAAAATAATCCCTGTAGATTCTTTAGATGAAGTTCTAAATCATGCTCTAGTGGGTTCCGAAGAGAAAGTAAGCTTAGTTGAGAGACTTGCCCATGTAGTAGATACTATATCTACAGGTAAAGATGTTCAACCATCCGCTTAATACTTACAACTCTTGATAATAAACACGAACTCCGAGAAGTCATATGCCTACACAAGGTAGTGGCCGTTCGCCGATGTTAATTCTCTTTCTTGTAGTATTCATAGATATGATCGGATTTACAATTGTAATTCCTTTCTTGACATACTTCGTACAAGATTTAGCAACTGCAGATGGAATTATGGATACGGGGAAAAGAGATTTATGGGTTGGCGTGATAATTTCTGTATATTCTTTTGCACAATTTATATTTACTCCAATTCTTGGTTCATTAAGTGATAGATTAGGTAGGAGGCCAATATTACTATTTGGTTTAGTTATGAATACTATCTTCTTTACTGTTTTCGGACTTTCAGGAAGTCTAATGATGGCAATTCTGGCTAGATTCCTCGCAGGTGCAGGAAATGGAAACATTGCAGTTGCCAGAGCATATATCGGAGATATTAGCGAACCAAGTAAGGTAGCTAGTAGGATGGGGGCAATTGGGGCGGCGTTTGGTCTTGGTTTCATGATTGGACCATTTATAGGTGGGCTATTATCTAATCCTGCTACTGGAATAGGGGGGCCATTTGATAATGCATTTTGGATAAAATATCCCTACTTACTTCCTTGTTTATTGTCTAGTTTACTATCATTAATTTCACTAGTGATTGCTATATTAAAATTACCCGAAAGCGTAGGTCTAAAATTAATTAAGCCAAAACATGACGGAATCTTTGTAGGTCTCTTTGGTGTTTTTAAGGATATAAATAAAGTTATTAAATTACCAGTAATATCTACTTTAATCATTACAAATTTCTTGTTTATAATGGGATTCAGTATGATACATGGAATATTTATCTTATTTACTGCCATGAGTCCTGAAGATGGAGGATTAGGTTTCGATGCAATGGAAAATGGTTGGGTATTCGCATTCATTGGGTTACTTGGTGTAATAGTTCAAGGTGGATTAATTGGAAAAATTACAAAGATATTTGATTTAAGAAAACTTATGATTTTTGGTACAGTAATCTGTGGACTTGGAATTGCTAGTATACCGTATGTGCCAAGTCAAATGAGTTGGATTATTTTCATATCTTCATCATTAATTGCTGTTGGAAATGGTATATTTTCACCCACACAATCCTCTCTACTAACTTTCGAGTCATCTGATAGAGGCTATGAACTAGGTATGATAATGGGGGCACAAGAAGGGTATGGGGCTTTGGCTAGAATATTTGGGCCTTTATTGGCTGCATATCTATGGTCATTGACTGTAGAAGGGAGTGGATTATGGACATATCATACTTCTTTTAGAGTTGCAGGTTTTATTTTCATAATAGCCGCAATATTGCAATTTAAACTATTGAAAAACTCAAAATATCAATAAGCGTTATCTTAGAGCATTATAGATATGGGGATACCAGCCGTCATTGCTCATGGAGGGGCCGGACCAGGTCCAGAAAGAGAAGAAAACGTGAAAATTGCTGTTAGAGTGGCTTCAAAAATATTGGAATCAGGAGGTTCTGCGATAGATGCAGCAATTGAGGCTTGCGTAGTTCTTGAAGATGATCCTGCGTTCAATGCAGGCACAGGCAGTGTATGCAGAACTGATGGGTCGGTTCTTGTTGACGCTTCAATACAAACATGTGATGGAAGACTTGGTTTTGTAATTGCCATGTCAAATACTCCCAACCCAATCCGAGTAGCAGCTGCACTATTGCATGAAGAAATTAATGGATTAGCAGGTAAAGGTGCCAGAGAATGGGCTGATAAAAGAGGCTTTAGAAATTCAAAAGTAGAGGGCCGAACTCCTCTAGAGGGCATCGGCGATACAGTCGGGGTGATAACTAGGGATAAAAATGGTTTTTTCGCATGCGCTACGAGTACAGGCGGTTGTTCCTTTAGGCCTCCAGGGAGGGTCGGTGATGTCCCACTTCCAGGCTCAGGTTTTTGGACAGAAAAAGGAATAGCAGTAGCAGCAACTGGAAATGGTGAAGTGATTACCAAGAACTTACTTAGTTATAGAATTCTTAATAAATTTTCTAATTCATCAGATAGCCTCGAGGACTCAATTTCATGGGGATTAAATGAATTTATTGATGAATCAATTTCTGTTGGATTAATATCTTTAAGTGATACTGGTAAAGGTGTTGGTTTAGCTAATACAGACATGCCATGGTCTACTTGGATTGGTAATTAATGGTGAAATGAATTAGGGATGCTCTTAAGGATGAATCTATGTTCGGACGTTTAGAGATGATGTCATGTCAGAACTTGAAAAACGTATCCAACAAATCGCACAGGTCTTGGGTCAATTAGATGATACTCAAGTTCCTAGAAATATTCGTTCATCTGCCAAAGATGCTATAGACAAGTGGTTGATGAATAAAAATAAAGATATGGATATAAGACTGGGAATGACTGCTTCAACATTGGATGATATCTTTAATGATCCAAATTTACCAAGTCACTATGGCCCTTTATGCTTGCAAATTCAAACAGCTTTAGAATCCCTCCTCAATGAGGTTAGATAATTTTTTTTTGAAGTATTTCAAATTTAGAATAAGTATGGCCATATAATAAAACCAGAAACAACAAACATTATTGCGGCTATTGTTAAATCAATTATCTGCCAAGATTTTGGATTATTTAGAATGGGGGACATGAATTTAGCACCATATCCTAGAGAAAAGAAGAACAAAAAAGATGCTGAAGCAGCACCAATACCAAATGCAAGTCTTTCATCCCCAAAATATCTACTTGAAGTTCCTCCAATTAGTAGTAATGTATCTATGTAAACATGAGGATTCAAGAATGTAAATGCTAAACAAGATAATATCGTTGCACCCAAATCCTTTGTCAAATCCCCTTCAATATTTATCCCTGTAGGATTCAATGATGATTTAATTCTAAGAATGCCATAAGAAGTAAGGAAAATAGTTGCCATTATCGACATCCACATAGCGATTTCATCTATGGATGAAAGAAATACTCCCAGCCCTAAAACTCCTATTGCTATCAGAAAGGCATCAGAAATCGAACAAATAAGGCAAGATATGAACACATGTTTTTTCATCAATCCTTGCCGAAGCACAAAAACATTTTGAGGTCCAAGAGCAAATATCAGAGAGATACTTATTAGAAATCCTTCGAGCCAAATAGACTCTAATGACAATCAACTCGCCCTTCTTTCTGTTGCCTTGGGCCTTAGTTTAGTATAGCCGCATTTGCGACATGATCGGGGCTTTGAACCTCTATGGGTCGCTGAACAATTCATACATATCCATTTCTTTAGAAGTCTAGCTTCTGCAACAGGATGCCTCGTAGCCATATATTACACCGGACTAACAATCATTCATAATCGCTTCCCCACAATATTCGTTCAATTGTAAACAATGGGTAAGAAAGCATTGGCTGCATCTTCACAGGCATTTGCAACATCATCCAATCTCTGTAAAACTCTATACATATGTACAGCAGCTAGTGGGTCATCACTTCCTGAACTAAATACAAATCCAGCAGCTCTACTTTCGGCCAAATCTGATTCATGTTCTGAAACATTAACATCGTGAATTAATTTTCTTAATATTTCTCTATCTGTTTTGGTGTGTCCAGAAAGTGTCATTTTTCTCAAATGCAATACTGTATCTTCATAAATCGACGCCGTCTTTTTGACCGATTCTGCCATCTCCATTAACAATCTTCTAGCTTCTTTATTTTCATATAATTCTCTAAAAGATAACTGTTCAGCGACATTTTGGGCATAATCAGCAATTCTATCCTGTCGACCAAGCATATAGATAAATTCATCACTATTTATCAATAATTTCCATTTACTCGTTCCAACTCTCTCTCGTAGAATATTCTTTAATTCATCCGCTTTTAATTCTGAAGCTATAGTCGCTTCTATTTCTTCAGAAGGATCATCTCCTTTAGTTGCTTTAGAAACAGCAGCAAGCATGTGTTCTACAGTTTCTTCGACAATCACTGCATGAGAGTGAAATAATTCGAAAACGGTAGGTATTTTATCACTATCTCCTCCTACGTCTGCCAATGCATCCTCAACGAATATTTCATTACCACTTGTTTTCCACATTACATATCCTACCAATAAGAATGAGATAGGTAGTACTACAATTAATTTCAACGGGTCTGAGCCCATTGCGACATAGAGTGTCACTGCTCCAAAACCTGCTGCAGGTAGACTTGCCACCCATGATGCAAAAATCTTACCAAACACTCTAAAATCTACATTTTTCGCTCCTCCGGCCAAACCTACTCCTACTACCGATCCAACTAGCGTGTGAGTAGTTGAAACAGGTACTGCTAAGAACGGCATTGAGAAAACTAGGATAGTAGTGGCTGCCCCAAATTCTGCAGCAAAACCTCTAGTAGGTGTAATATCAGTAATTTTGGTACCAATTGTTTCCATTACTCTCCATCCCCAAGTAACTACACCTACTGCAATACCTAAGGATCCTAATAGCACTAACCAAAGTGGAACATCTACCTTATCTGCTAAATCTCCACCAGTTGATAGAATATCATATACTGCTGCCATTGGTCCAATTGCATTTGATCTGTCGTTAGCACCATGGGCGAATGCAACATATGCTGCAGTTATTATCTGTAACCAAACGAAAATCTTCTCCACCCCTTGGAATCCCTCACCTTGTTTCTTGAAATCATAGTCCCTCAAAACATACCAAAGAATCATTGATGCTATGGATCCAATGATAAATGCTACAATTAGGGAGTTTATGGGGAACCAAGCATTATCTGCGAATGGATTAAAAACTCCATTTTCCTTTACTGGCAACCAGTCATTCTTATCTTTTATCCATCCTTCTGAAGCGGCCCTAGAAATGAACCCTTTAAGCGCCTTGAACTGTAATGCTAGGCCCAACGTAAAGAATGTTGGGAGTGCAAGGATTGGAGCCAACCACCTTGATCTAGCAATCGGATCATCTGCCTCAAGAATACTCGCTCTTACAATATAGAACGTAAAGAATGCAAGAATACCGCCCATTAGTGGACTTGCTACCCATGACATCACTACTTTTCTCACAACTTCCCAGTCTATTAGTGAGGCATTATGTTGTACTTCCAGAACTAATCCTACGCCAACTATTCCACCAATTATTGAATGAGTCGTAGAAACTGGTAGGCCAAAACGAGTTGCAATTGTTAACCATACGGCTGCAGCCATCATTGCAGCAATAAACCCAAACATCAAATCATTCGTGAAAGCGTCTGTGACCAGACTGTCATCCGCGAGATCGATATTCAAGATACCTTTTCTAACAGTATCAGTTACTGCATCTCCGGCAAAGAAAGCACCACAAAATTCGAATACTGCCGCAATAATAACTGCTTGTTTAAGTGTTAAAGCTCGAGAACCTACTGAGGTACCCATTGCATTAGCAACATCGTTAGCTCCTATGTTCCATGCCATATAAGCACAAACCATCACAGAAAGAATTAGGACAACAGTCATTATTGGTTCCATAATCTGTATACGGTATGTATCTGGTTTATCAATATTAAATTATATAATCTATATAGTCAATGTAAAAAACGTGTTACTGCGGATAATATATAATTATATATATGAGCATACCTTCGTATTAATTATGCCAAATAAAGGTGGAGCAAATTCTGAAGTAAGGAAAATTCAGCTTACTGGAGGTTCAACCTATATAGTCAGTCTTCCTAAAAAATGGATTATTGAGCACGGATTGGATGCTAAAGATCAGGTGAGAATTGAATGGCGTCCATCAGGTACTCTAAGGGTTATTGCAGATGCGTCAAAAGTTATTAGAAACAGGATAGTTGAAATAAATTGTAGAGAAATACCT
>MDSW01043373.1_pt1 | contig 78783 bp, 75 predicted proteins | sample 811171 | NCBI WGS metagenome assembly MDSW01 (sample SAMN05326641, study PRJNA326480) | marine metagenome | isolation source: seawater | place: Atlantic Ocean: North West | collected 2012
AATGTGCGGATTCGTTGGATATATTAATAAAAATTTAGAGCAAATAAATCCATTAGTAATTAAAAATATGATGGATCTTCAAATGCATCGTGGACCTGATGATTGTGGCTTAGCATTATTCTCTACAAAAGAAAATAAGGCATCATCATTAAATAAAGATGAATTAAAAAATTTTGAAACTAAACAAAATATATCAAATTACAATGGAGGGATTGGTTTTAACAGATTAAGCATTATAGATGTTTCAAAAAATGGTCATCAGCCCATGACTAACAAAGATAATACCATATATATAATGTTTAACGGCGAAATATACAATGCTTTTAAATTAAAAAACGACTTAATTAAATCAAATTATAATTTTAAAAGTAAAACAGATACAGAAATCATATTAGCTTTATATGAAAAGTATGGATTAGAATTTACATTGCAAAAGCTAAATGGAATGTTTGCAATTTGCATATTAGATCTTAAAAAAAATATAATTTTTTTAGCAAGAGATAGATTTGGAGTCAAACCTCTTTATTACATAATGAATGAAAATTTTTTTTCATTCTCCTCAGAAATAAAATCATTTTTAGGGATTAATAATTTCAAATTCAAACTAAATAGAGAATACCTTTCAGAATATTTTATTTTTAAGTACATAGCTCCACCGAATACTCTTGTTAATGGGGTCAATTTACTGCTACCAGGAGAATTTATAAAATTTGAAAATAATCAAGTAGAAAAAAAAATTTATTTTGATTTTCAAAATTACTCTAAAAATGCTGATACAAAAAATAATAAATTAAAAAAATTAGAGGAAAAACTTGAGACATCGGTTAAAAGTCAGTTAATGTCTGATGTTAATCTTGGATGTCAGCTATCTGGTGGTATAGACTCATCATTGATAACATTATTCGCAAAAGATTATACAAAGAGACTTGATACATTTTCAATATTATTTAAAGAAAAAAATCTTTCTGAAGAAAATTATATTAAAAAAGTTATTGGTGATCTAAAGGTAAAAAATTATACATCAGAATTTAATTACAAAAATTTTTATAACGATTTATGCAATTGTATCTGGTCCTTTGATGCACCCCTTAGCCAAATAAATTCTGTAGGTGTTTATAATTTAGCTAAATTGGCTAAATCTCAAGTGAAAGTACTTTTAACAGGTGAAGGTGCAGATGAAACTCACGGTGGTTATCCAAGATTTACCAGGATAAATTTTTTTCATTTAATAAGTAAAATATTACAAAAAAAAATTATACCTTTAAGTATTGTTAGTAAAAGATTTAAATTATTTGAATTTAAAAAAATATTTAAACTTGATCTAAACGACATAATTATTTTATCATCATCACTTCATTCTTATAAAGATATCTCTAATATGATACCAAAATTAAATCTATTAAATGGCTTAGATGCTAGGAGAGGTATTATTAAAAATATCAATCTGCCAAATAAACAAAAAAGTTTAATTTATGAGATGAAAACTTATATGCACGATCTATTTATTAGAGCTGATAAAATGGCAATGGCCCATTCAATAGAAAATAGAGTTCCTTTTTTAGATAATGATTTGGTTGATTATTCATTGTCATATCTTGCAAATTCAAATTTCGATTACTCTCTTTTTCCAAATGTTAGCAAAAATACAAAAAAATACTTAAAAAAGATTTCTACAAAATATTTTGGAAAACAGTTTTCCTATCGAGCTAAAAGTGGTTTTGCTTTTCCTCTAAAGAAAATTTTCAAAAGTAATTATTTTAGAGAACCTATTGAGGATGAAATAATTCCTTTAATTAAATCAAGCAATTTATATGATTCTAAAAACATCATGTCAGTATGGAAAAATATCGATAAGTCATCAACATCTGAGCTGGAATTGTTATATTCAATAATTACCTTTGAAATATGGTTAAAAAAATTTAAAGTTATTTTGTAATGAAAAATTTAAAAATTTTAATTATTTTGATATATCCAAATCTATAAAATCATGTTGAACCATATATTAAATAACTCTTTTTTTAAAAAGAGATTAAAAATTCTAGAAAAAAAAAAAAAACTGTATCAAAATTCAAGATCTATAGATGAAATATATCTTTACCAAATTGAACATTTTAATAAGGTGTGGCGTAAGGCATTTACTCAAGTCCCATTTTACAAATATTGGAAAAAAAAATATGATCTTCCTGAGTCCATAAAGGGTTTAGATGAGCTAAGATATTTCCCAGTGCTAGAAAAAAAAAAATATCCAAAAAAATCAAAAATTAATATTTTCTTCCATTAAAGATTTCCAAACGATTTCAACAGGTGGAAGCACGGGAGAACCTACAAATTTTCCTATATCATCGAAAGAATCACAAAACAGTTATGCTAATCATTATTTGGCAAGAGGTTGGTGGAATGTAAAACCTTTAGATCGGATCTTTTTAATATGGGGACATTCGCATCTTTTTGGAGATGGAATTAAAGGTCAAATCAATTATTATAAAAGATTATTCTACGATTGGCTTATAAATACAAAAAGACTAAGTGCATATGATTTGTCTATAAATTCTCTAAGTAACTATTATCAGATACTTAAAAAATCTAATCCAACTCTGATCATAGGTTATACTAGCGCGATATATAAACTTGCCAAACATATTGATGAAAATAATCTTGATATTGAAAATAAATCTAATCTAAAAGGAGTAGTGGTTACCTCTGAAACAGTTACAAACTATGATATTAATTTAATTAAAAAAGTATTTAACGTTCCTTGCATTATAGAATATGGTATGGCAGAAACAGGTATTATTGCTCATTCTAAAAAAGACTCTGAAAATATACATTTATTTTGGGATACATTTATAGGAATAAAAGATAAAGATAAAATTTTAAATTTAACAACTATAAATGAAAGAGTCTTTCCTCTAATAAATTATAAAACAGATGATTTAATAACCTCTAAAGACAACCTTTCCATTTTACAAATTGAAAAAATTTTAGGAAGAAAAAACGATTTTATAAAGGTAAAAATAGGGAATAGTTTTGTTGAAAGTCATAGTGAATTTTTTACTCACATTTTAAAGTCGATAAATGGAATTTTTAATTTCAAAATTATACAAAAAAAAAATATGGATATTGAAATTAAATATGTTTCTCAAATCAATTTAGATATCTCAGAAAATTTTTTCAATGAAATTAGTAAAGAGTTTAAAGGTTTTGATAAAAATACTTTTACTTTTACAAAAGTAGAGGAAATACCGAAAACAATAGCTGGTAAAGAGAAATGGATAGAGGTACAAAAATAGTATTAATTAAATTATCAAATATTGAATCATTTGATATAAATTTGTAAAAAAATTTTGAAAAAGTAAATTTTCTTTGGAGAAAAATATGAAAAAATTTAAATTTTGGGATTTTAAAGATAGTCTTGATGATTATTTTTTTGAATTTGCAAATATCAGTCAAAGACTATTATTTTTTTTTAAATCATTAAATGGAAGATTTAATTTTATGAAAAAAAATTCGGAATTAAAAGACATATTTAAAAATAAAAAAGCTTTTTTAGTTGCAAATGGACCTTCAATTAAAAAACAAGATTTAAAACCTTTAAAAAATGAAATTACCTTTTTTCTTAATCGTGGATTTTTACATCAAGATTACGAATATATTAAACCAAATTTTCATATATTTATTGATCCAAAATTAGCTACGGGTGAATGGGATATAACTTTTCTTGATGAAGTAATTAAAAAAAATCCAGAAGTAACATTTTTACTTAATGCAAAATGGTATTATCTTGATAAATTTCAGCCATATATTAACGATAAAAAGTTTAAAATATATTGGGTTGATACAAATTTATTTCCGACACCATTTCACAAAAATAGAAAAATAGATTTAACAAAAATTACGTATGGTTTAGGCGCCCCAGGTGTTGCTTTAATAAGCATGATTTACACAGGTATTAAAAATATATATTTTGTTGGTTATGACGGAAATGGTCTTTGTTATGAATTATTAGATTTAGATAGCCACTTTTACGGAACGAATCCAGAAAATCACAAAAAGAATGTGAACGATTATTCAAAAGATCTTTTTATGATGTCTGTAGGTTTCAAAAATTTAAGAAACTTCAATGAATACACAAGCCAAATAGGAGTAAACGTTTTCAATTGTACAGCAGGAGGAGCCCTAAATATGTTTAAAAGAAAAAAATACGAAGATGTATTAAATGAAAAATAAAAATTCTTAGATGTGCGGTATAGCTGGAATTATAGGAAATTTTGAACATTCAGATTTAGAAACTATAGAAATATCTTTAAAGCATAGAGGACCTGATAAACAATCTATATTTAAAAGAAATGAATTTTGTTTTGTACATTCGCTTCTTAAAATAATGGATTTGTCTGATAAATCATTGCAGCCAATGCTAGATGACACTAGTGGTAATGTAATAATATTTAATGGTTCAATTTATAATTACAAAGAGTTAAAGAAAAATTACTTGCAACATGAAAAATTTAAAAGCGAAACTGACACAGAAGTTCTATTAAAGATGTATTCAAAGTTTGGATTAAATTTTTTAAATTATCTTAAGGGCATGTATGCATTTGCTTTGTTAGATAATAAAAAAAATAAAATTTATATTTTCAGAGATAAATTTGGAATTAAACCACTTTTTTATTTTTCAAAATCAGATTTTTTTATTTTTGCATCAGAAATAAAAGTTTTAATAAAAAATAAAATTGTAAAAAATTCAATTGAATTGGATAAAAAAAAAGTATTAGAATTTATAGCACATAGACACCTTAATGGATTCAATTCAACATTAATAAAAAATATAAAAATACTTAATCCAGGTGATTATATTGAATATGATTTAAAAAATAAAAAATTTAAAATACAAAATTTTAATTTTAAAGGACAAAATTATTATTATTCAAAGGAGTTTAGTCATAATTTTGAGGATATTTTTAAAAAAAGTTTAAACTATCTTACAATAACGCAACATAAAAAAATAGCATGCCTATTATCAGGTGGACTTGACTCAAGTTTACTAAGCATAGTTTTGAACAATCAAAATAACAATAAAGAGATTCACACATTTTCATCCATTTTAAATAAGCCCAATATAGAAAATGTAAACATACATAAACTAGTTAAAGATTATAAATTTAATCAGCATTTTATTTTAGAGGATACTGTTAACTTTTTTGAAGATCACTTAAAAACAATTCGAGATATAGATCAACCAACCCCAGATGCGTCATCAACTTTACACAATGTGCTATGTAAAAAGGTAGCTGAAAAAGGATTTAGAGTTTTATTTACTGGAAATGGTGGCGATGAGAACTTTTTTGGTTATCCACTTCATACATATGGTTATTTAGCAAATATTTTACAAAGGGGACAGTTTATAAAATATTTAAGAAAAGTTTTTCTTTTTAAAAAACTTTACAAAAAAAAAAATATTTTTTTAAGATCATTAAAAGAATTAATCAATGTAGATATATTAAATATAGTGAAGAAGTATCAACTTTCCTCAAGGATAGAACATTTAAGCGTAGACAAAAATAAATATTCAATAAATTTTTATGAGAAATTGAGCAATGATATTTTCACAAATATAGAATTAAATTATAATTCTCATTGGGGCTTACAATCATTTTTAGATTACGAAGATAAAAATTCAATGGCCTACGGAATTGAGTGCAGAGTTCCATTTTTATATGACGATATAAAAGAATTTTCTTTAAACACTAGCTTAGACGTTCATTTTGAAAGTGGACCTAAATCAGTTTTAAGAAATCATAGTCAATTGCCTGAATACATTAGAAATCAACCAAAATTTGCTTTTGCAGCAAATTTGCAAGGATACCTGATTAAAGACAAAGACAAAATTAGAGAAAAAATTTATTATGATTTTAAAGATATTCCAATGTTAAAAAAAGATAAGTTACTAAATCTTCAAAATGATCAATCTAAGTATGATATTTTTTTTAGAACTTACAGTTATGGCTTGTGGTATAATAGTCTATTTAAACAAATATAATGACCAAAAAAAAATATATAATTACGACTGCAGGAAAGTTTCATCATTTCGATGTAGCAAGAGTTATAGAAAAAAAAAATCAATTGACTAAAATAATATCAGGCTATCCTTGGTTTAAATTAAAAAAAGAAAAGATTGCAAAAAAATTTGTAGAAGCACAGGGTATTTACAGAATTCTTCGAGAACCACTATTACGAAATACAGCATTTAAAAAAATAGATAATATTTTAAACATCTTAAGTGCAAAAAATTTGGATAATTTGACGTCGAATATTATGGATAAAAATGATGATGTAGATGTCTTTATTGGTCAATCTCAGTGTGGATTGAAATCAGGCTTAAAAATTAAAAAAAAAAACAAAATTTATATCTGTGAAAGAACTTCTACTCACATCGAATATCAAAATAACATTTTAGAAGAGGAATACAGTAATTTAGGATTGAAATTTAATAAAATTGATAATTGGTATATAGACAGAGAAAAAGAGGAATATGCGGAGTCAAATATTATTCTTGTTCCTTCAAGATTTGTAAAAAGCACATTTGAAAATAAATATCAGGATAAGATTAAAGTACTAGAATTTGGAGTAAATACAAATAATTTTTATAGAGATCATAAAATTAAAAAAAGTATCAAATATTTTGATATTTTATATCTTGCAAATAAGTCAATAAGAAAAGGTTTTCATTATGTGTTAGAAGCATTTAAAAAATTTAGCCATCCATACAAAAGATTACATATTATAGGCTCAGACACATCTGATAAATACTTTTTTAAAAATAAAATTAATAAAGAAAATATGATTATATATGGTCATGTAGATCATTCAAAATTAAATAGTATAATAAATTTCTGTCATGTTTATGTTTTGCCTAGCATTGAAGATGGATTTGCTACATCAATTTTGCAAGTAGCTTCAGCTGGTTGCCCTGTAATAGTGACAGAAAATACAGGTTCGTCCGATTTTGTAAAAAATTCAAATTGTGGATATGTTATAGCACTTAGAAGTGTTGATGAAATTTTAGAAAAACTTATTTTTTTACAAGAAAATAGAGATAAATTAGATGAATTATCATTAAACGGTCAAAAATTTTCCAAAGATAATAATTGGGAAACTTACTTTAACAAACTTGATGAAATAGTAAATAAATTTAAAGGTAAAAAATCTATTAATGCAGATTAAAAGTCAAAATGAAATAGATGATTTATTTTTGTTAAATAAATTTTTGTATAAATATTTTATTTTTTTTGGAATATTTAATTTTATATTATTTTATACGCCATCAGAGAATCTATATTTAATTTTTTATTTAACTTCAATTATAATATTCTTAATATTAATTTCTAAATTAATAAAAGATGATTTTTTTTGCTTTTTTGCTCAACTCTCATCAATATTTTTGATAATTTTAACTCAATTAACTTTCGTGATAAGTTTTATTCTATCAAAAATTTTATATGATATAAGTTTTGAGGACTTTCTTAATAATATTTTTTTTTGTGATCTTAAAACTTATGCTTTAGCAAATGTCTATTTGTCTTTTTTTTCATTAAGCTTGATTCTTTTTAATAAAATTGTGCCAATAAATCTTATTATAAGTGTAAGAAAAAAAGTAAATAGTTTCAATTTTGATTTTAAAAATAAAAAATTATATATTTTAATTATACTTTGTATAGTTATAGAATTTATATATCTTTTTACTGGAAGTTTAGGGAGTCAATTAACCGGTGGATTTATAGTTAAGGATGCAAAATTTATCCAGAGCTTGAATGAATATGATGACGTAACTTGGTATACACAATTCTTTTATTTCATTGTAACATTTCATTTATTTCTTAATTTACTTTTTATTTCAAAAAAAAAAGATAATTTATCTAAATTCGCACTTTATTTAATTCTAATTTCCTTAATTCTAAACTTTTTATTTTATGGATTTTTTGTTAGAAGAATGGCAATTCAATTTTTTCTTATTGGTATTGTTTTTTTTATTTTTTTTAGCAAAATTAAAATAAAACCGAAACTAGTAATATTCAGTTCTTTAATTTTTATTTTAGTTTTCCAATTTACAAATTTCTTACAAACTATAAGAACAAACGAGGTATATAATTTAGATAAAAATAAAACTTTATTACAAATTTTGAAAGAAAAAAAAATACAAGAGTATTTTTTCAATGAAAATTTGTCTTATTCTACAAGAGGAGAAATATCATCAAATATTAGTCATAGAATATTAAATAATTATGAGCTTGCTTCGTTATTTTATTATCAAACAGGTGAAATAAAAATACTTAAAGGACAACTTTTGTTAAATCATTTCATAAGAGCAATACCATCAAAAATATTTCCGACCAAACATGAATATCCAATAGCAGAACCTTTGATATCTAAAATAACCAATTCTCCATTATATAGTAGGGATACAACAGATAGTTTTCAGAGTTTTAGTTATGCAGATTTTGGAATATTTGGTTTGTTTATTTATCCCATTATTTTAAATTTATTATATTTATTATTTTATAAAATAATAAATTTAAACATAATAAGTGGTGCCACAGGTTTGTTTATTTTTATGCTTTTTTTTCCAATGTTCACAATAAGAGTTACCGAAATCAATGTTACTGATTGGTTAGTATTACTAAGAAATATTGTAATATTTATATTAATATTTAACATACTTTTGTCTAAAAAAAAAAGTTCAAGTGAAAAGATATGAAAAAAGCTTTGTTTATTGGAGGAAAAACAGGAAACAGTTATCTAGAGTTTTTAGTATTAAAAAAAATATTTAAGAGGGTAGATATAATTGACTCAAAAAAAATTTTTAATTCAAATAAAATTTCTAATCAAATTTTTCATAATATTTCTCCACATATATTTAAAAATTATATTAGGAATTACATTTTAAGTAAAATTAAAACATCATACGATTTAATATATGTAAGATCTGGAGAATTTATTAGTAAAAAATTATTATTAGAATTAAAAGAAAAAACTAATAAAGTAGTTTTTTTTTGTACAGATAATCCATTCGTAAAAAGGGATAAGCAAAGATGGAAACTATTTTTACCTGCAGCTAAATATTATGATTTATTAATTTTCTACCATGAGGATAGAATTAAAAAATCTAAAATAATTGGTTTACAAAATACATTTTATATTCATGCACCATATGATAAAGAAGTCCATAAAAAAAAAAAATCTTTAAATATTCAAAAAAAAAACGATATAGTGTTTATTGGAACTTGGTTTGCTGAAAGAGGAATTTTTTTTCGTAAATTAATAGATTTAGGTTTGAATATAAAAATTTATGGAACAAGGTGGGAAAAAGATCCTCATTTCAAGTATTTTAAATCCAAAGTTAATTTAGGAAATGTGGGCTATATAAAATATACAAAAATAATACAAAATTCTCATATAGCAATTGCTTTGTTTTCAGAAGAAAACCAGGATGAAATTACAAGAAGAGTCTCAGAAATTACAGCAATAGGAACTTTACTGTGCTCATATAAAACTAATACAATGCTGAAGCACTATGTTGAAAACAAAGAAGTAGTATATTTCAAAACAGCTCTAGAATGTTATAATAAGTGTAATTTTTATTTAAAAAATAAAAAATTATTAAAACAAATTGCTCTTAAAGGAAAATATAAAACAACAAAAATTCTAAAAGCAAGTAATTATGAAAATATAAAAAAAATTATTAAAAAAATCCAATAATTAAAATCAAAATTTTATTTTAATTTTTTTTTAATAATGAAACAAATTTATTACTAGAATTAATTAAATTAAAATATTTTGAATAACAATTAAAAGCATTTTTACGCATTTTCTCTTTTGATTTATTCTTTAATTTTAAAAAATCATTTAATATTTTATAAAAACTATAAATAGTATTATTAGATACAAAACCAGATTTAGTTTTTTTGATATAAGTAGCAGTATTAACTTTATTAGTAATTAAAACTGGTCTACTCATTGATAAACTTTCAATAATTGAAATTCCAAAATTCTCACCATGTGATGATAGTACCATGGCTTCACATCTCACTATTGATGCCCATTTTAAGTCTGTTTTTAAAAAATCTGACCAAATAATATTTTCTTCAATTCCCAGCTCTTTTGAGAGGTTTATTAAATCTGTTTTATAATCGTTAGAAGGACCAGCCATTAACAAATAAATTTTTTTATTTTTACTTAAAATAATTTTCATAGATTTTAAAAGAATTTCGCATCCTTTTTTTTTATGGAATCTACCAAGATATAAAAAAAATTTTTTATTTCTAAGAATTTTGAAATTAGTGTTAAATATCTTCTCTAATTTTTTAATATTAATTTTTGGTTTTTTAATACCATATTCAACTACTGTTTTTTTTATATTTTTTGTATTTACAAAAGTGTTATTTAACAATCTTTTTTCATTTACAGAGGTTAAAAGTAAAGATTTTGAATTGATTAAATTTTTTTGTTCAATAAAAAACCAATAAATTTTTTTTTTTAAAGTATTTAGTTTTTCACTTTGAAAATATGGATCTAGCTGACCGTGAGTGAAAACATAATAATTATTTTTTAGTAAAAGATTTGCTACTATCGTGTTAAGTTCCCATATTCCATGCACAATAAATCTATTATAGTTGTGCTTATTTTTTAAAATCCAGAAAAAAAGCAGTGGATTAAATGATTTAGAAAAATATTTTTTACCAATGTTTATTATTTTTAGTTTACTATTTTTATAAAAATTGGAGTTTCTAAGATCATTTGTAATAATATCGACTTTTATTCCTTTTGATACTAAATATAAACTATTATCAATTATCGCTTTAGAAGGTCCCCCATATTTAGGATCTAATGTTGATATTATTCTAAGTAATTTGACAGAATTTGGCATAATTCAATTTTAACTAATTTTAATAAAATCATTTTTGTTAATTAATGATAAAAAATTTTTTTTTTGTTTTATTTTTTTTCTAATCATTAAGTAGTAGGGAATATAAAAATAAGAGAATATCAATGAAAATAAAATTAAAAATATTTTTTTAAAAGTATGAAATATATTTTGAATATTAAATTTTTTATCAATTTTTTTAATTCTATAATTTTCTACTTTTCGATTTTGATACAATGATCTATAAATTCTTTTAAAAGAATTAATATTTATAAAATATAATAAGTCATTTATTGGAAGTATTAAAACGTTTATTAAACTAAAATTTTTTATTAAAAAGAAAATTCTATTTCTTTGAGATTTAAAATAATTTGTAAATCTGGTATTAGCTGAAAAATAATGTACTATTTTACATTCATCTATTAAATACAAATTAAATCCTGATTTCTTCATTCTAAAGGTTAAATCAAGATCTTCTAAATAGAAAAAAAAATAATGATCAAATCCACCCACATTCTCTAAATATTTTTTTTTTGTCAATAAATTACAAGTTGCAAGAACCTCAACTTTATCAAATTTTTTATCTTTTCTGGTATAACCTTTGATCATACCATTAGGATATAGCTCAATTTTTTTTTTTCCAATTATTTCATTATTTTCATCTATTATAGACTCTCCACCAAGAGCATGGATTTCTCCACTAAGTTTACTTACCATCTCTGATAAAGTTTTATTATCTTTTAAATAAGAGTCACTATCTAAAAATAATATATTTTCGCCCTGTGAAAAATTTATTGCAGCATTCCTAGTATAGCTTGTACCCAAATTTTTATGAGTCTTATATAATCTTACTTTTGGAAATTTTTCTTTTATAATTTGTGATGTACCATCGGAACTATTATTATCAATTATAATTATTTCATAATTTTCATAATCTTGTGTTAAAATTGTTTTAATACATTTAACTATTTCATCTTTTCTATTTAAGGTAACTATAATTATAGATAAAAGACCATTTTCCATTTCGTTAATTTTTAAAATAATCTTTTAGAAATTTTGTATCATATGCCATAGAGTCGGATAAATGACAAGGATGAGTACAAGAACACTTAGATGTTAATTTTCTCCTTTCGATTGCTAAATTAGAATTTAGCAATTTAATAAGGTTAAAGTTAAATTTTTTAAGATTTGCAAATGAATTTGTTGACTCACATACAGAAACATCAAGTGATGGATAAATAACACAATCGACATATCCCGCCAAACAATCAATAACTTTACTTTTGGTTTTTAATATTTCATGTTCAATTTCTAACCTCCTCATTGTCAAATAGTCATTCGACAAATATCCACTCTCTTTCAGTTTTTTGTTAACAGTATAAATTTCATCAACACTTAATTGAACATCGTCTGCTCTGCTGTGTTTTATATTAATATTTTCATCTTTTTTTGGAGGAAGACCAAAAGTTGACATTATTTCTTTTGGTACATCAAATACATCATTTTCAACTGATCTAACATGGTCAAATCCTACATTTTCTACTCCTACTTCATTTTTTAAGTATTTCAGTAAATCCATAAGCTCCAAGGATTTTTGATTATCATTACTCACTGATATTTTTCTTATCAAGGATGTGGTAGTGCTAAATGTAAAGTTTGAGTAATTGAATGAAAATTCCTTAAAATCTAATAGGTGTTTTTTTGCTAGATTGAAACCATTTTTTATTTTTCTAAATGCATCGTGGGTTTCATTAAGTCCATCAAGAGATATACCGATATGGAAATGAATATTATTTACATTTTTTAAAATTTTACTTACTCTTTCATCTAATCTTGGTATCATTCCATGAGAGGTAATTGCTACTTTTTTACTAATTTTATTTTTATCAACAAATATTACAAAATCCTCTAAGCTTTTATTTAAAAAAGGTTCGCCACCTGTTATTCTAAGAGTGTTTAATGGTTTCTTTAAACTTAAGAATATTTTTTTTAGATTTTCAAGGTGTAATTCTTCAACCTTATTATTTAATTCTTTTGAATAAAAACAGTGTTCACAACGTGCACTGCAGTAATTTGTTATGAATAGGGTAATCCACTTTGGATTTATACTATTTTTTACGTATTTTTTTCTTATTGGATTTATGATTTCAATTATGAGATTTGATAACGTATTTGGTATTTTTCTTAATATACTCTCTAAATTTTTTCTTTTTTTATAAGTAAACATAAGTGATTATAATATCATAAATGTTCGTTTATTCTCTAAAATACTAATTTTGTAGTCAACTAATATTCTAAACCAAAATGCTTGATAAAAACAAAATAGAAAACCATATTTTCCATCCATGAAACCTAGTTTAAATATATATCTATAAAAAAAATAAATTACCACTCTTAAATACTTTGGAAAATTGTAATAAAAAAGCTTAGAACTTCGAAATTTATATCTTGGATCATATTTTTTAGAAAATTTATTTTTCTGAATTTTATTATTAAATATGTCTTTAGACTCAAACTCTGCCCATTTAATATGTTTTTTTTTCCACTGGTATAAATTTAATTTATCATTGTCATGCATAAATCCTTTACTTATCTTGTGAACTTTTATTTTAGTTATAAAATGTTGATCATATAATTTTTTTTCACACATAACTGTGTTTGATTGAAAAAGTCTCAAGTGCCATTGATTTAAACCAGGATATTTCAGTTTTTTTCCTAAAAAATAATATTTTCTTTTTATCAAAAAAACCTTTTTATTATTATTTTTTTTATATATTTTATTATTTATTGATTTTATTGCATCAACATCCAAAACCTCATCTGCATCAAGATGTAATTGCCAAAGATATTTTTTGTTAAGTTTACTAATAATCCAGTTTCTTTGATCAGAATAGTTTTTGAACATTCTATTCAAAACTTTACATTTTAACTTTTTACATATCGAAACTGTGTTGTCGTTTGAATTTGAATCAACTACAAATATGTCTTTAGTAATTTTTTTTGATGCAAGAATTGTTTTTTTAATTGTTTTTTCTGAGTTAAATGTAAGAATTATAACAGCAATTTTTTTCCTCATTCTTTTTATAATTTATTTTCGTATATTTTTTCAGCAATTTTAAAATCTTCAAACCAATCTATATCAAAAGATTTTGTTTTTTTAATATTTAAAAAACATATTTTAGATCCTATTCTATTTTTTTTGATTTTATAATTTTTAGCAGATGTTAAAAAAAAAGTATTATTAATTTTATAAAGTTTTTTTAAATCTTGCGTATTTGGCCAATATGTTTTTTTATAATTATAATTAATTGGGTTTTTTTTATTAAAAATAAACTCTTGTATAAAATTTGCTCCTACCAATGTATCGAATTTCTTAATTTTACTTTTATAAACTTTAATTGCATTAGAGTAATCTTTTGTTCCAAACAATGGTGATGTGACATGTGTCCATAAAACATGATCATTTTTATTAAATAATTTAGATGAATAAATAATTAGGTCATCTGTTCTTGTACTATTTAATGCCAAATTCTTAGGTCTTTTTACTAAATTTATTTTTTTATATTTTTTCTTTTTTAAAAATTTTATTATTTTTAAATCATCGGTGGAAACAATAATTTCATCTAGTTCTTTTACTTTAATTAATTGTTCAATTTTTAATTGAAATAAACCAAATTTATATTTTGAAAATTTACGGGTATTTTTATTTTTTATTCTTTGACTGCCAGATCTACATGGCAAGAAAGCTTTTATAATCATAAAATATTTTTTTTTGTTTATGTTCCGTCAACTCAAATATTTATAAATTGAACTCTTATTAATGTTTTCGTAAATGGTATCTGTTAAAAACATCAAATTTAATTTATTTTTATAAAAATCAAATATTTTTTGATTTTCTTTAAATAAACTATAATCATTTATTTTATCATTTTTATCATACCCATCAAAACCTATTAAATAAACATTTTTTGCTTTTAATTCTTTTGTAGCCGAAAGAGAAATAGCAAGTGGTGAATTACTAATTTTATTGTTTATTCCATTTTTTTTTAGCTTTAAAAAATTAGTTGTTTTACTAGGTAAAATAGTTTTATCATCGATTTTATTATTAATTAAAAATTTATTTTTTTTTAAATAGGATTTATTTATTTTTGTTATTTCGTTTCCAGTAATGCAAATTAAAGATTTATTTTTAACTTTTTTAAATAAATCTAAATTTCTTCCACTAGAAAAAATTATAAAAATATCAGGGTTTTTAAATAAAAATTCTATAATATAATCAATTTTATTTTTCACACTTTCGCCACCACCGACAATCAAAACACTCTTTTTTCTAAAATTTAATTTTTTTTTTATATTCAAAGTTATTCTTTCTTTTTTATCCAAGTATGTAATTATGTCAGAAATATTATATCTTTTAGATTTTATTAGTTGCATTGCTTCGGACTGTGGTGATTGTGTAGATCCAGAAATCATATAAGGTAAACTTGTTCCCCATTTTTCCTTTAATCTCATTTTTTCAAATTGATCAACAACAGGTCCTATATTTTTAAAATTTTTAATTTTTAGAGATTTTTTTTTTAAATTTAAAAATGTAAGTAGCAATTCTGTTTTTAAATTACCCGCTCCTCTTCCCATTCCTGTAAAAGTACTATCTAAATAATCAATTTTATTATCTATAGCTTCAATAGAATTCGAAAGTGCCATTTCAAGATTATTATGTGCGTGAAATCCAATAAAAATTTTTTGATCCAATAATTTAATTTTTTTAATTATTCGTTTGACATCGTTTGAGATCAAAGTTCCATAAGAGTCAACTATATAAATTATGTCAAAAAATTTCTTTAACTTTAAAATTTCTTTTATCAGCAAATCATTTTTTAAAAGTAAATGTGAATACATTATATTAACTGCAACTTTAAATCCCATATTATTTATCTCTTTAAGGAATTTTCCAAGATTGATAGTTTTTCTTGGATTTACTGCAAATCTAATAATGTCTACTATTTTTTTACAACTCTTCAAATTATTTTTTAACTCTTTTGGGTTTTTCCAATCTTTTAAATCAATCATCACTGATAATTTTTTATTTTTACCAATTTTTGATTTTATTTTTTTTAGATTATTTGTTGTTAAATAATAAAATTCACCTAAATAAGACTCTTTATTTTTATTCCCCCTGTATCCAACTTCTACTATATCTATAGGCAGAAATTTTGTAAGTTTTAAATAATCGTTTACTAGTTTACTATCAAAATCCCAATTTGTGTAATAACCACCATCCCTTAAAGTACAATCTAAAATTTTCATAAAACTTATTTTATGTTAACAATACGTATCAGAATTCTACTAGCAAGATATTTTTTGTTTAAAAAAAATGATAGGAGTTTTAATATATCAACATTTGAATATATTTGCTGTATTATTTATAAAGTTATTTTCTAAATATGAAAAAAATTATCTTTAATAAAATAAAATTTTTAGACTTAAATGAAATAGAGGCAAAAAAAATGATGAACAAACAAGGTTTATTTGTTTTTCCAGCAGCGCCTCCTTTGGCAACTTTAAAATTAGGATCTATCTATCATCAAGCTTTAATAAAATCAGATTTTGTTTTTTTCGATAGTGGCTTTTTTGTTTTACTCCTAAAATTTTTGAAAGGAATTAAAGTAGAAAAATTTTCAGGTTATAGATTCTTAAATATTTTTTTATCTCATGTTAAAAATAACAAAAGTAATAAAATTTTGTTAATAGATCCCTCTAAAAAGGTTTCCAAAGCAAATAAAAAATACTTAGCAAGCTTAGGCATAAATCAAACATCTTCATATGTTGCACCACTTTACGATATTAAAAACATGAAGGATAATTTTTTAATCAAAATTATAAATAGAACAAAGCCAAATTATATTTTAATCAATATCGGCGGAGGTACACAAGAAGTTTTAGGAATGTACATAAAAAAAAAGACAAAGAATAAGTTTAGTATTTTATGTACCGGAGCTGCAATATCTTTTTTTACTAAAGAGCAGGCGCCGATTAATCAGTTTATAGATAGGCTTTACTTAGGATGGCTATTTAGATTATTATTTAACCCCTCTGTTTTTTTAAAAAGGTATCTAAGCGCCTTTAAGTTAATATTATTTGTAAAAAATAGTAAATTTAAAATAATAAAGTAAAGTTTTAAAAAAATTTTATTTGTAAAATTTAGTATTTGACTTATAAAATTTATACCACTTCAAAAATTTAGATATACCTAATCTATAATCTACTTTTGGTCTGTATTTTGTAATTTGATATAAAAGATTACTATTAGATAAAGTTTCTTTTACATCACCTTTTTGCATAGATATAAAATTTTTCTTAATTTTTTTTTGTAATTGTCTTTCTAGCTCTCGAATAAAATCTCTGAGATAAATTTTCTTTTGATTGCCTATGTTTACTATTCTAAAAGGTACACCATTTGAAAGACTATCATTAGGATATCTTTTAATTTTAGGAATTTTATTAATTAATAATTCTATAGATTTTGTAACATCATCGATATAGGTAAAATCTCTATACATTTTACCTTTGTTATAAACATCAATACTTTCATTTTCTAAAATCGATTTAGTGAATTTATAATATGCCATATCAGGTCTTCCCCAAGGTCCATATACAGTAAAAAATCTTAGTACTGTAATTGGTAAATTCCAAAGTGATGAATAAGAATATGCAATACTCTCAGAGGATTTTTTTGTAGCTGCATAAATACTTAATTGGTTATCAGCTTTATCTGTTTCCTTACATTTTTTTAATTTATTGGAACCATAGATAGATGAACTCGAGGCAATTAATAAATGTTTAACATTTAACTTATGGGCAAGTTCAATAATATTAAATGTACCAATAATGTTTGTATTAACATATTTTCTTGGTTCATCAATACTATATCTTACACCTGCCTGAGCAGCTAAGTGAATTATGTAATTAGGTTTAAATTTTAATATAGATTTTTCTAAACTTTTTATATTTTCGAGATTATTTTTTGTAAATGTAAAATTTTTATATTGTTTAAGAATTTTTAATCTAGATACTTTAAGTTTTATATCGTAGTAATTATTCATGGAGTCAAAACCATGAACTTTTACTCCTTTATTTAGCAAAGACCTTGATAAATGAAAACCTATAAATCCAGATGAACCTGTGATGAATATTTTTTTTTTCATTATTTGAGTTTTTTTTCCCAATCTATAGCAGATCTTAAAATCTTATTTATATCATTATATTTTGGTTTCCATTTAAAAAATTTAATAAATTTTTTTGAATTTGAAACAGAGTATTGTATATCTCCTTTTTTTCTAGGTCCAAATTCATAATGAATTTTGCTACCTATTAGTTTATTTGCTGTTTTTATCATTTTTAAAACAGATAACCCTTTTCCATATCCACAATTAAATATTTGGGATTTGTTCGATTTTATTATGTATTGCATTGACTTGATATGAATATCAACAAGATCTGAAACATGAATAAAATCTCTTACGGGTGTCCCGTCTGGGGTTTTATAATCATTTCCATTTATAATAATTTTTTTTCTTTTTTTGGAGGCAGCTTCACTAATTATTTTAATTAAGTTAGTAGATTTTTTTGATAAAAGACCTGTTCTTTTTTTTTTTTCAGTTCCAGCAACATTAAAATAACGTAAAATAATATATCTTAAATTATTTTTTTTTGCTACTTTTTGAATATATTTTTCAATTAATAATTTAGATTTGGCATAAGGGTTTAATGGTTTTAATTTATCGTTTTCAGTAACATGCTTTTTTTTTGAATCTCCATAAACACCAGCAGTAGACGAAAAAATAATATTCCTTAAATTGTTTTTTATACAAGTTCTTATAAATATTTTCGATTTATAGTAATTGTTATTGATATATTTACTTGGAGATTTTATTGACTCATCAACTCTTATTAATCCAGCAAAATGTAAAACAGCCTTAAATTTTTTTTTTTTAAGAAGTTTATTAATTTTTTTTACATTGTTAATATCACATTTAATAAAATTTGCTTTTGTTGGGACAAGCTTTTTATTACCAGTTATTAAATTATCAATAATTGTAATTTTATATCCCTTATCGACTAGTAAATATGCTACATGGCTACCTATATATCCAGCTCCGCCAGTTATTAAAATTTCCATATTATTATTATTACATCATTATAATTTTTTAAGTTTTTTATATGGCAATATAATAATTAAAAAATTTATAAATTTAATTTCAACATAGTTTTATACTTGTAAATCGAGATAAAAATCACATCCTTTAACAAAGTATTCAAATAATAGACAAATATAAAAAAATAAGTAAAACTCATAGTTGTATTGATTCATGATAAAAATTTTCACAATTAGAGAAATTTTAGAAGCAACTAATGAATTCCTAGATCAAAAGAAAGAAAAAAAAGGTGAATTTGATCTTTATCAAAAACCTTTAATTCTTGAAGATAATATAAGCAAGGTAAATAAAAAAAATGAAACATATGAAGTCCCTAAATTTACACAACAATTAATAGAGGAAGCTGAAAAGGTAAATCTTAATAGAAAAGACAATTTAGAAAAGAAAGAACCTTTAAATAAAAATAAGAAAAATAATATAAAAAACTTTTCAGTAAATGAAAAAAAAGATCTCGAGAAAGAAAAAAGAATTATAGCTGAAGTTCACAGTCTAATGAAAAGTAAGGTAAGAAAAAGCACGATTAAAATAATCCTTGATCAACAAAAAGAAATTAAACTATTAAATGAAAATGTCTCAAATTTAAGAAAAAATGATTTTAAAAATCTTAAAATTAATAAAAAATTAAAACAAGAGATTGAAAATTTCTTAAATAACGAAAAATTGTTAAAATTTAAATTTGAAGAATTCCAGAAAAAAATCGCTGATTTTCAAGAAAAAGAAATTGAATTGTTAAACAATAATAAAAATTTAGAAAAAGATATTACTGAGCTTAAAGACAACGTTGCTAATATTAAAATAACAAATAATAATTTAAATAAAAATAATCAAAATATGATGAAGCAGATTGATAATTTCATTATTAATGAAAAAAATTTGATCGACTCTAATAAAAGTATTGAAGATAATATTTATTTATTAACAAATTCAAAAAATTTACTTTTATATGAAACCAAAAAATTATCAAAAGAACTAAAGTTAGTAGAGGAAAATAAAAAAATACTAATTACAAATAATAAAAAACTTCAAAAGGAAGTGAAATTATTAACAGATAATAAAAAAGTTCTTATAGAGCTTAATGAAAAATACCAAAAACAAATAGGTGATATTGAAACAAGCAAAAATAAATATAGAGAAGAAAAGATTTTTTTTGAAAAAAACTTCCAAATCACAGAAGAAGATAAAAAAAAAATTAATTGAGGATAATATTAAATTAAAAGAGGAAATTTCTAATCTTATCGCAAATGAAAATAATCTTATAAATGAAAAAAAACAAATTGAATTTGAAAATAATTCTCTAAAAAATAGATCTATACTGACCGATACAAGTGAAGAAAGGGAGTTAAAGAAAATGAACTCATTTTTGCAATTTGAACTTTCTTCATTAAGAGCAAGTGAAAAAAAATTAATTGAAAATAATAATTCAATGCATAGTGAACTTATTAAATTAAGAAGCTCAAAAAATAATATTTTACAAGAAGACGATAGGAAAAATTTTGAAGATAAATTAAATTTTTATCAAAATGAAAATTTAAGACTTAGTGAACAGTTATCCTCTACTCAAAAAAGGTATGATATAATGAAAAATCAACTTTCAAAGATCGAAACGGAAAAAACAGATATTTCTAGAAAAGTTGAGGATTTAAATAAATTATTCAGTAAATCAAATATTGTTCAAACTTCATTCAAATCAGTAAAAAACAAAACTGAAAAAAATGAGGACAATAAAAATCTAGATATTGATAAAGAAATTAAAAAAATTTTTGGAAAAAGTTAATTTCCATTAGAAACCTCTCTTTTTTTAGCTATCTTCTTCTTATCAACCAATTCTTTATTTTCAATATCCAATGCAAGACAGGTAATATCATCTCTTAATTTCTCTGCTCCCCAATTTAATTCATTTGCAATTGAGTCTACTATAATTTTTGGTGTAAGTTTTTCTTTATCAGATAAGATTCTCTGAACGCCTTCTGCACCAAGTTCTTGCCCATTTTTCAAATAACCTTCTGTAACACCATCTGTATATACAATAAATGTTTTGTCTTTTAAGTTTATTGTTTTAGATTTTACCATAGATTCAGCAAAATACTTGATTATTCCTATCGGAGGCATTTCTGATTTAATAAATTCGAAATTTCTTTGTCTATCTATCACCATAATACTTTCATGACCTGCATTAACAAAATTTACCTCCCCAGTCTCTAAATTAAATTTACCAAATACAGCAGTAACAAACATTCCTTTAAATTTAGCCTCTACAAGCTCATTGTTTACTCCATATACTACCTTTTCAAGAGGAAAGGAGAGATTGGTTAATGTTCTGAATATTGAGGATGCTTTTGCCATATACATACCAGCTTTGACACCTTTTCCAGATACATCAGCTAAAGTAAAATAATACTCGTCTTTGTTAACTTTTATAACGTCAAAATAATCACCCGAGACATCTCTAGCTGGAATATTTAAAGCGTATATAAAATTTTCAAACTTTGATATATCTGGAAATAAACTTTTTTGAACACCTCCAGCTAATTCTCTCTCTTTTAATAATTTTGCCTCTTTTTTAAGATTTTCTATTGCCATTTTATTTTCTTCTACGAATCTAAAATAGAGTCCTGTCAAAAACGTAACTGTAAGCATGAATAGGGGATAACTTATATCTATTAAATTTGATTTTATTAGATAGACAGTGAAGCCGAAAAATATGAATAGCAAAATACTTCCAAAAAATATGATCAAACTAATTTTTGGTTTTAATTTTTGAGATAAGAAAAAAACAATACTAACAATAATTATTGAAACTAATAATTCAAAAATAAATGTTTTAGGGTTTCGCATTAAGAAATTATTATTCAATATATTCTCAATTACATTTGCGTGAACCTCAACACCTGGGATAGTAGATCCACCCAAGGGTGTCTTTACCAAATCAAACAAACCTTGAGCAGATGCTCCAATTAAAACATATTTATTATTAAATCTTTCTTTATCAAAATTTCCATCGAAGACTGAGCTAGCAGAAATATATTGACTTTTTAAATGTTTTTTATACCTAATCCAAATAATTCCATTTGGATCAGTATTTATTTTATAGGGTTTTATATTTATTTTATTTATTCCTATTTCATCCATTTCAACAAATATATTTTTTTTATTTTCACCTACACGGATCATTTCTAGTCCCATTGTAGGGAACAAATTTTTATCTAATTGAACAATCAAAGGTATTGATCTTATTATTCCATCAGTTTGATCTAAAAAGGATATAGAGCCAAGTCCTCTAGAGTTTTTTTCTAACATTTCCAATGATCCTATTGAATGAGGAAAGCTATAAGTAGATTTTTTGGGATTTCCACCTTTAGATAAAAATCTTGCCTTAGATTTTCTATTGTACCTTCCATGAGAAGGTACATTGCTGCCTAATACTGCAATTACAGATCTAGAATTTTTCAATTGTTCTTTAAATACTTCGTCGTGACCTTTGATTTTTTTAAATTCTAATAAGCTTTCACCTTTTAACTCATATGACTTAATAATCTGTTCGGGAGATTGTTTATCTTGCTCAGTAAAAAAAACATCAAATCCAATAGCTTTAGGGTTAGATGAATTTACATTTTCAATTATTTTTGCAAAAACAGATCTACTCCATGGAAATTGACCAAATTTACCTAAACTTTTTTCATCTATATCAACTATTATGACTTGTGAATCGACGTTTTTAAGAGGAAATACTTTTTGATATAGGTCAAATCCTAAAAAAGATACTGACTTAATAAAATTTAAATTTGCAAACTTTAGTAATATTAAAAAAAATAATAAGACAAAAAAAAATATATAATTGTTGTATTTTTTTATTATTTTAAACATGAAATGAATTTATTCAGATTAATGGTAAAGTAAATAAATCTAAACAATAATTTATATTGAATTTTGTGAGTTTAAAGAGAATGTTATATTTTAATTAAGTTCTTTTTTATTAATATCGTTATTATCAAATTCCTCTAAGGCAAGTCTCTCCTCTTTTTCCAACTCTTTTTTTTTCAATCTTTCTTCTTTTAAAATTTCTTGTTGTTCTTTTATTTGTTTTTCTTTATCAAATTTTTCTTCCCACTCTTTTAGCTTTTGTAACTCTATATTTTTTAATCTTTCCTCTTCTTCATTTTTTAACTTAAGCACTTTTATTTTTCGTCTTTGTTCTTTTAATTCCTTTTGTTTTTGCTCGTCTTCCCTAACTTTTAAATCTATATCTTTCCTTTTTTGTTCTTCTTCTTTTGTTTTGAGATCTTTTTCTTTTTGAATTAATTCTTTGTCTTTTTTTCTAAGGTCTTCATCTTTAAGTCTTAAATAATCATCTTTTTTTCTTTGCTCATCATTTTTGAGTTTTATTTCATCCTCTTTTAATATTAATTCACCATTTTTAATATTAAGCCTTTCTTTTTCTTTAAGAAGTTTTTCCTCTAAAGAGATTAATTCTTTTCTTTGTTGAATTAATCTTCTTTGCTCTTCTTTTTCCTCTAATTTAATTCTTTTTATTTTATTTATTTCATGTTTTTTCTTTAAGGTTTTTATTACCTTAGAAATAGAAGATGAAAAATTACCTTTTCCGAATTTTTTGTTAACTTTACTTTTTTTTCTTTTCATTTTTATAAATGATATTAAAGCAAATTTTTAATTTTAAGACAATAGCTGTTTAAATTTATTTAATATTAATTAACTAGCTTGAGCTTTTATCAACAATGATGTTTTCAGAGCTTTTTGGTTCAATATTTCGATAATTATTATCAGTAGTTTTTAATTTAACACCTTTTCTTTTGAGCATATTAAGAACTTTATCTGAATAAGGTTCATCTATATGCTCTGCACTTGGATTCAATTCTAAACCAAGAGGTGTAATTGTTTGTGGCATAGGTGTGAATTGTGAATCTGGATTTTCTTTAACATCTCTTACTCTCATTCTATAAATTGCAAATAAACCAATTAGCGAATGAAAAAACATCAAAAAAATGAAATAACCATTTGGACCAACTATGTTCATAAAGCTTGCGCATAAAAAAGGACCTGAAATAGCACCTAATCCAAATGCAAATTGCAATCCAGCTCCGGCTGAAACAAATTTTTCTTTAGGAATAAAATCATTCGTGTGTGCAAAAATTATTGCAAACATTGGTAAACTGCAAAATGAAAATAAAATTAAAAATAAATAAAACCATATTTTTGTTGTAGCTAAATCGCCTGGAAGGTACATTTGACCTGCTGAGAAAATTGAACATATTGCAAAAAATGCCGACCCAAAAGTTGTATATGTGATTACTTTTCTTCTATCAAAATTATCTGAAATTTTTCCTATTGGCCATTGAGCTATTGCACCCGATATTGCGAGCAGGAAAGTAACTAAAGATATTTCAAAAATAGTAAAATTCATCGATGCTGCATAAACTGCTAAAAGCGAGAATAAAGCTGACTGTGTTGTTCCATATAATAACGATCCAACCATTCCAAGTGGTGATGCTTTATATAAATCTTTTAAACTCATCTCAGAGATTTTTTTAAAATTTGGAGCTTTTCTTTTTGTCAATAAAATCGGAATTAATGAAAGGGACATAAAAAGCGAGACTAAAATAAATGGTTGAAAATTTTTAGGAGAGCTAAAATTTAAAAAAAACATACCTAAAGCCATAGCTCCAAATTGAATGACCATATAAATTGATAAAACACTGCCTCTATTTTTATTACTAGATCTATCATTTAGCCAACTTTCTGCGATTGTATAAAGTGAAACCATGCTTATTCCGGTTATAATTCTTAAAATGAACCATGTTATTGGGTTTATAAAAATTGAATGCATAAGAATAACTATAGACGCAATAGATGCAAATGCTGCAAAAACCCTTATATGTCCAACTCTAAGAATGAAACCAGGTATAGTTTTTGCACCTATAAAATATCCAACGTAGTACCCTGATAACATAAATCCTGTTGCGGTCAGAGAAAAATTTTCTTGTACTGCTCTTACGCCTAATAAAGACCCTTGATACCCATGAGCTAACATAATTAGCCCCATTCCGGTAAATAATGCCCAAGAATTTTTTAATATTTTATTCATTAACTTTAAAGATTAACGTGGCTCTATTCTTAAAAAAAGACTTAATTGTGACAATTTTAATTTTTTTTTAACTTTAAAAATGAGTGAATAGCTATTGTGAAAATTATTATTATTCCTCCATATATTGTTTCAATACTGGGCTGTTCTTTGATAATAAACCAAACCCAAATTGGACCTAAAATTGTTTCTAAAAGAAAAAAAAGGTTAACTTCAGCAGCAGTAATAAACCTTGGAGCTATCGTTACAAGTACAAAAGGAATCCCTACACACATAATGCACATTAACGGGACAATTATTTTATCATTTTCTAAAAGTCTTAAATCATCAACATATATTAATGCAAACAAAGCTACTAATAATTTTCCAATAACAGCCGCAGGTACTAAATCTTTACTTTTTGCAGCACGAATAATATTAGCTCCAATTGCAAGACCTAAAGCTGTTATAAAACCAAAAAAATCTCCAAAGAAATTTCCTAATTTTAAAGAGTCATAAAAAATATAAACTGCAGATAGAAATGTTACAACGATTGCAATCCATGTTTTTTTATCAGGGGTTTCTTTTAAAAAAAATGAACCTAAGACAGCTGACAACATCGGTGCTGTTGCGATCATTACAAGCGTGTTTGCAACATTAGTATTCTGTATTGAAATAATAAATGTTATATTGGTTAGCGAAAAAGAAATAGCATAAAATATTCCTGCGGTACCCATCGATATTATTACTTTTAAAAGATTAAATTTATAATAAAGAATCAATCCAATAAAAATTACTAAGAAGGGTATGGCGCCTCTATAAAAAAGCAAACCCCAAGTATCTATATTTGATAATCTTATAAACAAAGAATCTGGAGTAATAAACATTACTGCTATAAATGCCAGTAAAGATCCTTTTTTTTGATTAGATAGATTTTTCATTTAAATAATCTTTTACTTCATTTAATGATTTAAGTTTTTGTGAGCAAATTTGATTTTTACAAACTAAAATAAAGTTCTCGACTTTATTTTCTTTATAAATAATTGTTGATATTTCATAATAATTTTTTAACAAATATTTTTTTATATCAATTAATTTTTTATTATCTCCAAAAAACGTAAAAGTGATATTGTCATCACATATACTTAAAACCTTTATATAACTAAACATTTGTGAATAACTCATATTTATTGCTGAATGAAATGATTTACTTAATATTTCAATTTTTCTTTTCCAAAAGCTATCATTAGTAATATTAAAAATTTTATTACAAGCTAATAAATATATACTGTTTCCATTTGGTATATTATTATCAACCAAATCAATCGGATTTACGAATAAATCATTATTATTTTTTGGATTTTTTTGGAGTACATTATTTTCTTGATTAAAAAACAAACTCCATACATCTTTCAAAATTTTTTGTGCAATATCAAGTGAATTCAAATCTTTGTTAATCTCATAAACTGCTATTAGTAATTGTGCAAAATAAACGTAATCTTCAAGAAAAACATTGATTTCTTTTTCATTTTTATCGTAACAGTGAAAAATTCTATTTTTAAGTCGTTCTTTGACTTTTAAAAAAAGGTTATTACTTAATTTAAGTAATTTTTCATCATTTAATATAAATGATGAATGAAAAAGAGTGTAAATCCAATAACAGTTTAGATCTGTCTGTACCTTGTTATCAAAAAAAGGTTTTTTTCTTTTATTTCGAATTTCAAGAAGTTTACTCTCAATAAATTTGATTTTTTTTTTATCTTCTGAATTTAATTGAATATTATCATTTTCAACTAAAATATTATTACCTTCAAAATTTCCATTTTTAGTTATGTTAAATTTTTTATTTAAAATTTTAAAATCTTGTAAAAGTATTTTTTCTAAATCAAAATAACTCCACACATAAAACTTTCCCTCTATACCTTCACTATCAGCATCATAAGCTGATCCCAGAAGGTTATATTTAGTTTTGAATTCATTATTTATAAAACTAATTGTTTGTTCAAGCTTATGTTTAAAGTAAATACTTTGTGAATAATTGAAAAAATTATTTAGTAATTTTACATATTGGATATTGTCATAAAACATTTTTTCAAAATGAGGAATAATCCATTCATTATCAACAGTATACCTAGCAATACCTCCAGCTAATTGATCATAAATACCTTTCGATGAAATTTTTTTTAAAATATTTTCTGTGTGTGTATAAAAATTTTTTTTTTTATTTTTCTTATAAAAATAAAATAAGGTATCAAAAATGTAAAATTGTGGAAATTTAGGAGCTCCTTGAAAACCTCCATTTATTGGATCCATATATTGTAAAATTTTTTCAGCTAATGGTTCTAAGTCTTGTTTTAAAACAGCATTTTTTAAATTAAGCTCTTTAAATACCAGCCTCATTTGTTCTACTTGTAAAATTATCTTTTCTCGATTCTCAGAATAAACTTTTGAAACATTTTCCAATACTTTTTTGAAACTTGGTCTACCTTGCAAATCTTCAGGAGGGAAATACGTACCACCTGTGAATGGGACTCCATTTTCATCTAAAAACATAGAAAGAGGCCATCCACCTTGTGCCCCGGTTAAAATTCCCAAACTTTTTTGAAATATATAATCAATATCTGGTCTTTCCTCTCTATCAACTTTAATATTAATAAATTTTTCATTCATAATCTTTGCAGTATCTACGTTTTCAAAACTTTCATGCGCCATTACATGACACCAATGACAGCTTGCGTAACCAATACTTAAGAATATTGGTTTTCTTTGTTCTTTGGCTTTTAATAATGTTTTTTGGTTCCATGGAAACCAATTTACTGGATTATTTTCGTGTTGTTTTAAATATGGACTCTCTTCATTTTTCAATTGATTAGACAAATGATTTCCTAAATTTGACTGTAGGGCTTTCTAGAAAAAATTTTTTTAACTATAGGCTTAAAAAATTTTAAAGGATAAGATTTATAGTTTGGATCAAATGAACTTTGATCATATTTCTCACAAAATTCTACACAAGCTTGATAATATTTATGTTTTTTATATTTATCCCTTTTATTTCTATTTCCACCTAAATGATGAATATAATAATAGGTTTGAAATTCTCCATGTTTTTCAACAATCCAATGAGTTTTTTCTGTAACATATGGTTTAAGAATTGATGCTGCATATTCCGAATGGTTCATGGGTGCTAATTCATCTCCAATATCATGTAATAAGGCAGCAACCACCATTTCTTCACTTTCACCTGCTTTATGAGCTCTTGTAGCACTTTGTAGAGAATGTTCTAATCTTGAAACTTGATAACCTTCTAATGTTTCAGTTAAGGAAGACATGAATTTTAAAATCCTATCTGCAGTTTTACTTGCATAATTTCTTTCATGTTTATCTAAAAATAAGTAATCTTCTTTTGTACCTTTTTTCATTTCTGTGAAACTTACTTTTTTCATTAGTTATTAGATGCTGTGCTTAATAAAGAAAGTTGTGTTACTTTATCTTCTCCTAGTTCATCAATTACTTTAACTGGATAATCTCCTGTAAAATGATGATCTGTTAATTGAGGGTAGGCATCATTTCTAGTTTCAAATCCCATAGCTTTATAAAGTCCATTGATATCAAGAAATTTAAGAGATTTTGCACCAATTAATTCACATATTTCCTTAACGCTTTTGTTTGCTGCCAATAATTCTTTTTTTGTTGGAGTATCTACACCGTAAAAGTCAGGATATTTTATTTCTGGACTTGCGATTCTAACATGTACTTCTTTTGCACCAGCGTCATACAGCATTTTTACAATTTTTGAGGACGTAGTTCCTCTTACCAAAGAATCATCTACTAAAATAATTTTTTTATCTTTTATGACCGATTGATTTGCATTTAATTTGAGTTTGACACCTAGGCTACGAATTTTTTGAGATGGTTCAATAAAGGTTCTTCCCACATAATGGTTTCTAATTAACCCTAAATCAAAATTAATTTTAGCTTCTTGTGCAAAACCCAGAGCTGCTGCATTTCCAGAGTCCGGCACTGGAACAACCAAATCTGCTTTTTCTTTTTCTTGTTTAGCAAGTTCTGCCCCAAAGCTCTTTCTATATTCATACGCAGTCTTACCATTTAAAATACTATCTGGTCTTGAAAAATAAATATATTCAAAAACGCATGGCCTTATTTTTTTTTGAGGAAAAGGTTTCACGCTCTTCAGAATATCATTTTCTATACAAACAATTTCTCCGTTATCAACTTCTCTAATGAACTTTGCACCAATAATATCTAATGCACATGTTTCAGATGCTAACACGTAAGAATTTTTAAGTTTTCCTATTACTAATGGTCTGATACCATAAGGATCTCTAACTCCAATCATTGTACTTTGGGTCATTATTACCAGAGCATAACCACCCTGAATTTGAAAAAGTGCGTCTATTACCTTGTCAATTGTCTTTCCTCTTTTAGATCTAGCAATTAATTTAACTATAGTCTCGGTATCAGAGGTGGTATAAAAGATTGAACCCTCATTAACCATTTTTTTTCTTAATGTAATTGCATTAGTGAGATTTCCATTGTGTGCTAGACCTATACCGCCTGCATTTGTATCTGCAAAGAATGGCTGAATATTCCTTAAAGTTGTACCACCGGTTGTTGAATACCTGTTATGTCCAATTGCATAATTTCCAGGCAATGTATTTATGACTTTCTCTTTATTAAAATTATCACCAACTAAACCAAATCTCTTTTCTGAGTGATATTTACTCCCATCAAAAGAGACTATACCACACCCTTCCTGACCTCTATGTTGTAAAGCATGCAATCCAAGAGCAGTCAAAGCTGATGCATCTTTATTATTGCTTATGCCGAATACTGCACATTCTTCTCTTATTTTTGGATTAAATTTCTTGAACTTTTTCTTTGGTATCTTCATATTGTTTTTTAGTTGGAAATTCCTCAATAAATAAGTAACTTCCTTTTTTTATATACGGTAACATAATTGATTCATCAATATTAATCGGCCATTTTTTATAGTCAAAAAAGTTGTTGATAGTAGTAAAAATACACACACAAAATACATATGATTTTAAAATACCGAAAAAAAATCCAAAAAAAGTGTCAACTTTTCCAAGATGAGAGACTCTTATTACTTTATTCATGCCCCTAGCAATCATAATAATTAAAAACAATATTATAATAAATATAAAAATACCCAAAATTATGTCTAAAACATATTCATTTTTACTTAAATCCTCAACGTAAGGTTTTACTTTTGGAAATATAATAATTGTTAAAACATATGATATTACCCATTTGCTAGCTGACAATAAGCTTACTGCAAAACCTTTAACAGAAGATGATATAGCAAACACAATTGAGATAATCAGAAAAATTAAATCTATTCCAGAAGAATTATTGTATAATTCAAATAAAAAATCTTTCATTAATTTCTAAATGGTTTCACAAGCAATATCAAACTTGGCAATAATGTTAAAACTGAAATCATAGCTAACAACATAGCGATACCTGTAAAAAATCCAAAATAAATTGTTGGGATGAAATTTGATAAAATCAAAATTGTAAATCCGAAAACTATTGTGATTGAAGTATTTAGTATTGCTATACCTACTGAGGAGTGACATTTTTCTAAAGTTTTTTCATAATTCCTAGTTTTTTCATATTCTTCTTTAAATCTATAAACATAATGAATACTATTATCTACAGCTATTCCTATTGTTATTGCTGCAATCGTTATTGTCATCATATCAAGAGGTATTTCTAAAATACCAATTAAACCAAGAATAAAAAAGGCTGCAATAAAATTTGGCACCGTACCAATAAATGATAATTTAAAATTTTTAAATAATATAAAAAACATTATCAAAATTCCAAACATAACAAAACCTAAAGTTAAAATTTGAGATTTAAATAAACTTTGTAAGAGATTATTAAATAAGATTAATACACCAGCAAGTTTAAATTCCTCTTTTTTTAAGCCTAATTTATTTTCTAAATCAAAATTAATTTTATTTATTAATTCATTTCTTTTTAAATCTTTAAGAGAATCTTTTATTCTTAAATTTATTCTTGCCTCATTATCATCAATTGAAATATATGGATCTACAATTTGTTTTTTAATGCTTAAAGGTAATTTATTATATAAAACACCCATTTCTAAAGACCCCAACTCTTTATCATTATTAATTTTTTTTGCTACTTTTAAAACTGATGAAAAAGAAATAACTTTACCAACCTCAGGTAGCCCATCTAGATAGTTATGAACAAGATTTATTTTATCTATTTTGTCTTTTGTAAACCAGTATTTATTTTCATCACCTTCTTGATTATTTTCCCAATCCTCAAAATCATCCTCTTCATTAATTTTATCATCAGAAGACATTTTAGGAAATTTAATAATTATCTCCAAAGGAGTAGTTCCACCTAGTTTTTCGTCAATTAGTTTCATACCTTTATAAATTTCGGTATTTTTGTCAAAGTAGTTTATAAAACTATTTTCCACTTCAAGTTTATTTATTCCATACACGCTTAATATAATGACAATGAAAGTAATAAAAAAAATTGATATTTTATTTTTTTTTGCTCTATTCGATAAAAAATTTATGATTTTAGATTTTTTTTGATCTTTTAATTTTACTTTATCATTTTTCAGAATACTAATTAAAGAAGGTAGCAATGTAAAAGTAATACTAAATGATACAATTAAACCTAATGTCATCATCCAACCGAAATCAATAATTGGCCTTATATCGCTAAAAATTAATGATAAAAAAGCAAATATAGTTGTTAACGCTGTATAAGCAATTGGCCAAAACATTTTAGACATTGAAAGAAATACTAAATCGCTGTTTTTTATATTGGGATAATCTTTTTGTAATTGTAAAAATCTTGTGCTTATATGAATGTTCATAGCCATAGTCAAAATTAACATTAAAGCTATAAAATTAGATGATATAACTGTAACCTTCCAACCAATCATACCAAGCAATCCAATCATTATAAACACAGAAAAAAAACATGAGCTGAGTGGAACAATAATCCAAATGAAACTTCTAAATACATACCATAATGTTGCAACTATAAATAATAAAACACCTATCCCAAAAACTATAATATCATTTTTTATAAATGACATCATATCATCCGCAATCATCGGTATCCCACCTAAATGAATTTTTCCAACTGTAGAATATGTTTCTATAATTTTTCTAATTTGTTTAATGTTTTCGTGGTTTTTCTTTTTTAATTCATTTTTATATTCTTCTATTTGTTTTTTATTTTGTAGAGTATTAATAATTTCATCTCTTTTTATGTTTACAATTATTCCTGTTGTAGTTCCATCTTCGCTAATTACAAAATTTCTAAATACTGGACTATTTAATATTTCATTAAAACCCTTTTTTTTATTGATACCTTCACTTTTTAGTGTACTAAAATTTTTCAATTTTTCCGATAAAGTTTCATCAGTACTACTCAATAAAGGTATATCTAATAAAGTTATTACATTATCTACCCAATCTAAACTTTGAATTTTATATTTGAGACTAAGAAGATTGTTAATCGAGTTTTCTGATGTCATGACCTCATTTGGAGTGAAAGTCAAAATAAGAAATTCATTTGCTCCATACCTATTACTTATTTCTCTCAAGTATTTTAGATCTGGATCACCTTCAATTAATAGAGAATCAGAAGAAGCATCTAACTTAAAATCTTTAGAAAAATAACCAAAAAAAAATAACAACAAAATTAATATTGATAGAACTAATTTAGGTTTTTCTATAATTTGTTTTTGATATATTTTTGCTAACATAATCTGTATATTAGCTTATATATTTAAATTAGTCTTTTTGAAGGTTTTTAAACCTTGTAAACATAGCCTCAAATTCAAGCTTTATATTACCTGTCGGACCGTGTCTCTGCTTACCAATTATAATCTCTGCTAGATTTGCAACTTCGTTCATTTTAGCTTGCCATTCAGCATGTTCCACTGTTGCCATTCTTGGTTCTTTACCTTGTAAATAGTATGCCTCTCTAAAAACAAACATAACTACATCTGCATCTTGTTCAATTGATCCCGACTCTCTTAAATCTGAAAGTTGTGGTTTTTTGTCATCTCTTTGTTCTACTGCTCTAGATAATTGAGATAATGCTAGAACAGGTACTGATAATTCTTTAGCTATAGCTTTTAATCCTTGAGTAATTTCTGAAATTTCTTGTACTCTGCCATCCTTTGTATTTGAGGCTCTCATCAGCTGGATGTAATCTACTACAATCAAATCTAGACCAAATTTTCTTTTTATTCTTCTTGATCTATTACTTAAAGCAGCAATACTTATAGCAGGCGTTTCGTCAATATATAGTGGCAATTCGGAGATATTTTTAGAAGTTTCAATAAATTTATCAAATTGTTCTTCTGATATTTTTCCTCTTCTTATATCATTAGATTTAATTTTAGCTTGTTCAGCCAGAATTCTTGTAGAAAGTTGCTCAGATGACATTTCTAAAGAAAAAAAAGCTACCGAAGTTTTCTGATTATCATCTTGAAATTTTTTAGCAGCATAAAATGCAATATTGGTTGCTAAAGCTGTTTTTCCCATTGACGGTCTTCCAGCAATAATTATTAAGTCCGATTTATGAAGCCCTCCTAGTTTTTCGTCTAGATCTGATAATCCAGTTGGTACACCCACAATACCCTCGTCATTTTTATAAGCATTTGATGCCATATCAATAGTTTGTTTCATTGCCTCATCAAATTTTATTAAAGAAGAATTAAAAGAACCTTTTTCAGCTAAATCAAATAATGCTTTTTCAGAATTTTCGATTATTTTTTTTCCATCAAGGTCTAAATCATTTAATTGAACACTATCGATAACCTCTTTTGAAATTTTAATAAGTTCTCTTTTAACATAAAGATCATAAATGATTTTTGAATATTCAATACTTTGTCTTGATGAAGATGAAAATTTAGTAATTTTAACTAAATATTCAGGAATATTAAGTTCATCTTTTTCATTTTCAAAATAATTTTTTAAAGTAATTGGATTTGCAAGCATTCCACCATAAATAAGCTTTTCCATTGCAAAAAAAATTTTTTGATGCATAGGATCATAAAAATTTTTACTTGAAATAATTAAATTAACCTCATCAAAAATTTCGTTGGAGACAAGTATCGATCCAATAACAGATTGTTCTGCTTCAATATTGTTAGGTAATTCTTCCGATTTATTTTGAACTACATTGAGAGATTGGACCATTAAAAAATAATTATTACATTGACTAAATATTGACAAGTAATAATTTCCATTGGGGAAAAAAATGTATAATTATTTTGTTTCTTCTTGAATAACTTTAATTTTTACTGTTGCCTGTATCTCTGAATGAAGATTTATCAAAACCTTAAATACACCAATTGATTTAATTTCATTAATAGGTTGTATCAATGATGTGTGTACATCTATGTTCGAAATATTTTTTATTATTTTTGCTATTTCTGTGGGTTTTACAGATCCATAAAGTTCTTTAGTCTCTGTACAAAGTTTTTTTACTGTATATTCTTTATTATTAATTTGATCGTAAATTAATTTAGCGTCTTGTTTCTTATCTTGGTCCTTCTTATTAAGTTCTTTTTTTATCTTTTCAACTTGATCTATATTTGTTTTAGAAGCAAACATAGCTTTTTTTTTTGATATTAAATAGTTTCGTGCATAACCCCTTTTAACGTCGATAACATCACCAATTGACCCAATCTTCCTTAAATTTTCTAATAAAATTACTTTCATTATATTAATGCTAGATTTCTAGCTCTCTTTATTGATATTGATAGTTCACGCTGTTTTTTTTGACTTATATTAGTTATTCTAGAAGATATTATTTTTCCATTTTCAGTAACATATTTTCTTAATAATTTAATATTTTTATAATCCACTGTCGGGGCCCCTTTTGCTGATAAAGGACAAGATTTTTTAAATTTAAATTTATTATTTTGAAATATGCTTAGTTTAGCAAAATTACTCTGTTTATTTTTTCTATTATTTCTTTTTTTCATTAAATTTATTATCAGTAGAATTTTTTTCTTTGTCTGAAAAGTATTTTGTTTCTAGATCAAATTTTTTCACTTTAATAGTTAAAAATTTCAAAAGATTTTTATCTAGTTTTTCATTTTTCTCTAATTCATTTACAGTTTTTCCATTTCCTTCAATCTTAAAATGAATGTAATTGCCTTTTTTATTTTTTTTGATGATATAACTTAAATTAATTAATCCCCAATTCTCGGTTGATACAATTTTTCCTTCATTTTTTTCAATAAGTTTTATATATTTTTCCTTAATTTGACTAATTTGAGAAGATGAAACATCTTGTCTAGCAATAATTGTATGTTCGTATAGGTTCATATTTTTTAAAAAAAGAGGATATACTATCTAAATAATTTAAATACAATAGCAAAATTATAAAAAATATGATTTCTGTAGTTTTTCCTGGCCAGGGTTCTCAAACTGTAGGTATGGCTTCATCTCTTTATGAAAATTATGGATATATTAAAGATTTTTTTGCATTAGCTGATGAAACACTTAAATATCCTATTAGCAAATTAATCTTAAAAGGTCCAGTTGAGGAATTAAACAAGACAGAAAATACTCAACCAGCTATATTTATAGTTAGCTATTCAATTTTTGAAACAATAAAAAAAGAAAAAAATATTGATTTAAGTAAAATTAAATTTTTAGCTGGTCATTCACTAGGAGAATATTCGGCTTTAGCTTGCAGTGGATCATTAGAATACGAACAGACAATAAAACTTTTAAAAATCAGAGGTAAGGCTATGCAAACTGCTGTTCCTGATGGAAGGGGAGGAATGGTCGCTGTACTTGGCTCAAACATAGAGACTGTAAAAGAAATTTTATTTGATAACAAAAAAAATTTTGAATGTTATATTGCGAATGATAACTCTGATGGGCAAATAGTTTTGAGTGGTTTAAATGGAGATCTTGTGTCACTAATTGAGGAATTAAAAAAAAAAGGAATAAAAAATATTAAATTACCAGTGAGCGCACCTTTTCATTGCAAGTTAATGAGATCCGCAACTGATATTATGAAAAATCAGATAAAAAATACAGAATTTAAGAACCCCTTTTGTAGTATAGTATCGAATGTAACTGCTAAAGATACAAAAGATAAAATCGAAATTAAGCAATTATTAATTAAACAAATAGAAAATCCAGTTAGATGGAGAGAAAGTGTCTTGCATTTGTCTAAAAATGGAATTACAAAAATACTTGAAATAGGACCTGGAAAAGTATTATCTGGTCTAATTAAAAGAATTGATAAATCAATATCTGTTAACTCTATAAATACACAAGAAGATATTGACAATATAAACTTTGATGTTTGATTTTAAAAATAAAAAAATTTTAATTACAGGTGCGACTGGAGGTATTGGTTACGCATTGGTGAAAAAATTCATTTCTCTAGGTGGCGATGTTTTAGCCACAGGTACGAAAACAGAAAAATTAGATGATTTAAAAAAAAAATTTCCTAGTATTAAAATTATTAAATTTGATATTGGTGAACATTCTAAAATTGAGGAATTTATAGAAAATGCGAATATTCAGTTATCAGGCATCGATATTTTGATTAACAATGCTGGTATTACACTGGATAATTTATCATTGAGAATGAAAGATCAAGAATGGCAAAAAGTAATTGATATTAATTTAACATCAACATTTCTGTTATGTAAGCATTCAATAAAAAAAATGTTAAAAAATAAGTATGGGAGAATTGTGAATATAACTTCAATTGTTGGCCACACAGGGAATCTTGGTCAGGCAAATTACGCTGCTTCAAAATCTGGCATTATAGGAATGAGCAAATCGTTAGCTATAGAATATGCAAAAAAAAATATTACAATTAATTGTGTCTCGCCTGGTTTTATTCAATCAAATATGACAGACAAAATTTTAGAATCAATAAAGGCAGTTTTAACATCAAGAATTGCTATGGGAAAATTAGGAACAGGTGAGGATGTAGCCAATTCAGTAGCTTTTTTATCATCAGATTCATCTTCTTATATAACTGGAGAAACATTACATGTTAATGGAGGTATGTATTTTAGTTGACAATCATAACATATTAATTATTAAGAAATAATCAAATAAAGGATTAATAATGTCAGATGATATATCTTCAAAAGTAAAAAAAATAGTTGCCGATCACTTAGGTATTGATGAAGTTAAAGTAACAGAAGAATCTAGTTTCATAGATGATTTAGGGGCTGATAGTTTGGATACAGTAGAGCTTGTGATGGCTTTCGAAGAGGAATTTGGGTCAGAAATTAGTGACAGTGAAGCTGAAAAAATACTTACAGTAGGTGATGCAATTAAATTTATAGAAAGTAAAGCAAACTAATATAAATGTCAGTAAATACTCCTGGAATGATGATAATAATATCATCACCTTCCGGAGCAGGAAAAACGACAATCGTAAAACTTTTATCAGAAAAATTTAATTACAGAATATCGATATCTCATACTACTAGAAAACCCAGAATAGATGAACTTGATGCTAAAGATTATTTTTTTATTAGTAAATTAGAATTTAATAATCTAATAAAAAAAAAATATTTTATTGAACATGCGCAAGTTTTTGAAAATTTATATGGGACTTCAAAAGATCAGGTTATTAGCAATCTAAAAAAAGGAAAAAATATTCTTTTTGATATAGATTGGCAAGGAGCAAAACAGATAAGAAATAAAAATTTTAAATACAAACTGTTAACTTTTTTTATTTTACCTCCATCAAAAAAAGAATTACTAAATAGACTTTATAAAAGAGAATCAAACAACTCAGAAATTGTAATGCAAAGAATGAAAAATTTTAAAGAAGACGTATTACACTGGGAAGATTATGATTTTGTAGTAATCAATGATAATGTAGAACGTTGCTATAAAGAAATTTATACACAAATTGAAAACTTTAAAATTGGTAAAAAATTAAATAAAAATAATAAACTTATTATTCAACATGTAAAAAATTTGATTAATTGATTTCCTCATAAGCACTAGTTATTTTACTATAATCTTCTGGTGATAAATTTTGAGGTCTTAAATTTAAATCGAGAAAATTTAAATTTTTTCTTTTATAATCTTTAAAAATTAAATTGAAAGGTTTTTTTATCTTTTTTCTTCTTTCATTAAAAAAAATTCTTGTAATTTTTTGTAAATTTTCAATATCCTTAAATTGGTTATAAATTTGTTTAGGATAAAAACTGAGTATTGAACTATTTATTTTTGGTTTTGGATTAAAATTTTCAGGTCCAATTTCTTTTATTTTATCAATTTTAAAAAATAATTGAGATATAACGGATATTCTACTGTAATTTTTGTTGCCAACTTTTGCCAAAATTCTATCAGCAACTTCTTTTTGGAACATTAAAACCATACTTTTAATATTTTGGAAGTAAAAATTATTATTTATTTGTTTAATCAAAATTTGAGAGGATAAATTGTATGGTAAATTTCCAAATATTATCAAAGCATTATTTGAAGATATTAATCTCTCGTCATAATCTAGAATATCTTTATTAATTACATTTATTTTATCTCCGTATTTTTTAATAAGTAAATCAGATAAATTTTTATCCTTTTCAATTACATAAATTTTTTTTGGATTTCTATTAATTAGTTTATCAGTAAGTTTACCAGTACCAGGTCCTATTTCTAATAATACATCTGATGTATTAATTTTTGTTGACTCAGATATTAATTGAGTAATATTCTCATTTATTAAAAAATTTTGACCTAAACTTTTTCTTGCTTTAACTCGCATTAATTTTATCAATTAGTTTGAATGATTCTATAAGACTTTGAGGATTTGAAATATTTTTTCCTAAATCATTATTATTTGGACCGTGATCTGGAGATATTCTTATAAAATCTAATCCAAGAGTTAAATTGATAGCATGAAATTCATAAAGAGTTTTGATAGGTGTTAGTACCTGGTCATGATACATCCCAATTATAACATCAAAATTACTTCTAACCTTTTTTATAAATAAAGTATCTGTTGGAATTGGACCTTTTATGTCATATTTTTTAAATTTTAAAAATTTTATTGCGGGAATAATATGTTTTTTTTCTTCATTAATACGATGCCTGCTTTCACAGTGAGGGTTTAGACCTGTGATGGCAAATCTAATTTTTTTTCTTTTTAACCTAAATCTGTAAAAACTATATATTGTTTTTACATTTTTTATTATCTTGTTTTTAGTTATTGATTTACTAACATTTTTTAAAGGTATGTGAGTTGTTAATGGGCTTACTGATAGTGATTTGTTGAATATCAACATTACTTCCTCAGATTCTTTGTTGTTTAATCTTGCAAGATACTCAGTTACGCCGATAAAATTTTTTATATTAAAATGTTTTTTTGAAATAGGACCATTTATTATACCTGCAATTTTAATTTTTTTTACAATTTTTAAGGCTATACTAAATGAATATCTTATATAATTTGTTGAATTTGAGGAAATTTTATCAAATATTTTGTTGAATTTAAAATTTACATTAATGATGTTAATATATTTTCTATCTAAAATTTCATTTTCAATATTGTTATAATTAATTGATTTAATTTTAAATTTATAGCCAAGTTTTTTCATATGTTGAAGTAATAAATTTTTAGAGCCAATCAGTAAAATTGGACTTTTTATATTACGAACTGATTTTTTTTTGAGAGATTTGAAAAAAATTTCATTAAAAACACTATAAGGCTCTCCAGATATAACAAGAATTGGCTTAAAGTTCTTTAATTTTTGCATTTTTGGAAATTTTGTTGAAATAAATAGTCGAAAGCTGATTTAGTTGTTTATCTTTTTCATTTGAAATTAAATTTTTTCTCTCTTCATCCAAATTAATTTTTTTTGTAATATTTCTTTTATCATTTAATAAAAGTATTACAAAACCATTAGCAACTCTTATTGTTTTGGTAGTACTTCCAATATTTGTAATTTTAAGCTCATCGTTAATTTTAGTGCCTAACTTATTTTCAGAAATCCATCCTATTTTACCTGATTTATTTACAACATTTTCATTATATAAAATTGAGGCATTCTCAAAACCATCTAAATTTATACTATCTAAAATTTTTTTTTTTTTTATTTTAAAATCAGTCTTATCTTTTGCGGTAAAAAATAATTCAGATATATTGTATTCATTCATATTAGAATTAGATGACAATAATTTTAGTTTTTTCTCAATTTCTATCTCATTAACTTTAACTTCATTTCTAAATTTTTCGAAAATCAAACTATTCCATAAAGAGTCAAGTTTAACTTTAAATTTAATATCTTCAAAATTTAAATTATTTTTGTTTAGAAAGGACACAAATTCAACTTCTGACTTAAAACCATGTTTTTTATAAAATTTTTCTAAATTATTTTTTAAGAAATCGTTATCTTGAAGATCTAAATTAAAATATTTTTTTAATTCTATTAGTTTAATTTTGTCGTTAATTAGCGAATTTAGTACATAGTTATAAATCTCATTACTATCTACATTATTTAAATTTTGGTTTAATGAAACTAATAATCTAGATTGATTATTAACATCAATATTTGTTATAATCTCATTTCCTACAATTTTTACGATTTTAAGTTCCTTTGAATATAAATTTTTAAATGTCAAAATTAAAATAGTAATAGCAATAATAATTTTAAATTTATTCATCTTTTAATCCTTTAAATTTTGAGTTTGAAAATCTTGAAAAGGCACAATTGTTATAGAGAAGAATAAAGACTCATTTGGCTTTAGCTCATTATCAGAGTAATATTCTTTTTTATATTCTAGTGATGCAGTCAAGCAATCATTTTTGTATTGATAAACTAAATCATAAAATTCAGTTAAATCTTTTTTCTTATTTTCTCTTGTTCTAAATAATATAGAATTATTTTCGTCAAATTTATACTGAGATTCATTAGAGATATAACTTGCAGCTCCTTTTGCATCACTTTCTTCTAGGAATTCAAATGAGGTAACAAAATTATCAAATTTTATTTCAGACTCTATAAAATTGTAATTAATTGTTTTATAGTCATTGTCTAAAGAGAATTTATGATTCAAATTAAAACTATCACTAAAATTTATTTTCGCTTTTCCAAAAAGGTCTGAGGATTTCTTATTGATAGTTGATTTTATTGGTAAATCTTCAGCATAATTATCCCTGAAATTTGCAGCAAGATCAAAAGATAAAAGCTCTCTATCCTCTTTATTTAATATTTTGAATTCGTTACCAATTGTCAAGGATTGTCCTTCTTCTACAATTTCATTTTTACCGAGTCTGTTAAGTGAAAATATATTATCTATATCAATAATCTTATCCTCGTTAATCATATTATCAGTTTTATTTGGGCTAAATCTTAATGCAATAGTTGGTATTAAAATTGATTTTAAATTATTCTTTTCTTTTTCCAATGGCAAAGAACTTTTAAACATAGTTTCAGTTAAAAATCTTATTTTTTCTTGACCTTCAGAATCTAAATCATTTTGAGTATTCACATTTTTAATTACTGATGAAAACTCATTCCGAAGACCATAATTTGAAAAAAGTTTTTTATTAATTAACAAATTATTAACTAATTTTCCTTCTTCAGAGTTGGTATCGTATTGTCTGTATGACCCGTTTGATGTAAATGTTAAATTTGAGCCTCCAAACAAATTAATATTATTATAATTTATAAATGAAAATGATGGAAATACATATTCATATTTATCACTGCCTCTAGAAATACTTTTATCCTCATAAACTGAACTTTTAATTGTTAAATTTGAATTTTCAGTATCTGCATTAAATTCAATAGTATTATCAAGCGTTGAATTGTAATCAATAAGAGGAGATTCAATGTTATAAGCTTTCAAATAACTTTCATCAGATGACCTTTGAACATTAACATTTAAAGTTGAATTAATAAATTCATCTAATTCAAGATCGATTGACGAATTGGCGAAAAAATGTGATTTCGTCTCTTTATTATCATTTTTTTGATTTATATCGCTTTTTCCAAAACTAAAATCAAAAATATTAGATGCGTTTTTAGTCACCTGTCTATACTCATTTTGAAGAATAAACTTCTTACCCTCGTAAATTTTTGGCTTAATAGTTATATCTTTATCTAAATCTAATGCATAAAAATATGGAAGATAAATTGATGATCCAAAAGTATTTGAGCTTGAAAGTCTTGGAGCTAAAAATCCAGATTGTCTTTTTACTGTAGGATCCGGATGAAAAAATTTAGGAAAATAAAGTACAGGTACATCATAAACAGATAACCATGAATTTTTATAATAGATAGTTTTTTTAATTTTATCATGTTTAACTTCCTCAGCTTTTAATGACCACGGCGGACAATCATCTTTAATTTTACAAGTTGTGAAAATTCCTTTATGTATTTTTGTTTTTTTTTTATTACTAAAAATTTTTAATCCCGCTACACGTGGATCGTTTTCTGAATTACCAAATGTTTCTTTATTAAAATAACCTTTAACATCCTTACCCAAAAGTGAGCCTTTTTTTAAGTCATAAATTCCTTTTTCTACAAAATATTTATTTTGATCTAAATCATAATATTCTAATTTTTCTCCAGATATTAAATTTTTATTTATTTGATAAATTATATTGTTAATTTTAAGAAAATTTTTATCCAAAAAATCAATTTCAGTTTTATTTTTAGAGGTAAAATTTTTTTTTAGTATATTATAATTTATATTTTGAGATTTAATAAAATATTTTTTTTGAATCTCTGTTGTTGTAAATCCTACAGTTTTAAGAATTTTATCTTTATCAGAGTATTCAGCAGTTTTAGTATTTATTATAACATCTTTTTTTACGTCTTTAATAATAACATTACCTGTAGCTCTGATATAATCTTTGTCTTTCTTGTAAAAAGCATAGTCAGAATAAATTTGAATGCCATCTTTTGTTTCTATGAATACATCTTTTTCTCCAATAATTTTATTTCCATTTTCCTCTATTTTTATAATTTTACTTTTAATTTCTATTTCTTGAGAGTAAGTAAAACTTAATCCCAATCCAAATAAAATCATTATATATATAAATAATTTATTTTTCATTTATTCTTACCAATCCAATCAAACAAAACATGCCTAATATAAAATATGGAAATAGTATCGATAAATCGACTGGCAAATTTCCATCACTACCAAGTAAATTAATAAAATAATTTATATAATATATTATGGCAGATAACATAATTCCTATAATCAAATTATAAACTCTTGATTTATTATACTTAATGTTAAGCATTAAAATTGATGATAATATGGTCATGATCACAAGATAGATAGGTAGGCTTATTATTCTTAATTTATGGGATTTTATTTCATCCACAGAATAGCCTAACTTTTTATAATCTTCATCAAGACTGTTTAATTCCCATATTGTCATTGAGCTTAGATTTTCAAACAAGCTGTTGATTTTATCTATATTAAAATTTGATTGAATTAACAAATTATTTTGATCACTTTTTTTATTTTCTTCATAAGTTACAACCGCATTATCAATTACCCAACTATTTTTTGAAACATCTATTTCAATCGCATAAATATTTTTCAAAAAGTTAAAATTTTCGTCGTACTGTGTAATCGTAACATTTTTTAAAGTATTACCTTCAATTTTTTCTGAATTAATTATATTTATTTTACTATCAATTTTATCCTTGATCCATAATCCATTCTCGGTAATTACAGCTAAATATTTTTTGTCTTCCGAGTAAGAATTTTTTATTTTAAGATAATTATTTTTTAATTGAGATGTGAAGTTATAAAAAATTAAAATAATAAAAATTCCTAATATAAAAGAAATTAATGATAAAGATCCAACTATACTTATATTTTTAATTCCCGAATGTTTAAAAGTTAAAAGCTCGTTTTTATCTAATATTTCTAAAAAAAAGAATTGCGTTGTTATGAGAAAAATAAAAGGTAGTAAATCAAAAAAAATAGATGGAGAGTTTAGAAAAGTAAGTCCTAAAGGTAAAATTAAACTTTCATTAGTATCTTTAAAAAAATTTATTTCTTCAAAAATATTTATAACAAATACTAAAGAAAAAAAAGTTCCTGAAACTTTAAGAAAATTTTTTATAAACTTTTGCAGAACAAGATTTTGATAAGTTTTAATAAACATTTTTAGTAATTTTCAATTTAAGATAAAAGTAAGTTAATATCCAAAGTATAACTGGTGTTATAGAAAAAATTAAACTTACAAAATAATTTAAACCAGCATACCTGGTTATGATCTCAGAAAATATAATTAAAATTATCGAAAGTATAAAAACTAAAATTTTTTGTCTAACGAATCCAGGTTGATCTTTTGATTTTAATAAAAGAAAGCATGAAATTAAAGCTATTATTGGAATATAGATTGGTGTTACAATTCTCTTAAGAAACTCTTGTTTGATTTCATTTAGTGCATTAAATCTACATCTGTATTTATTATCTATATAAAAATCTAAATTTGGATCTCCATTTGCAAGTAAAAAACATTTAAATAAAACTATTGAACTATATTCTTGTACTTTTGGTGAGGTAATTGTTGTTGTTTTATATTTTGATAAATTAAATTCTGTGCTTGCAAATTTTACAATATTAAGTTTGTAATTATTTTCTAAAGATTGATTTAAAATACTTCCATTATATAATGATAATACATTAATATTATTAATTTTTTTAATCTCACCTCTTTTTGCAAAAATTATTTGAGAATTATCATCATCAATATTATCTTTTAGATAAATATTATTGTAAGAACCTTCTTCGTCTATTTTGTCTATATAAATTGTCAAATCTGACACTGTATCGTTAAATTTTTTTTCGGTTATAAGATTTGTAAAATAATCTAAATCTGATGATCTGATAAATGATCTAGCATTATCTTGAAAGTATGGAACAACTAAAATATTTAGTAAAGATAAAATAAAAACATATAATAAAGAAAATTTTGTAATAAAGTCTACAAAATCAATTTTTTTAATTCCATTTAACCAAAATATTTGAAGTTCATTCTTTTCTTCTATTTTGATTAATGAAAAAAATAAAGAAATGAAAAAAATAAATGGAAGAATTCTAGAAATTATTTTAGGAAGCGTGTAAAGAGTGTAAAGGAAGTAAATTTTAAAGCCATGTCCATCTTCAGAAACCAAGTCTAAATAATTTACAGCTTGTATGACCCATACAATTATTGAAATACTTAATATTATAGACAAAAAAAAGTTTGTAAAATCCTTAAAAAATTTATAAAAAACTAATCTTTTCATTGAAATATATATAAAATGATCATATAAAAAATTCAACTTTAAGTATACATAATCATGATTGTTCAAGTTACAAAAAATAAGTCTGTTTCCAATAAATTTTTGAAAGATAACACAAATGTTATTTTTTTAGATGAAAGTGTGTCTTTTAAAGATTTGACGGTCTCCTTAAATGATCAACAAAAAAATTTCATTAAAAATAAAATTAAAAATAGAAAAAAAGGCAGTAAATTTTTATTATTTGATCTTAATACCAATATTCAACTATCTATAATAATTATTGTAAAAAATGTAACTACACTTGAAATTCAAAAATTAGGAGCAGAATTCTTATTGTTCTTGGAAAATAATAATTGTAGCAAAATTACAATTTTTAATACCAACAAACATATTAAGAAATTTAATTTAATTGAACATTTAATTCATGGATTAAAATTAAAATCGTATACTTTTGACATTTATAAATCCAAAAATGAACAAAAAAAAATTTCAATAAATTTAGTTACCAACACAAATAAAGAAGATATCAAAATAAAGAAAAAATTAGACTCATTATTAGATGGTATAAATTTTACTAAGGATTTAGTTTCTGAGCCAGGAAATGTTTTGCACCCAGATGAGTATTCTAAAAGATTATTAAAATTAAAAAAAATTGGATTAAAAGTAACTGTATACGACAAAAAAAAATTAAAAAAATTAGGATGTAATGCATTATTAGGTGTAGGTCAGGGAAGTATAAGAGGATCATACTTAGTTGTATTAGAGTGGAAGGGTAAAAAAAATAAATCTAAACCTTTAGCTTTTGTTGGAAAAGGAGTCTGTTTCGATACTGGAGGGATCTCTTTAAAACCTGCAAAATTTATGGAAGATATGACATATGATATGGCTGGTTCAGCAGTTGTAGTGGGATTGATGAAAAACTTTGCTTTAAGAAAAGCAAAAATAAATGCTGTAGGTGTTGTTGGACTTGTAGAAAACATGCCTGGAGGTAACGCTCAAAGACCAGGAGATATAATTAAATCTTATAGTGGAAAAACAATTGAAGTTTTGAATACAGATGCAGAGGGCAGGCTAGTTTTAGCAGATGCTATTACTTTTACGGAAAAAAAATACAAACCTAGTTTTATTATTGATTTAGCAACTTTAACTGGAGCTATAATTGTTTCATTAGGATCAGAATATGCTGGTCTTTTTTCAAACAATGATAAAATTTCAAAAGAAATTTATGACGCAGGACTAAAAGTAGATGAAAAAGTATGGAGAATGCCTTTACATAAAAATTATGATAAATTAATAAATTCAAAAAATGCAGATATGCAAAATATAAATTATGTTGGTGGAGCAGGATCAACTACTGCTGCTCAGTTTTTACAAAGATTTATTTTAAACAAAACACCTTGGGCACACCTTGATATAGCAGGTATGGCATTTTCAAAATATGGAGGAGCCTTAAATTCAAGTGGAGCAACAGGTTATGGAGTAAGACTTTTAAATAAGTTTGTAGAGGATAATTACGAATAATGGAAAAAACTTTATCAATTATTAAACCGGACGCAGTTGAAAGAAATTTATCACAAACAATAAAACAAGAATTTTTAAAAAATAATTTTAAAATTATAAATGAAAAAAAAATTCATATAACTAAAGAAGAGGCTGAAAAATTTTATAAAATTCATGAGACCAAACCTTTTTACAATGATTTATGCTCATATTTATCCTCAGGACCGATTGTTGTTATGATTTTGGAAAAAGAAAACGCCATTCTTGATAATAGAAAACTTATGGGTTCGACAAATCCAGAGGAGGCAGTCGAAGGCACTATAAGAAAAAAATATGGAATATCTATTGATAAAAATTCAGTTCATGGATCTGATAGTGCAGAAAATGCAAAAAAAGAAATAGAATTTTTTTTTAGCAATTAATTTAAATAAGCATCTATTACTTTTGGATATAATCTATGTTCTTGCTTTAAAATTTTAGATTCGAGAGTCTTTTTATTATCAGATTTAAGAACTCTTACTTTTTTTTGTGATAGAATTTTTCCTGCATCAATCTTTTCATTAACTATATGTACACTGCATCCAGAATATTTATCTTTATTAATGATAGCCTTTTCATGTGTATTAAGTCCTTTATATTTGGGTAATAAAGATGGGTGAATATTTAAAATAGGTATTTTTATTTTCTTAATAAATTTTTTAGAGAGAATTTTCATAAAACCAGCCAATGCTATTAGAGACACGTTTTTATTTTTTAAATAATTATAAATTTTTAATTCTGCATCAGTTTTTTTTTTAAAATTAACTATAAGGTATTTAATTTTATATTTTTTTGCTATTTTTAAACCTTTTGCATTTCTATTGTCTGAAATAATACAAGAAATTTTAAATTTTTTGTTTTTTTTTTCGTAATTAATTAAAGCTTTTAAATTACTACCACGTCCAGAAATAAAAACAGAGATATTTTTATTCCCAATTAATTTTGCCATCAAGTTTCATTTTATTTTTAGATTTAACTATTTTTCCAATTTCGTATGGTTTGAACTGTTTAGAAAAAAATTTTTTTACAATTTCAACTTTTTTTTTATTTACTATAATACAAAAACCAACTCCACAATTAAACGTATTTAACATATCTTTATCATTTACACCAGTATTTTTAAAAAACTTAAATATATTTTGAACTTTAATTTTTTCTAATTTTAGATTTGCACAAAGACCATTTGGAATTATTCTTTTAAGATTTTCTTGAATACCCCCTCCTGTAATATTTGCACACCCGTTAATTAAATTTCTTTTATTAAGATTTATAATTTCTTTTACATATATTTTTGTAGGTTTAAGAATCTCTTTTTTCAAAAATTTATTTTTTTTTAAATTTATTTTTTTCTTTTTTAATATATATCTTATTAGTGAATATCCATTAGAGTGTAATCCGTTAGAAGGTATTGCAAGTACAACGTTGTCTTTTTTTATTTTGTTTATAATTAATTTTTTTTTTTCAACTAATCCGACGACAAAACCTGCAATATCAAACTTTCCTTTAGAATATGTTCCTGGCATTTCAGCGGTTTCTCCGCCAACTAAATTGCACTTAGAAATACTACATCCTTTTATTATTCCTTTGATAATAGATTGTAGTTTTTTTTGGTCAATTTTGTTTATTGAGATATAATCTAAAAAAACTATTGGCTGAGCACCTTGCACTATTACATCGTTTACACACATGGCAACTAGATCAATACCAATCGAATTGTATTTATTTAATTCATTTGCTATTTCTATTTTTGTACCAACTCCATCAGTACTTGTCACAATTAAAGGATTTTTTAGTTTTTTTGGTATATTCGTTATGGAGGCAAAAGCGCCAATATCCTTTTTATTAGTTTTTTTAGTTTTTGATGATATAAATTTTACAAAACGATCAGCTGCCTTTATGTTAACTCCACTATTTTTATATGTTAATTTTCTAGACATAAATTAGATGAATTTTTTCATACATCACAAAATTTATATTTATATAACTTTTATAGTTCTGATTATAAATTTAATTCAGTTTTCCACAAATAAAGCTAACTCAAATATTTATAAAATCAGCAATATATCAGTTAGTGAGCCTTATGACCTAAATTTTGATAAATCAAATGTTATAGATAAGGCTTTTAATAAAGCATTTTTACAATTACTTAAAATTACAGTTCATTCTGAAAATTTAAAAGAAGTATCGAATTTTAAAATAAAAGATGTAAAGAAAATTATTGAGTCATTTGAAATAATAGAAGAAAATTTTAAAAATAACGAATACTCATCAAAGTTTAATGTATCATTTGAAAAAAAAAAATATTTGCAATATCTAGAAAAAAAAAATATTTTTTCTTCAATTCCTAAAAAAAAAAAAATATTTTTTTTACCAATTAATGTAACCACAGATGATAAAAAAATCGCCTTATATAGCGAAAATTTTTTCTACAAAAACTGGAACAAAGAAATAAAAAAGTTTCATTTGATTGAATATATATTGCCCAATGAGGACTTAGAGGATTTGATTCTTTTAAAAAAAAATTTGGAGAATTTAGAAAATTATGACTTTAAAGAAATTATAAATAAATACGATATTTCTGACTTCATTATTTTAATAACATTTGAAAATGATAATTCAATAAATACTTTAACTAAGATCAATATTAACAAAGAATATGTTTTTATGAGAAAAAAATATGATTTTTACAAAAGAGATTACTTAAAAGTTATTAAAGCATTAAAAAAAGATTATGAGGATGAGTGGAAGAAAATCAATATGATTAACACATCTATTAAATTAAATATTAGATTAAATATTAAATCAAATCAGTATGCCTCAATCAAAAAACTAGAGAAAAAATTATATAATATTGATTTATTATCATCATTTAAAATTGAAAAATTATCAAATGAAAAAATAACCTACAAAATAATTTATAATGGAACACCAGATAAATTTTTAAATGATTTAAAATTTAATAACCTTAAAGTTGATAGATCTGGTGAGATTTGGGAAGTAATAGATAATGAGTGAATTAAATCAGTTACTGTTTAATTTTAACCATAAGCAAAATTTTAATTATAATGACTTTTATGTCAGTAAGAGTAATTTTTTTGCTTTTAAATTAATTGAAGAATGGCCTAAATGGGAAAAAAATATTCTTAATATTTATGGAGAATCTTTTTCAGGTAAATCACATTTATCGAACATCTTTTTACAAAAAAATAAAGCACTTAAATTAAATAATAAAGATATAAATTCAGATATTATTTCAAAAATAAAAATTCATCAAAATATTATAATTGATGATTTAGATGATAAAATTAATGAAGAGATTCTTTATTCGATAATTAATACCATTGATCAAGATAATAAGTATTTAATATTAAATTCAAAAATTTGTCTAAATAAAATAAATTTTAATCTAAAAGATCTAAGCTCGAGATCCAAGAATTTTTTATTTGCTAAAATAGATAAACCTGATGATGAATTAATTTTTGCCTTAATATTAAAAAATTTTTCTGATAGACAAGTTAAAATTGAAAAAAAAATTATTGATTTTATTGTTAAAAGAATAGATAGATCTTATAGAAAAATTCACGAATTTATATATAAAATTGATCAATTGAGTTTAAAAAAAAAAAAACCAATTGATTTTAAAATAATTAAAGAAATATTGTAGGTAAAATTGAGCAAATATAGAACACATACATGTGGTGAATTATCCCAAAGAGACAGGGATAAAAATGTTATTTTAAGTGGATGGATTCATAAAAAAAGAGATCATGGAAATTTATTATTTATTGATCTCCGAGATAATTATGGGATTACACAATGTGTGATAGATAAAAAAAATAGTTCCTTTTCAATTTTAGAAAAATTACAATTAGAAACAGTTATTAAAATTGAAGGAGTAGTTAAAAAAAGATCAACTGATACAATTAATAAAGATCTTAAAACAGGAGAAGTTGAGGTAAGTTTAAAAACCTATGAAATATTGGGAAAATCAAAAGAACTTCCTCTTCCAGTTTTTTTAGATGAAGATTATTCTGAAGAGATAAGGTTAAAATATAGATTTTTAGATTTGAGAAGAAAAAAAATTCATAATAATATAATTTTAAGATCTGAGATAATTTCATTTTTAAGATCAGAAATGAAAAAAAAAGGTTTTCTTGAGTTTCAAACTCCCATTCTCACTTCTTCAAGCCCTGAGGGAGCAAGAGATTTTCTAGTTCCTAGTAGATTGAACCCGGGAAAATTTTATGCTTTACCGCAAGCTCCTCAACAATTTAAACAACTAATTATGATGTCTGGTTTTGATAAATATTTTCAAATTGCACCATGTTTCAGAGATGAAGATGCTAGAGCAGATAGAAGCCCAGGAGAATTTTATCAATTAGATATTGAAATGTCTTTTGTAGAGCAAAATGATGTTTTTCAAGTAATAGAGTCTCTTCTAGTTGATTTGTTTAAAAAATTTTCAAAAAATAAAATTTTGAATAATAAATTTCCTCGTATTACATATCAAGAAGCACTAGATAATTATGGGACAGATAAACCTGATTTGAGAAATCCTCTAAAAATTAAAAATATTACAAAAATATTTACAAGAGATGATGTAAATTTTGAAATTTTTAAAAAATTAGTAAAGTCAGGATCTGAAGTAAAAGCAATTATAACTAAAAATACAATAAACAAGCCCAGAAGTTTTTTTGATAACATAGATAAATGGGCCAAAGGTGAGGGGGCAAACGGTTTAGCCTATTTTACTTTTGAAAAATCTCCAAATTTGTCAGCACGTGGTCCCGTTGGAAAGTTTTTCTCAGAAGAGTCATTAAAAGAAATTATGTCAAAAACAGGCGCTGAGATAGGAGATAGTATATTTTTAGCATGTGGAAAAAATAAAGATATCGAAAAACTTATGAGTTTGGCATTAAAAAAAATAGCCAATGATCTTGATTTGATAGATCATAATACTTACGCTTTTTGTTGGATTATTGATTATCCAATGTTCGAAATAGATGAAAGTACAAAACAAATAAAATTCAGTCATAACCCATTTTCTATGCCTCAAGGAGATATAAATAACCTTGATTTATCAAATCCATTAAGTTTAAAAGCCTTTCAATACGATATAGTTTGTAATGGAATAGAATTATCATCTGGGGCAATCAGAAACCACATACCTGAGTTAATGTATAAACTATTTGATATAGCTGGTTATTCAAAAAAAGATGTGGACGAAAAATTTAGCGGAATGATAAATGCACTTAGTTATGGAGCACCACCACATGGGGGAATCGCACCAGGTATTGATAGAATTGTAATGTTGTTAGCAAACGAAAAAAATATAAGAGAAATAACAATGTTTCCAATGAATCAAAATGCTCAAGATTTAATGATGAATGCACCCTCTACAATTTCTGAATCACAACTTAATGAATTGAAATTAAAGATTCAGAAAAATTAGGAATTCTTCCCTTTAAGATTAATTCTTATATCAGACAGATCAACGAGTTTTTTCTTGTAATCATTTCTCACAAATCCTTTACTTGTTATATCTTTTACAATTTTCAGAAATTGATTTTGGTCTTCGTTTTGTTCAGAGTCTTTTGGTTTATCTTTTCCTCCTATGGTTGGTGTATGGGCTAAATCTTCACGATTTAAATAAGAAATTGCCAATTCTCTAAAAATATAATCCAAAATCGATGTTGCACTTAATATTCTGTCATTTCCATTAACTTTGCCTGATGGTTCAAATTTAGTATCTACATAGGCACTAACAAATTCATCTAAAGGAACGCCATATTGCAAACCTAAAGAAATAGCTATTGCAAAGTTATTCATTAATGCTTTGACTAACTCACCCTCTTTACTGGTATCAATGAATATTTCTCCAATTTTACCATCCTGATATTCTCCAGTATGTAAGTAAACTTTATGGTCACCAATTGTTGCTTTCTGGATGTAACCTTTTCTTCTATCTGGCATGCCAAACCTTTTTCCAATCTGTTCATTCAAATTTTTAGAGATATTTTTAACTGGTACATTTATTTGATTTTGAATTTTTTCATTTTTTTTTTCTATAATTGTTTTTGTTATTTTCTCATTATTTTCAAGATTTTTTGTTTTTCTATTATCCATTTTTACATCTAAAATTTCAAATTTGCCTTGATCATTGTTTTCTAAATTATTAAGTTCTTTTTCATCTAAATTATCTAAATAGTGACTAACTTTAAAAGTACAGGTATAATGAGTTTCAACTAAGTATTTTGCCATATTTTTTAAAAGTATATTGAGTCTTTATTTAATTATGTATATACAATTTTGTTTTTTAGTCTAATTTATTTTTTACAATTTAAAATTGAAAAAATTTTTATTTTTTATGTTGACACTATTAAGAGAAATTTTCACCTGGTGGAATCGTCAAACTTTAGGAACTAGAATTTTGACATTATTAACAGGTAAATTTATTGGTGAAGATGAATTTGGAAACAAATATTACCAGAATAAAAATAAAAAAAGATGGGTTATATACAAAAACGAGATTGACGCATCTAAAATTCCTGTTGAATGGTATTCTTGGATACATAACACTAAAAATAAAATAGAAAACAATCATAAATTTACAAAATATCATTGGCAACTACCCCACCAGTCAAATAAAACTGGCACCAAAAATAGATATCATCCAAAAAATAATAAAAATGCTGTCAAAAAAAAATATTCAACTTGGAAAGATTAATTTTTTTTTAATTATTTCTTTTTTTTTATTAATCAAAACAAATATCAAAGCAAATGAAAATGATAATTTAATTGGAGATTTTATTGACTTAAAAATATTAGATAAAGTTAGCTCAAAAGACCAAATACTCAAAATTAAAATAGGAGAAATTGTAATACATAAAAATTTAAGTATTAAAGCTACAAAGTGTAAAAACTCAGAATTCGATGATGATCCTGAGATTATAACATATATTCAAGTAAAAGATATTAATGAAAAGAGCAAAGATAAAGTATTTATTTTTAATGGATGGATGTTTTCTTCAAGTCCTAGTTTAAATCCATTTGATCATCCTGTCTATGATTTATGGGTTATAAAGTGCTATAATTAGATAATTTTATCATTATCCAACCAAGACACATTAAAATCTGAATTAATAAATTTTTTGTGATTAAGAAGTTTTTTATGCAAATTAATAGTCGTTGTAATACCTTCGATTACAAATTCATCTAATGACCTGTTCATTCTTTGAATCGCCTCTTCCCGATTTCTTCCATGACATATTAATTTACATATCATGCTGTCATAGTATGGTGAAATTTTATAACCCTGATATATTGATCCATCAACTCTAGTTCTAAATCCTGAAGGGAGATGACACATTGATATTTTTCCTGGAGATGGTTGAAAATTTTTTTTTGGATCTTCGGCATTTATTCTACACTCTATTGCATGACCTCTTGGATTAATATCTTTTTGTTCAAGAGCAGTTTCCCCACTATATGCAATCCAAATCTGCTCCTTGATAATATCAATTCCAGTTACAACTTCTGTGACAGGATGTTCTACTTGAACCCTGGTATTCATTTCAAGAAAGTAAAATTTTTGATCTTGATAAATAAATTCGACTGTTCCGGCACCCTCATACTCAATAGAACTTACCATATTTACAGTTTGATCAAATAATTCTCTTCTTAGTTTATCTGTTAAAACTGGACTTGGAGTTTCCTCTATTAATTTTTGGTGTCTTCTTTGCACAGAACAATCTCTTTCATGTAGATGCACAGTTCTATTTTTTCCAGAAAGTATTTGTACTTCAATATGCCGAGGATTTTGAAAAAACTTTTCTATATATACCTCATCATTACCAAAATATTTTTTTGCTTCAAGTTTTGCGGTCATAAAAAGGTTTTCAAATTCTTTTTCATTTTTAACAATCTTCATTCCTTTTCCCCCACCACCACCCGCAGCTTTAATTAAAATAGGATATCCAATTTTTTTACAAATTGATTTTGCTTCATCTAAGTCTGATACACCATTTTCTGAACCTTCGATTACAGGAAGGCCATATTTCTTTGCTATTATTTTGGCTTGAATTTTATCTCCCATCATCTTTATCAGTCTAGAAGAAGGTCCTATAAATTTAATATTATTTTTCTCTAAAATTTCTGCAAATTGATAATTTTCTGACAAGAAACCGTAACCAGGATGTACTGCTTCGCAATTTGTTAATTCTATTGCAGATATTAAAGCAGGAATATTTAAATAACTATTTGCTGGTTGATGAGAGCCTATACAGACACTTTCATCTGCTAATTTTACATGCATACTCTCTCTATCAACGTCAGAATGCACAGCTACTGTTTGTATGCCCCATTCTTTGCATGCTCTTATAATTCTTACAGCTATTTCTCCCCTATTAGCAATTAATATTTTTTTGAACATTTTAAATATTATTTAAGGATAATTAAAGTTTGACCAAACTCAACAGGTTGACCGTCCTCAACACATATTTCTTTTATTTCGCCATCCATAGTTGAGGGTACATGGTTCATTGTCTTCATTGCCTCAACAATCATAACAGTGTCACCCTTTTTAATTTTTTTTCCTACTTCTACAAATTTCTTAGCACCAGGCTCAGGTGCAAGATAAGATGTTCCTATGATTGGAGATTTTATTTTGTGACCAGTGTCATTTTCAATATTTTTAATTGCGATTGGTTCTTCAGAACTTTTTACAATCTTATTTGATATTGAATTCTTTGAAACCTTTATTTTAGTTTCATTATCACTATACTCTAACTCACTTAAACCAAATTCCTCAAGATATTTTGTTAATTCTTCTATAAGTTTTTTATTAATTTTCATTTTTTAACAACTCATGCAATGAATTTATGGCCAAAATATATCCAAAAGATCCTAATCCACAAATTACTCCAGTTACAACATCGCTTAAAAGAGATTTATGTCTAAATTCCTCTCTTTTATAAATATTAGATATATGTAGTTCTATTATAGGTTTTTTGAAAATTGTTAATGCGTCCCGTATTGATACTGAGGTATGCGTAAATCCAGCCGCATTTATAATCATCCCATCATGTTCTTTTCTTGAATTTTGAATTTCGGTAACGATTTCTCCCTCTATATTAGATTGTTTGAAATCTAAATCTATTCCTAATTCATTAGCTTTGTTTTCGCACAATACCTTAATCTGGTCAAAACTTGTCGCGCCATATTGAGATTGTTCTCTTTCACCTAATAGATTAAGATTTGGGCCATTAATTATGACAATTTTTTTTTTCACAAAAAAACTATAATACATGAATAGAAAAAACAAAATAAAAATAAAATTAAATGGAAAATATCAATTATTTGATGCAAATAAAACAGTATATGATCTTATTAATAAGCTCAAAATTTCTATAAATAAAGTTGCAATTGAAATTAACAATAAAATTATAGATAAAAAAAAAGTAAAAAAAATAATTTTGAAAAATAAAGATAATATTGAAATTGTCCATTTTATTGGAGGAGGTTAATGAACGATACTTTTAAAATTGGAAAAAAAAAATTTAACTCAAGATTAATAGTTGGCACAGGAAAATATAAAAATTTTCAACAATGTGCTAATGCAATAGAAGCTTCAGGTGCTGATATAGTTACAGTGGCTGTTAGACGGGTAAATATTTCAGATAAATCCAAACCTCTTTTGATGGATTATATTAATCCTAAAAAAATTACATACTTACCCAATACAGCTGGATGTTTCAATTCTGATGAGGCTTTAAGAACACTCCGTCTTGCAAGGGAAATAGGAGGGTGGAAATTAGTAAAGTTAGAAGTGTTAGGTGATAAAAAAAATTTATTGCCAGAAATGATTGAAACTTTAAAATCTACAGAAATTTTAACAAAAGAAGGTTTTAAAGTTATGGTGTATTGCAATGATGATCCACTGATGGCTAAAAGATTAGAAAATGTAGGTGCGATAGCAATTATGCCATTAGCAGCACCAATTGGATCAGGTTTGGGAATACAGAATAAAACTAATATCAAAATTATTCGTAGCCAAACAAAACTTCCTCTTATCATCGATGCTGGTATAGGAACTGCATCAGATGCTACTATTGCTATGGAATTAGGGTGTGATGGTGTTTTAATAAATACTGCAATTGCAAAATCAAAAAATCCTATACAGATGGCAATTTCAATGAAGCACGCAGTTATTGCTGGCAGAAAATGTTATCTATCGGGAAGAATAAAACCAAATTTGAAAGCAGAGGCATCAACTCCTTCAGATGGATTAATTTAGTTTCTTAATTGTTTTTTTGAACTTTTTTTTGTGTTTAAATTTTTTAACTTGTTTTTTTTTAACTTTTTTAAAACTTCTATTATTTGTAATTAATTCTTTTTTTAATAAAGTAATATTTTCAATATTTTCAAGAACTTTTTTTGTATTAGATAAAAATTCTATTTTGTAATCTGATAGAGACATCATTTGATCAGAAAATATGTCAACCTTACACTTATTTTTTTTTTCAAAATATTTAATTTTTTCAATAGAATTAAAATTTATATAATTTTTAATTTTTTCATTAAGGGTAATATTTATTTTTTTTGATTTGTTATTTATTGATTTAATCTCAGCAAGTTTAATTATTTTATTAGCAAATGACTCATCTGTTAATTGAATATTCCACTTTACATTACTTTCTCGCAAACGTTGTCTTGACATCTCTAATAAACCAAAATTTGTAATTCTACCAATTTGTATTCTTGCTCTATCAAATCTACATTTTTCTTTCAATTTTCTTTCAACTTGTTTTCTATTACCAAAATTCATCATATCGATAAAATCAATAATTATTAAACCTGACAAATCTCTAATTTTTATTTGTCTTGCAATTTCCTCTGCGGCTTCTAAATTTGTGTCTACAGCTGTACTTTCAACATTTTTTTGTTTAATTGACTTACCTGAATTGACATCAATGGAGACTAAAGCTTCAGTAGGATTTATTACAAGATAACCGCCAGATGATAGTTTAACCTCTGATTTATAAATGTCATAAAGCTTTTCCTCGATACCTTCTTTAAAAAATAGTGGAATTTTATCTCTATATTTTTTAATTTTCTTTAATTGGTTAGGCATCATCATTTTTACAAAATTTTTTGTTTTTTGATAACCGTCATTACCTTCTACAAAAATGCTTTGTGTATCTTCATCATACATATCTCTTAGACATCTCTTAATTATACTACTTTCTTGGTGTATTAAATTGGGTGCGATCGAGTTTATAGCATTATCTTTAATTTTATCCCAAATTATTATTAATCTTTTTAAGTCACTTTCAATTTCATTTTTTGTTTTGTTTGAACCTGCGGTTCTTACTATTAAACCCATTCCTTCAGGAATATTAATTTCATTTAGAATATTTCTTATTTTTTTTCTCTCTCCTGGATTAAAAATTTTTCTTGATATGCCGCCTCCTTTAGGAGTGTTTGGCATTAATACAATATATTTTCCAGCTAGTGAAATAAATGTGCTAAGAGCTGCTCCTTTTAATCCTCTTTCATCTTTTATAACTTGAACTAAAATAACTTGGTTTGGTTTGATGACTTCTTGAATTTTGTATTTTCGTGTAGGAAATTTATTCTGATTATTTTTTTTATTTTCTTCGTCTATACTCTGCTTTTCAACTGGATCTTTGATTACTGTATCATCATTACTTTGAATTATATCTTCCTCATTTTTTTCACTCTCTTTTTGCAATTCCTCTCTTACTTTTTCTTCTTCTGCTTTTATTTTTTCTAAATCACTTTGTGGTATTTGATAATAATCACTTTGAATATCATTAAATGAGAGAAAACCATGCCTCTCTCTACCAAAATCTACAAATGCAGCTTGCAAGGAAGGCTCTATACGACTTACTTTGCCTAAATAAATATTATTTTTAATTAATGTATTGTAGATGTTTTCGTATTCGTAATCTTCAATATGGTTATTCGATTTAAGTACGACTCTAGTTTCATTAGGATGCGATGCATCGATATATAAATTTTTTTGCATAATTTTTTTGATATATTTCTCATTATTATTAATTTTTTTTAAATTCTATGCCTTAACATTAACAAATTCGTGAGATATTTAATACAAAAAAATGAATAAATTTATTAAAAAAATATTTATTATCTCTGCTACTTTAGGTTTTATATTTTTATTTTTAATACTTTCAATACTTTGGATTTACTCTAATAAATTGCCAGATTATAAATTTTTAAAAAATTATAAACCACCAGTTTCAAGCAAATTATACTCAGGATCAGGAAAGTTAGTAAGCGACTTTTCCTCTGAAAAAAGAATTTTTATACCTTATAATTCTATACCCACAATAGTAATAAACTCATTTTTGTCAGCTGAAGATAAAAATTTTTTTTCTCACCCTGGAGTGGATGCAAAAGGTATTTTAAGGGCCATTATCAACAATATTTCTAATATATTAACATCAAGCAGACTTGAGGGAGCATCTACAATAACACAGCAAGTTGCAAAAAACTTTTTATTAACAAATGAAGTTACTCTAGATAGAAAATTGAAGGAAGCAATTCTTGCATTTAGAATTGAAAGGGCTTTATCTAAAGAGAGGATATTAGAACTTTATTTAAATCAAATATATCTTGGTGAAGGAAGCTATGGAATTGCTTCAGCAAGTTTAAGATATTTTGATAAATCTATAAGCGATTTAAATTATTCTGAAGCAGCTTTGCTCGCTGCATTACCAAAAGCTCCTAGCAAATATAATCCTTATAAAAATCCAGAACTTGCTAAATTTCGTAGAAATCTTGTAATTAAAAATTTGTTAGAAAATTCATATATAAATGAGAAAGAATACAAACAATTAATAAATAAAAATATTTCTCTTAGAAAAAGGCAAAGAATTTACCTTGAAGACTCGAGATATTATGTCGAAGAAGTAAGAAAATTTATTGTAAATAAATACGGTTTTGAAAAAGTATATAAACAAGGCTTTAATATAAAAACACCTTTAAATCTTGAATTACAAAAAATTGCTACAGAATCTTTAAGAAGTGGATTAATTGCATTTGATAAAAGAAAAGGGTGGAGAGGGCCAATTAAAAATATAAAATATACAAAAAATTGGAATTCAAAAATAGAAAATTTAAAAGTTGAAAATTCATTAAATTGGGAAATTGCTATTGTAAAAAAAGTAAATAAATTTTTTTTAGAAGTAGAAACATATTCAAAAAAAATCGGAAAAATTAGTTATGACGACTCATCTTGGATAAAATCTAATTTAGATGAATCTTTTAAGGTAGGTGATATTATATATGTTGAAAGTAAAAATAATTCCAATTTTCTATTAAGACAAATACCAAAAGTAAATGGTGCGATAGTAGTTATAAATCCTTACTCTGGAAGAATTTTAGCTTTATCGGGTGGATTTAGCTTTAAAAAAAGTGAATTCAATAGAGCGACACAAGCATTAAGACAACCTGGATCTGCATTTAAGCCTTTTATTTATGCTCTAGCACTTGAGAATGGATACTCTCCATCATCTCTTATTTTGGATGCACCAATAGTTTTAGATCAAGGAGGTGATTATAAAATGTGGAAACCTGAAAATTATGGTAAAAAATTTTATGGACTATCAACCTTAAGAACAGGTGTTGAAAAATCAAGAAACTTAATGACAGTAAGAATTTCTCAAGATCTTGGAATTAACAAAATCACAAATTTATCAAAAAAGCTTAAAATATATGAAAATCCGGACGAACTAATGTCGATTTCTCTTGGATCTGCTGAAACAACTTTAATTAAATTAACCTCAGCGTATGGAACTTTTCTTAATGGAGGAAAACATGTTGATCCAGTTTTTATTGACAGAATACAGGATAGCAGTGGTAAAACAATTTTTAACTCTGAAAAAAGAAAATGTGAAGGTTGTAAAGATATATCTTTTTTAAGTAATGATTTTCCAAAAATAAAAGATGACGTAAACAATATATTTACACCAGAAACATCATATCAAATGATATCTATACTTGAGGGAGCTGTTAAAAGAGGTACTGCAAAAGGCTTAAGAGATTTAAATTTAGATCTTGCAGGAAAAACAGGTACAACAAACAAGAATACAGATGCTTGGTTTATTGGTTTTACATCAAATGTTGTTGTAGGTGTATTTGTTGGATATGATGAACCAAGAAGTTTAGGTAAATACGAAACTGGTGCTAAAACTGCTATGCCTATCTTCAAGTCTTTTATTAAAGATTCAGTCAATAAAAGTGAGGCTAGACCATTTAAAGTTGCTAAAAATGTAAAAATGATGGTGGTAGACGCAAAAACAGGAAAAAAAGCTGAATTTGGATCAGATGAGATGATAATTGAAGTTTTTAAGAAAAAACAAAGTTCAAATATGAATAATAATGATGTAAATCTAGAAAATAAACTATTACAAAATAATATTCTGAAATTTTACTAATGGAAAATAATTTTGAAAATATATTAATTGAAATAAAAAAAATCAACAGACGTGTTAAGGAGTATCTTTGAGTCTAAAGATATTTTTTCTAAAGTAGAAACTTTTAATAAAGAAATTGAAAAAGAAAATTTTTGGCAAAACAAATACCAAGCTGAAAAAATTTTAAAAGAAAAAAAAATTCTCGAAACACTGATAGATGATTTTAATAATTCAGAAAAAGAGAGTCTCGATCTTTTTGAACTTTTCAAGCTAGCATCTGACGAAGGAAACAAGGCTATAGAAAATGAAACATTGTTAAATCTTAAAAATTTGATGAACAAAGTAAAAAAAAATGAAATAAAATGTTTTTTATCTGATGAAAATGACACATTAAATTGTTTTTTAGAAATTCACGCAGGAGCTGGTGGCACGGAAAGTCAAGATTGGGCTGATATGCTGAGAAGAATGTATATGAAATGGTCTTTTAGTAAAAATTTTAAATGTCAATTAATTAGTGAGCACAGGGGAGATGAAGCAGGTATAAAATCATCTATAATTAAAATTAGTGGTGAATACGTTTTTGGTTATTTAAAAAGAGAGTCGGGCATTCATAGATTGGTAAGAATATCCCCATTTGACTCTGGCGCTAGAAGACACACTAGCTTCGCGAGCGTATGGGTTTATCCAGACATAGATGAGGAAATTAATATTGAAATTTTAGAAAAAGATTTAAGAATTGATACCTATAGATCTTCTGGAGCGGGCGGGCAACATGTAAATACCACCGATAGCGCAGTAAGAATTACACATCTTCCTACAAAAATTGTAGTTCAGTGTCAGAATGAGAGGTCACAACATAAAAATAAAGAAACTTGCATGAAGATGTTAAAATCAAGATTATTTGAGCATGAAAAAAGAAAAAAGGAGTCTAAAACTGAAATTGAACAAATCAATAAATCAGATATAGGCTGGGGTCACCAAATTAGATCATATATTTTACATCCTTATAGACTGGTTAAAGACAATAGATCGAGTTATGAAAGTACAAATCCTGATAAAATTCTTAATGGAGAGATTGATGAATTTTTAGAAAGTACACTGTTTGATACCAATGCTTAAATTAACTTATAGAATTTTTATTATTTTATTAATTTTAATAATTACAGGGTTGTTTTATCTGAGTTATTTTGGATTAACTACAAATAAGTTTAATAATGTTATTGAAAAAAAAATTAATAAAATATTTACAAATAAAGATATAAAAATTCAAGAAATAAAAATACTACTAAATTTATTTCAACTATCAGTAAATTTGCAGACTAAAAATACTATTATTAATGTAGGAAATGAAGATATTGAATTAAAAAAAATAGTTACAAATTTAGATTTAAAATCATATATAAATAAAAATTTTGCACTAAAAAATTTATATTTTGATTTTAAAAAAAATAATGTAAAAAAAATTATTGGTTTACTAAGAGCATACGATGATAATGTTGAATTATTTTTATTAAATAAATTTTTAGAAGATGGAAATATTGCAAGTTTGTCAGGCAAAATATATTTTAAAGAAAATGGTAAAATAGATAATGACAAATTTGAAATTTTGTCTGAAATAGATAGTTTTTCTTTTAAACCTTTGAATAAAAATAAAATAAAAAATTTATCTGCTCAGATAAGATATTCAAATAAAATATTTGAAATAACTAAAATAAAATTCAATTATTTAAACATCAACTTAATTTCTGATAGCATATTTGTAGAAGATAAAAATAATAATTTTTTTATCAAAGGTCATTTAAAAAATATTAATGACAAAATACCAAAAGAGATCTTATCAAAATTTTTAAAAATTAATAATTTCAAAAATATTGATTTATCATCTGATAATATTTTTGAATTTAATATTTCAAAAAAACTCAAAATTTCAAATTTTAAAATTAAATCAAATATAAATTTAAAAGAAGCAGAATTAATAATAGATAATAAAAATATTAAAAAGTACTTACCTGAAATAAAAAAAAATATAAAATTATCAAATCATTCATTAGTGATTAAACATGAAAATAAAATTTCTTTTATCGATGGCTCAGGCAAGTTTATCATTAATGATAAAGAAGATAAAATTTCATATAAATTGGAAACTAATGACAAAAAAATCAAATATAACTTAAAAATTAATTTGTTAGAAACATTTTTAAAAATAAATTTAATTAATTTTTCAAAAAAAAAGGGAAATCAATCATTATTAATTATTGATGGTGAAAAAAATAAGGAATTAAACAAAATTAGTAAAATTTACTTAAAATCAGATAATGACGAGATATTGATAAATAATATTGAAATTTCTAAAAATAACAAAATTTCAAAATTTGAGAAGATAAAAATTAAATTTTTAGACGAAAATAAAAACCAAAATGATTTATTGATAAAAAAGTATAAAAAAAATAGTTATAAAATTTATGGAGATTATTTTAATCTTAGTAAGATAATTGACAATATGCTTTTTAGTAAGGATAGTGAAAAAATCAACATATTTGATAACAAATTAAGATTTTTCAATTTAAGTTTTAAAAAAAATCCTGTTGATGATAAAAATCATATTTTAAATTTAAAAGGTGATTTTAAGATTAAAAATAACCAAGTTGTTAATATGACATTAAGTTCATATTTTCCTAATGGAAAAAATGTTTCACTAACCGTAAGATCTAAAAATAATAAAAAAGTAACTACATTTAATTCTGAATTTGCCGAACCATTTGTTAAAAAATATAAATTTATAAAAAGCTTTGAGGAAGGTAAACTTGATTTTTATTCTGTTAAAGAAAACAAAACTTCTAATTCGCAAATAAAAATTTATGATTTTAGAATAAAAGAATTACCAGCATTAACAAAGATTTTGACATTAGCATCATTACAAGGAATTGCAGATATATTATCTGGCGATGGTGTTGGCTTTGATGAATTTGAGATGAATTTTGTAAATGAGGAAAAATTGATGAAAATTCAAGAGGTTTACGCTATAGGACCAGCGCTTTCTATCTTAATAGATGGCTATGTGGAGAATGATGAATTAATAAGTTTAAGAGGAACGTTAGTTCCTGCTACAACAATTAATAAGTTTATTGGTTCCATACCAATATTAGGTGATATTTTAGTAGGAAAAAAAACAGGAGAAGGTGTTTTTGGAGTTAGTTTTAAAATAAAAGGTTCACCAAAAGAACTTAAAACTACTGTGAATCCAATTAAAACTCTTACTCCAAGATTTATTACTAGAACTTTAGAAAAAATAAAAAAATAATTTAAATCATTTTAATTATAATATGATTTTTTTTACCATGTGATAGCTTAATAAAGTTCTTATTTTCAAAGTGATGGACTTTAAGTACAAATTTTTCGTCCTGTATAGTTTGATTGTTAATTTTAATACCTTTGTTTTTAATTGTTCTTCTAACTTCACTTTTTGAATTTAAAAGTTTAGATGTCACTACCAAGTCTATTAAGTTTAAACCACTTTCAATTTTTTCTTTTTCCAATTTTAGTGTAGGTAAATCCTCACCAACCATTCCTTTTTTAAAAGTTTTTTCTGCTGTTCTTTCAGCTTTTTTTGCTGCTTCTTTTCCATGTAGCATGGTTGTAGTTTCGTTTGCTAAAATTATTTTTAAATCATTAATATTTTCACTTCTTAATTTATCAATTTGATTTATTTCAATATCGGTAAACATCCTGAGAAATTTTACTACATCTCTATCATCAGTATTTCTCCAATATTGCCAGTAATCATAAGGAGATAATAATGTTTTTTCTAACCATATCGCACCTTTTTCTGATTTACCCATTTTTGAACCCGATGATAAAGTAATTAAAGGTGTGGTTAACCCAAAAACTTTTTTATTTGAATGCCTTTTCACAAGATCAACTCCATTAACAATATTTCCCCACTGATCTGAACCTCCTATTTGTAGTAAGCAACCTTTAGACTTATTCAGCTCTAAAAAATCGTAAGCCTGTAATATCATATAGTTAAACTCCATATAACTAAGAGATTGCTCTCTATCTAATCTCAATCTAACACTATCAAAATTTAGCATTTTATTTATCGTAAAATGTTTACCTATTTCTCTAAGAAAATTAATGTAGTTTAATTTTCCAAGCCATTTATAATTATTAACAAATATTGGTTTAAGACTAGTTTTTTTTGTTTTAAGAAAAATTTTGAAAACATTTTTTATATTCTTAATATTTCTTTCGATCTCCTTTTCAGACAATATTTTTCTAGTCTCTTCTTTTCCAGATGGATCACCTATTCTTGTTGTGCCACCACCTAATAAAACTATAGGTTGGTGACCGTGTTTTTGAAGAAGTCTTAAACACATTATTTGCAATAAACTACCAACATGTAAACTTGGGGCTGTACAATCAAATCCAATATATGCTCTTATTTTTCTATTTAAAATTTCTGATAGTTCGTCCTCAGCAGTGCACTGATAAAGATATCCTCTTTCTCTAAATTCTTTTAAAAACATGTTCATAGATCTTTAAATGTACAATATACATTATTTAATAAAAAAAAATATTAATGGTAAAAAAATTTACATCTTTGGGTTTAATGAGCGGAACCTCTATGGATGGTATAGATGCGTCTATAATTGAAAGTGATGGCAATCAAAAATATCAATGGAAACTAGATAAATATGCCAAATTTAATGACGTTTTAAGGGACAAATTGCTTAAATTAAGAGATAAAATTTTATTTCCAAAAGATCTTAAAAAATTTGATAAAGAAATTTTAGTTCTCGAAAAAGAAATTACCATTAGACATGCAGAGTTTATAAATGATATTTTGCAGGAATTTAACTCAACTATAGACATAATCGGTTTTCACGGACAAACAATTTATCACAGTTCAAAAAACAAAATATCAAAACAAATTGGTGATGGGAAATTACTATCTCAATTAATTAAAAATAAGGTTGTATATAACTTTAGAGAAAATGACATTATAAACGGAGGCGAGGGAGCACCGTTAATTCCTGCTTTTCATAAATTAATAACAGATTTCAAAAAGATTCAAAAACCAGTATGTTTTTTGAATATAGGTGGAATTTCAAACTTGACTTTAGTTATTGAAAAAAATCTTGACAGTATTGAAAGTAAAGATTTAGGACCTGGAAATTGTTTAATTGATGAATGGTTTAGATATAATCAAAAAGGGCAATTTGATAAGGACGGCAATATTGCTAGCTCAGGAAAAATAAATCAATTAGTTTTAAATCAAGCACTTGACACTTACGATAATAAATATTTAAATAAAAAAAAATCTTTTGATGTAAAAGATTTTGACATTAATTTTTTACGCGGTTTAAGTTTTGAAGATGGTGTTTCAACAATTACAGAATTTACATCAAAAATAATATCTGATGAAATTTTGACACTTACTAAAAATTTTCATAGAGACAATATTAAAGTTATTTTGTGTGGTGGTGGAAGAAAAAATAAACATCTTATAAGAACTATAAAGGAAAAAACTAAATTAAATTTTTGTTCAATTGACAAATATAATATTAATGGTGATTTTATTGAGTCTCAGGGTTTTGCTTATTTAGCTATTCGGTCGTATTTAAATTTACCAATTACATTTCCAAAGACAACAGGGTGTATTAAGCCATCTACAGGTGGTATATTGGTTGAATAATTTTAATATAGAGCTATTTCTTTTTCAATATATTTATTAAGCGTTTTTTTTAAAGGCTGATCAGCATTCTTAAAAAAATGATTAGCTGAATTTATTGACTCAAATTCTACTTTGATGCCCTTTTGAGCACTCAATCTTTGATTTAATTCATCTATACTTTGTAAAGGTACCAATTCATCTTTTTTTCCATAAATCATCATTCCAGATGATGGACAGGGTGAAAGGAATGTAAAATCATAAACATTAGGCTGAGGTGAAATGCATACAAATCTATTTATTTCTGGTCGTCTCATTAATAATTGCATTGCTATTAATGATCCAAAAGAAAAACCAGCTATCCAACATTGGGAATTATCGAAGTTTTCTCTCTCAAGCCAATCGAGTGCTGCTGCAGCATCAGCTAATTCACCTTGACCGTTATCAAATTCCCCATCACTCTTTCCAACGCCTCTAAAATTAAATCTACATACTGAAAAGTTATTTTCCATAAAGGTGTTAAAGGTATCTACCACAACAGTGTTGTTCATTGTACCTCCATATTGAGGATGAGGATGTAAAATTAAAGCTATAGGCGAAGTGCTTTTTTTACTTTTATAGTATTTTGCATCCAGTCTGCCTACAGGTCCCGGTATAAAAATTTCAATTATTTTTTTATCCATTTGATAATGATAATTGTTTTCAAAAAAAATATATATTTTTCTACCAAAAACGAGCGACAAATTGCAAGACTTTAAATTTAACAAAACTTGACTAAATAGGTCGGGTATATGTATAAAACCCTTATATAATAATACTTTATGAAATTATCTACTAAAGGAAGATATGCTGTTATGGCCCTGGCTGATTTAGCTAATTTTAGCTCAAATTCCCCAATTTCTTTGAGAGACATATCTCTCAGACAAGGTATATCGATTTTTTATTTAGAACAAATTTTTTTAAAACTTAAAAAAAATAAAATTGTTAATAGTGTAAGAGGATCAAACGGCGGATATATTTTAAATAAAAATCCTTCTCAAATAAAAATTTCAGAAGTATTCCAAGCTGTTGATGAAAAAATTAAAACAATTGGTTGCAGCAAAAACTCAAAAAAAGGATGCAATGGTAAATCTGTAAAATGTATAACTCATAATCTATGGGATGAATTAGAAGGTCACATAAATGTTTTTTTTGAAAATAAAAACATAAGCGATCTAGTAAAAAAAAATTAATTAAAATGAGAGAAAAAGAAATAAATAAAATAAAAGAATATAAATATGGTTTCTCAACTGATATCGAGAGCTATAAAGCACCAAAAGGGCTAAATGAAGATGTAATTAAATTTATATCTAAAATGAAAAAAGAACCTTCTTGGTTATTAGATTGGAGATTAAAAGCTTATGAGAGGCTTAAAAATTTGAAAGAACCAAATTGGCAAAAACCAAAATATCCTAAAATAAATTATCAGGATTTATATTATTATTCTGCACCAAAAAGTTTTAAAGAAAAACCAAAAAATCTTGATGATCTAGATCCTAAGTTATTAGAAACTTATAAAAAACTTGGAATACCACTTCAAGAACAAAAAAGACTAAATGGAATTGCTGTAGATGCAGTTTTTGACTCTGTTTCAGTTGCTACTACCTTTAAAGAAAAATTAACAGAAAAAGGAATAATATTTTGTTCAATATCAGAAGCGGTTCAAAAGTATCCTGATCTAGTAAGAAAATATTTAGGATCCGTCATTCCTTTAACAGATCACTATTTCGCAACTTTAAATTCAGCTGTTTTTACAGATGGATCATTTGTTTATGTACCAGAAGGAGTAAGATGCCCAATGGAATTATCTACTTATTTTAGAATTAATGCGTCTGATACAGGACAATTTGAAAGAACTTTAATAATTGCTGACAAAGGAAGTTATGTAAGTTACTTAGAGGGCTGCACTGCACCTATGAGAGATGAAAACCAGCTTCATGCTGCTAATGTAGAATTGATAGCTTTAGATGATGCAGAAATAAAATATTCTACGGTTCAAAATTGGTATCCAGGTGATAAAGATGGAAAAGGTGGGATATATAATTTTGTTACCAAAAGAGGTCTTTGTAAAGGAAAAAATTCTAAAATTTCATGGACACAAGTAGAAACAGGTTCTGCAATCACATGGAAATATCCTAGTTGTGTTTTAAAAGGCGATAATTCAATTGGTGAATTTTATTCAATAGCTATCACTAACAATTACCAGAAAGCAGACACAGGAACTAAAATGATTCATTTAGGTAAAAACACTAAGAGTAAAATTATTTCTAAAGGTATATCTGCAGGATACGCGGACAATACTTACAGAGGATTAGTTGATATTTCCTCAAAAGCAAAAAATGCAAGAAACTTTACTCAGTGTGACTCATTGTTGATGGGTAATAAGTGTGGTGCACATACAGTGCCTTATATCAAAAATAAAAATTCTGACTCAAATATAGAGCATGAAGCAACAACGTCAAAAATAAGTGAAGAACAAATGTTTTATTGCCAACAAAGAGGACTTAACTCTGAAGAAGCAGTTAGTTTAATAGTTAATGGTTTCTGTAAAGAAGTTTTACAACAGTTACCAATGGAATTTGCTGTGGAAGCACAAAAATTAGTTGGAATAAGTTTAGAGGGAAGTGTGGGATAATGTTAAAAATTAGTAATCTTACAGCAAATATTGAAGATAGAAATATTTTAACAGGTCTTAATTTAACCATTAAACCTGGAGAAGTTCATGCGATAATGGGCCCCAATGGTTCTGGCAAGAGCACTTTATCAAACATTCTTTCAGGTAAAAAGGGTTACAATATATCGGGTGAAATTACATACGAAAATAAAAATCTTTTTGATCTTGAGATTGAAGAAAGAGCACATAATGGTATTTTTTTAGCTTTTCAATATCCTTTGGAAATACCAGGTGTTAACAACAATACCTTTTTAAAAACCTCATTAAATTCTATAAAAAAGTTCAGAGGTGAGAAAGAAATAGATGCAATAGAATTTCTAAAATTAGTTAAAGAGAAAGCAAAGAAGCTAAAATTTGATGAAAATATTTTGAGTAGACAGTTAAATGTTGGATTTTCAGGAGGAGAAAAAAAGAAAAATGAAATTCTACAAATGTCTATTTTAAATCCCAAACTTTCAATTTTAGATGAAACAGACTCAGGACTAGATATAGATGCACTTAAAATTGTATCTGAAGGTGTAAATACAATGAGAAACAAAGATAACGCTTTTTTAATAATTACACATTATCAAAGATTGTTAAACTATATAAAACCCAATTATGTTCATGTCCTTATTGATGGAAAAATCGTAAAATCGGGTGGTCCAGAACTTGCATTAGAACTTGAGGAGAAAGGATACAAAAATTTTAATTAAATGAAAGAAATTTTAAAAAAAGATTTAAAAAAGATATTCGAAAATTTAAAACTTACAAAAGAAAATGTAGAGTTGAGACAGAATAACTTAGATAAATTTATAACCGAAGGTTTTCCTGACAAAAGAACAGAGGATTGGAAATTTTCTGATTTAAGCCAAATAATTTCTAGCAACATAAAAGGCTTAAAATTTTTTGACAAAAATTTAATATATAAAGAAAAGCTTGAGAGCATAAAACTCGACAAATTTTCTGAGCAATTGTCTGAAAATAATATATTGATACTCGTAAATGGTTATGTAAGTGCAATAAATTTTGATAATGAAGACATAAAACAAATACAAATTATTGACACTATTGAAAATCAACCATCAGAAAGTATCAATTCTTTAATTTCATTAAACAATGCTTTCACATCAAATTATTTAAAGATTACTGTAAGAGAAAACTATAAATTTAAGAAACCATTAGTAATTTTAAATATTTCAAATGAAAAAATTACTTCAACAAATATAAATCAGAGATTCGATGTTGTTTTAGAAAAAAATAGTCAACTTAGTATAATTAATTTGTTTTATGATAACTCAAAAAATAATTTTATTAATATCAATCATCAATTTAAGATAAATGAAAATGCGACTTTAAAAAATTATACTATTGATTATTTAAGAAATGAAAATATCAAATATATATTTAATAAAATTGATACATACAAAAATAGTAATTCTGAAAATTTCATTTTTTCTAATGGATCAAAATTTCTTAAAAATGAAATAAACTGTAATTTATATCAAGACTTTTCTTCAGTATTAATCAATGGATTGGTTTATTTAAAAGATAAACAGCATCATGAAATTAAGACTTTAGTAAATCATTTATCAGAAAAAACAAAAAGCTATCAATTAATTAAATCAGTATTAAATGATAGATCAAAAGCGGTTTATCAGGGAAAAATATATGTTGATAAAAAAGCACAAAAAACTGATGGTTATCAATTAAGCAAATCTTTATTGTTGGACAGTAATACTGAGTTTGATGCAAAACCAGAGTTAGAGATATATGCAGATGATGTAAAATGTTCACATGGATCAACCTCAGGAAACTTAGACGAAAATTCAATATTTTATTTAATGTCTAGAGGAATCTCAAAAGAAGATGCAAAAAAACTCCTTATAAATGGTTTTTTAATAGATGTTGTAAATAAAATTACGGACGAGCATGCGAAAGAACTAATTAAAAAAATAATAGGTATAAATGAACATTGATATTATAAAAAAAGAATTCCCGATTTTTGATAACAAAATTCAAAATAACGACTTAGTATATTTAGATAGTGCAAATTCATCGCAAAAACCTTTAGTTGTTATTGATAGGATTTACGATTTTTATACAAAAGAATTTTCGAATGTAGGTAGAAGTGTACATTATTTATCTGTTGCAGCTACCAATATGTATGAAAGTACTAGGCTATCAGTTCAGAAATATATTAATGCTAGGGATAAAAACGAAATAGTTTTTACAAAAGGTGCAACAGAAGCGATAAATTTAGTTGCTAGCACTTTTGGCCAAAAATATTTAAACAGAGGTGACGAAATACTGCTAACTGAACTTGAACATCATTCAAATTATGTTCCGTGGCACTATTTAAGACAAGCTAAGGGAGTAAATATTAAATTTGCAGAAATTAATGAGGATGGAGATATTACCTTAGAGGCAATTGAAAAAAAAATTACAAATAAAACAAAAATTATTGCAATTACTCACTTATCGAATGTAACAGGAGCAGTATTACCAATTAAAGAAATTACAAAACTAGCTCATTCAAAATACATACCAATATTAATTGATGGTTGTCAGGGTGCACCTCATTTAAAGCTTGATATGCAAGACCTGAATTGTGATTTCTATGCAATTTCATGTCACAAGATGTATGGTCCAACAGGCTTAGGTGTTTTATACGCTAAAAAAAAATGGTTAGAAGATTTACCTCCTTATCAAGGAGGTGGTGGAATGATAAGAGAAGTAAAAAAAGATCAAATAACTTTTGGTGACTTACCAAACAAATATGAAGCTGGGACAATGGCAACTGCTCAAGTTATAGCCTTTGACGAGTCTATTAAGTTTTTAAATAAAATAGGTATTGAAAATATTGAAAAACATGAAAAAGAATTGATTAAATATGGTGAAGATATATTAAAAAAAAATAACTCAGTTAAATTAATTGGCAATCCTAGAGATAGAAGAGCAGTATTATCATTTACCATCGACGGTATTCATCCTCATGACATAGCTACAATATTGGATGAAGATGGGGTAGCTATTAGAGCAGGACATCATTGTTGTCAGATCTTACATGAAAAACTTGGTTTAACAGCAACATCAAGAGCCTCATTAGGAGTTTATAACTCTAAAGATGATCTAGATAAACTGAATGATTCAATAAACAATTGTAAAAAAATATTTAATAGTTAAATGGATTTAAAAGAACTTTATCAAGAAATAATTTTAGATCATGGAAAAAATCCTAGAAATTTAAGAAAAACTGAAAATTTTAATAAAGATGCTAAAGGACATAACCCACTTTGTGGAGATAAAGTACATGTTTTTCTAAAGCTTGATGAAAATAAAAAAGTTGTGGATATTTCTTTTGAGGGACATGGTTGTGCGATTTCAATGGCATCTGCCTCAATTATGACCGATTTGGTAAAAGGTAAAGATGAAAAAGAGGTAAAAGAAATAGTAGTGGATTTTTTACAAATGATAAAAGAAAAACCAGAGTTAACCAGCAAAAACCTTAAAGAAGATGAAAAGACTAAATTAATGTGTCTATCAGGTGTAAAACAATACCCAATGAGAGTTAAATGCGCAACTTTATCTTGGCACACATTAACTTCTGCAATAGACAATACACAGGAAGAAATTAATACAGAGAAAATTTATTAATATGGATTTAAAAGAAAAAATTATTAAGGAAATTAAAAAAATATATGATCCTGAAATTCCAGTGAATATTTATGAACTTGGATTAATTTATGATATAAATATTAACGAGAATAAAGAGGTTAATATTAAAATGACTTTAACCACACCAAACTGTCCTGTAGCCGAAAGTTTACCTAAAGAGGTAAAAGATAGTGTAAATGGTATCGAAGGAGTTGAAAAAGTAGACTTAGATTTGGTCTGGGATCCACCCTGGGATAAATCTATGATGTCAGAAGCTGCAAAATTGGAGTTAAATTTATAATGAAACAAATATTAACACTAAGCCAAAAGGCTGCTGACAGAATTAAAGAAATAATGTCAAAAGATGAGAATAATTCAATTGGATTGAGAGTAGGAGTAAAATCAGGTGGTTGTGCTGGCATGTCTTACGTCATGGAGTACACTAAAGAAATTAATCCAAATGATGAAATAATAGAGGATAAAGGGGTGAAAGTTTTTATAGACCAGAGTGCTGTAATTTATTTACTAGGCACTGAAATGGATTACAAAAAAGAGCAGTTTTCATCATCATTTGTATTCAATAACCCTAATGAAACAGAACGTTGTGGATGTGGAGAATCCTTTAAAGTATAGTATCCAATTTGGGCATATCAGAGTTGCGTTAAATGCATAAGTAATGTACATTGATTCTTAAGATATGAATAAATTTGAAATCAAAAACATAAAGCACCAAGCTGACAAAAAAGAAAAAAGAATGTCTTTTTTTAAATCACTAATCAAGTCAGTTGATACTGGTGCAAATGGCACACAAGACTATATTGTTAAAAAAGGTCCAGGTAAAAATAAGATAGCATCTACAGGACAATAATCTTTTAACAACTATAATACATGTCAAATTCTATAGGATGAGGTGTGTGTTCAAAATTATGAATTTCCTCAAATTTTAGAGCTATATAAGCATCTATTTGATCATCAGTGAAAACATCTCCTTGAGTTAGAAAATCCCTATCTTTGTCTAAACTTTCCATAGCTTCTCTTAAAGACCCACAAACTGTAGGTATTTTTTTCACCTCTGATTCACTTAATGCATAAAGATCTTTATCAAATGATTTTCCAGGATCAATTTTATTTTTAATCCCATCTAAACCAGCCATTAACATTGCTGAAAATGTTAGATATGGATTTCCTGAGGCATCGGGGAATCTTATTTCACATCTTGCAGCTTTTTTACTTAAAGTGATCGGTATTCTGCATGACGCAGATCTATTTCTTGCTGAATACGCTAATAACACTGGAGCTTCAAAACCAGGTATCAGTCTTTTGTAACTGTTTGTAGTTGCATTTGAAAAAGCATTTATAGCTCTTGCGTGTTTTAAAATACCGCCGATATAATGCAATGCAGTGTCTGACAATCCTGCATACTTATTTCCAGAAAACAAAGCTGTGTTACCTTTCCAAATTGACTGGTGTACGTGCATACCAGATCCATTGTCACCTTTAACTGGTTTTGGCATGAATGTTGCTGTTTTTCCAAAAGAATGGGTTACCATGTGAACTGCATATTTATAAAGTTGTAAGTTATCGGCTTGATCTACTAAAGTACCAAAATACATACCCAACTCATGTTGACTTGGAGCAACTTCGTGATGATGTTTTTCAACTTTAATACCCATATCTTTCATAGCCTTTAGATATTCACTTCTCATATCTTGAGCACTATCAACTGGAGGAACAGGAAAATAACCACCCTTAATTCCTGGTCTATGACCCATATTTCCATTTTCGTACTTTTTGCCTGTGTTATATGGACCTTCGGTACTATCAATTGTAAATCCTGTTTCGTTCATATCATTTTTATATCTTACATCATCAAATACAAAAAACTCTGGCTCCGGTCCAAAATATGCTTTATCACCAATTTTCGATTTTTTTAAATATTCTTCAGCTTTTTTTGCTGTACCTCTTGGATCTCTTTCGTAAGAATCTTTTTTTATTGCATCAAGAACATCGCAAAAAATATTCAATGTATTATGGGATGTAAAGGGGTCAACTATTGATCTTGATAAATCCGGCTTTAATATCATATCTGACTCATTTATTGCCTTCCACCCTGCAATTGAAGATCCGTCAAAAAATATTCCTTCTTCTAACATTTCACCATCTACAACGGTTGCATCCATTGTAACATGTTGAAGTTTACCTCTAGGATCAGTAAATCTTAAATCCACGTACTCTATCTCTTTATCTTTTATTTTTTTTAAAACATTTGACGAACTCATATTGCTCCTTTACTTTTAAATGCAAAATTAGTACCAAAAAATTGCTATTAAATATTGCTTATTAAACAAATATCACCTATGCATTTTATTCATAGATATAAAACTAAATTGTTATAGTTTTCAATCAATTGAAAGTTGAAATATGGACTTATTAGAAAAAACTACAGTAAAAAGAGTTCAGAAAGAGTTAAAAGATTTTGATGAATTATTAAATATTATTATTCTAGAAGACTCTGCAAAAACAGCAAATGATGCAGCAAAAGCTTTAAATTGTGAACTAGGAGCAATCGTAAAAAGTTTACTTTTAAAGTCCGATGAGGGTTTTTTATTATGTCTTGTCTCAGGTGATAAAAAATGCTCCCTAAATAAAATAAAGAAAATTACTCAAATAAAAAATATTAAAATGGCTTCCGCTGATGAGGTAAAAAAGATAACAGGTTTTTCAATAGGAGGTGTATCTCCGATTGGACTTTTAAATAAAATTAAAATTTTAATTGATTTTAATCTTAATAGATTCCAGTTTGTTTTTGCAGCAGCAGGACATACAAATACAATTTTTAAAATTAAATACTTTGATTTAGTGAAATTAACTCAAGGGCAAGAAAAAAATATCTCAGAATGAAAAAACCAAATTTATTTGATTATTTATTATTAACCTTTTTAGCATTGATTTGGTCTTCGGCATTTTTTAATATAAAAATAGCAACAGAGTCCTTTGGACCAATTACAATCGCATTTTTTAGAGTTTTTTTAGCATCTTTACCTTTGATCACAATTTGTTACTTTAGAAAAATTAAAGTTGAAGCATTCTCAAAAGATTGGCACTGGTTTGCATTAATTGGTTTTGTGAATTTAGTTATACCTTTTTTTTTAATTTCTTACGGAATTAAAGAAGTTCAAAGTAATCTTGCAGCAATTTTAATGTCAAGCACACCTCTAACCTCAACAATTTTAGGTCATTATTTTACTAAAAATGAAAAATTTAACTTAATTAAAACCATAGGAGTATTAGTTGGATTTTCTGGAATAGTATATTTGTTTTCAGATAATTTATTAATAAATGAAAGTAATTTTTTTTCAGCTTTATTAATATTACTCGGAGCTACTGGATATGTAGTAGGTGGGGTTTTAACATTAAAAATTAGTAATAAAAAAAATGAAAATGTTACTACTTCAATATGTATATGGGCATCAATTATTTTATTACCTTTAGCTTTAACTTTTGAAGATCTAATTAATAATTCTGCGAGTTTAAAGTCTATTATTTCACTAATTTATCTTGGCGTTATTTCGACTGGGATGGCTTGGTTAATAAGATTCTCAATATTAAAAAAAAATGGTTTAATATTCCAATCACAAGTATCTTTTTTAATACCTATTTTTGGAATTATTCTTGGATATATCTTTTTAAATGAGGTAATCACTCCAAAAATTTTAGTCTCAGTATTTTTAGTTTTAGGAGGTATTTATCTTACAAAAAAATCTACAAATTAACTACTTGAGATATCATCTTAATATGTTCAGGTTTCGTTTCGCAACATCCACCTAAAATAGTCGCACCATTATCAATCATATTTTTAATAAATTTTTTGAAAAATTTTGTGTCAACATTGTCCCTAACACCCATTCTTACATTTGGATTTACTCCAATTTCGTTATAAATCGAGTTATTAAATTCTTTGATTGGCAAAGGTTCCTCGACCCCCCATAAATTAACTTTAAAACCAAATGGTATATCAAGTTTTTTAAATTCAAGACTTGTTTTTTGAGCTATTTCTATTGAAACACATGCAGCTAAAATCCCAATCACTTTTTTAATATTTATACTTTTAAAAATTTCTGAAATTCTTTCACCTGATGGAAGTTTACCATCTTTTTTTATATGAACCCCAATTAGAATAGGTTTATTAAAATTGTTTAAAACTTCAATAGCAACTTTTATTTCTTTAATGCTAGATAAAACATCTAAATAAAAAAAATCAATATATGGTTCAATTAAATTTGCCTGATCCTCAAAAGATTTTTTTATCTCTAACTCATTTCTTTCATCAACTTTGTACGTATCGTTCTGAGCTGGTAAAGCTCCTGCAATTAGTATATTTTTTTTTGAAATTTCTTTAGCTTTAAGGGCTAATTCACAAGCTTTTTTATTAGCGTATTCAAATTTATCATTCACATTATTTTGTTGAAATCTAACTTTCCTAGTAGTGAAAGTGTTTGTTAATATAATTTCAGCACCTGCATCAATAAATGAAAGGTGGGCATCAATAATTAATTGATGATATTTTTCTTCAAGAAGTGCACTAGCAGACCATAATGTTCCTTTTGAAATTAAACCTTTTGAGAGGAGTTGTTGCCCCATTCCACCGTCTAATATTTTTATTTTTTTAAAATAATTTTTATCCATGAATTAACATTGATTATATTGAGCAATTTTTCAATTTCAAGTTGAGTTAGATTATTGACCCATTTACATTCAGCTTAAATGGGTTTTAAATATACTCTTATAAAACAATGGAGGAAAATGAGCGCAGAAGCAATGAAAGTGTCTTCAGTTCTAGATACCTCTCATCTTAAGGTAAAGTTTCCATTTAAAGCTAAATATGGAAACTACATAAATGGTAAATTTGTGGAACCTCTATCTGGCAAATATTTTGATAATGTTAGCCCGATATCTAATGAGAAGATCTGTTCAGTTGCGCGTTCAAATGAAAAAGACGTGGAAGCTGCATTAGACGCGGCACACGCAGCTTTCCCTGAATGGGGAAAGACAGACATCACAACAAGATCAAACATCTTGTACAAAATCGCTGATGTTTTAGAAAAAAATCTAAACTTATTAGCTGTTGCTGAATGTTTAGATAATGGTAAACCGATTAGAGAATGTATGGCTGCTGACTTACCTTTAGTGATTGATCACTGGAGATATTTCGCAGGAGTAATAAGAGCTGAAGAAGGT
>MDSW01196554.1_pt1 | contig 78684 bp, 66 predicted proteins | sample 811171 | NCBI WGS metagenome assembly MDSW01 (sample SAMN05326641, study PRJNA326480) | marine metagenome | isolation source: seawater | place: Atlantic Ocean: North West | collected 2012
GTATGCGGAAGAAGTAGCCGAAAATCTGAATTTTTATTTTTCCCTCCTAAAATCAGGATGATAGGATTATCAAAACTATTTATTGCAACTATGACTGACTGGATATTTGTTGCTTTTGAATCATTAATATATGTAACACCATTTAATTTCCTTATAATCTGAAGCCTATGTTCAACTCCACTATGATTTATAAAGGTATTTTTTATTGCATGGTTATCTACTTTTAATATTTTGGCAACAGTAGCTGATGCAATGAGATTTGATAAATTATGTTTTCCTTTTAAAAATATCTCATCTAATGAACACAATATTTCATTTTTCTCGTCATAAATTTTTGTTTTGTTTACGCTAAAAAATTTTGTCTTATTTTTTATACTAAATGAAATTTCATTCGGTCTTTGGCAACTGAATTCTCTTTTTAAAGTTTCATCATCTTCATTATAAATAATTTTATCATCTCCTTTTGAATTGGTAATCATCTTCAATTTCATTTTAATATATTCATCCATATTTTTATGGCGATCTAAATGATCTGGAGAAATATTCAGAAAGACACTGATTATTGGTCTAAATTGATTAATAAATTCTAATTGGAAGCTGGATATTTCTAATATTAGAATATTACCAATAGCTGGATTTTTTATTTCTTCTAAGATTACTTTTGACAGTGGTATTCCAATATTACCAGCGAGTACTGGACTCAAGCTTTCTGTTTTTAGCATATCATGCATGATACTTACAGTTGTTGATTTACCATTTGAACCGGTGACAGCAATTATGGGAAGTTTTGTGAAATTACTTGCAAATTCAATTTCTCCAATGATTGGGATATTTATTTTTTTTGCATTTTCGATAATATTGATATCTGAAGGTACTCCAGGGGAGATGACCCAATAATCTGCATCATAAATTTTATTAGTATGTTTTCCTAGCTCGCATTCAATACCTATATCAATTAATGCATTTTTATTTTTAATTATTTCCTCATTTTTATTTAACTCACTTACAAAAATTTTCGCCCCTAGTTGGTTGCCTAGTAAAGCGGCTGCATAGCCACTTTTTTTCAAGCCAATTATTGTAATTTTTTTTCCTTTCTGATTATCTCTGGTAATATTTTCAATCATTGTTATCTTATTTTAAAAGTTGTTAATGAAAAAAGTGCCAAAAGAATTCCTGCAATCCAGAACCTCACGACGATTTTACTTTCTTTTGTTCCTGCTAGCTCATAATGATGATGTATAGGTGCCATATTAAAAAAGCGCTCCCCCTTTCCATATTTAAACCTTGTATATCTAAAAAATAAAACTTGAATAATGACTGATATTGTCTCAAAGACAAAAACGCCTCCAATAATAAACAATAAGAGTTCCTTTTTTAGGACTATAGCAAGTGTTCCAAGAGCAGCCCCTGTTGATAAAGATCCTGTATCACCCATGAAAATCTCAGCTGGAGAGGTATTAAACCAAAGAAATCCTAGGCAAGCACCAACCATTGCACTAGAAAAAATACTTAATTCACCAGCATTCGGCAGATATAAGATGTTCAAATAATCAGAAAAATCAATTCTTCCGGTTATGTAAGAAACTGCAGCAAATACAGAAAAACAAATAGCTAAAAGTCCAATAGCTAAACCATCTAATCCATCCGTGAGGTTAACAGCATTAGATGTTGCACTTATAACAATAATTACCAGAAGAGGATAGATGTAACCTAAATCAATTTCAATATTTTTTAAAAATGGCACGGTGGTTTTAGTGTTGAAATCCATAAACTCATTACTGTTCATAATCCAATAGCTAATTATTATACCCAAAGTAATCTGACCTATCATTTTATAGCGGGCAATCATTCCCTTTTGAACTTTTTTAATTACTTTCAAATAGTCATCAATAAAGCCAATAATTCCCATCCATATTGTAGAAATGACAACTATTTTTATCATCACATTATCTAAATTAGAAAACATAAGGGTAGGGAGGAGTGCAGCTAAAATTATAATCACTCCTCCCATAGTAGGCGTACCCTTTTTAACGATGTGAGTAATAGGACCATTATTACGTATCTCTTCACCAATTTGATTTTCTTTTAATTTTTTGATTATAAATGGACCAATGATAAAAGACAATAAAAGTGCAGTAATTGCAGCTAGGGCTGAGCGAAATGTGATATACTCAAACAAATTGAAAAAAGTAATTGATTCTTTTAAGGATAAAAAATATTTATTTAACATTGCGCTGTAAATACCCTCGATAAAATATTTTCCATTTTCATTCCTCTAGAACCCTTAAAAAGAATTTTATCATTATTTTTCAGCTCTGATTTCAAATAAGAAATCAGAGCTTCGCTATCGTCATAATGTATGTTTAGCGGGACTCCACTAATAACTGATTGTGTATATTTAATTTCCTGACCAATAGTGAAAACAGCATCTAAACCTGCTTCAGAGCATTTATAGCCTAGTTTTTCATGTTGCTCCTTGGAAGCATCACCTAGTTCAAGCATATCACCGAAAACAACTATTTTTCGCCCATTTCCTGTAAATGCCATTAAATAATCTATTGCTGCAACGCAGGACTCTAGATTTGCATTGTATGTGTCATCAATAATTGTTATTGATTTAAAGTTAAGTATTTTACATCTACCTTCAGGTGGTTTAAATGTTAGTACTCTTTTTTGAAGCCACTCCCATTCCAACCCAAGCGTAATCGATACTGCAGATACAGCTATAATATTTTTTGCAAAGGATAGATTTTTTGATTTTGTTTTGATTTCCTTAGAATCAATTGTCAGAACTATCGAGCCATCGTCATCATGGTGAATATCTGCTGGAAAATCACACTCGGCATTAAGTCCATAAGTTATTTTTTGTCCTTTTACTTCTATTGATCGCAATCTTTCATCTGCATAATTAACATATGAAATACCGTTATCAAGATAATTGAAAAGTGCGCTCTTAGTCTCTAAAATATTTTGGATAGAATGAAATCCCTCGAGGTGAGCAGAAGATACATTTGTTATAAGACCATGCGTTGGTTCAGTGATTTTACATAGATATTGAATGTCTCCTGGTTGATTGGCACCCATTTCAACTATAGATAAATCATGGTACTTGTTTATTTTTAGTAAAGATAATGGTAAGCCAATCGAAGTATTGTAATTACCTTGAGTAGCATGGACATTATACTTATCACTTAAGACATGGTTGAGTAGTTCTTTAGTTGATGTTTTACCGTTCGATCCAGTAATTGCTATTACAGGGATATCAAAGTTTTTTCTCCATTTATTTGCAATCAATCCTAAAGTTTTTTTCGTGTCATCAACTAAAATTTGCTTTATTTTAAGATTTTTGCTAACACTTACTTTACTAACTAAAGCAGCTGAAGCATTTTTTCTTTGGATCTCATCAAGATATTGATGGCCATCGCTTCTAATACCAGTTAATGCTACATATAGGTCACCGGATTTACAATTTCTGCTATCAGTTGTTATACCAGTTATTGGACTATCTAAAGATTTACCTGTTAATGTTTTTATAGCCTCAGCTAACCTTTTCGAATTTTTAATATCTAATCTCATAACCATTCATTTATTATTTTATAATCAGAGTGAAATAATTTTTTACCTTTAACATCTTGATATTCTTCGCGACCCTTTCCAAGTATTGCAACTATATCATTTTTCACAGCTAATTTGAGAGCAGTGTTTAAAGCTTCTGCTCTATCATAAAATATTTCATAACAGTTTTTGGTAAATCCAGAAACTATATCTTTATTAATTTTATTTATATCTTCATTTCTTGGATTATCAGGAGCAATAAAGCATTTATAGCAGAATATTTCAGCAATTTTTGCCATTTCAGGTCTTTTATTTCGATCTCTATCTCCTCCTGCTCCAAAGATTGCGTAAATTTTATTATCTTTATTTATTAGTTCTTTTAGAGTACCTAAAACTTTATCGTATGCATCAGGTGTATGGGCATAGTCAATAACCACTTTTGCTCCATTCGATAGTTTAAATATCTCTAATCTGCCAGGAATAGAGATGCATGAGTTAATGCCACTAGCGATCGCTTTAGCTTCTATTCCCATAGCATGCAAAACAGATACAGATGCAAGGATATTTTCTTTATTAAAATCTCCAATGAAACTTGAATTTATATCATAGCTAAAATCACCTGCCTTTATGGTACCCTTGATACCTTCTAAGGTTGAATCTGATTTTGAAAAATGTATTGTGTCGCTATTTTCTCTAGAAAAAAATAATACCGTAGCAATTGTCTCTTTTGCAATCCTTGCTCCATTTGGGTCGCTACTATTAATTATTGCGACTCCATCAATAGGTAACATTTTAAACAGACGAGATTTAGCCTGATAATATGTTTCCATAGATGAGTGATAATCTAAATGCTCCGGCGTTAGGTTGGTAAAAATAGCAAAATTAAAACTAATGTCTGCAACTCGGTATTGATCTAGCGCATGCGAAGAAACCTCCATTACAACATGAGTAAAGCCTGAGTTTTTAAATCCAAAAAATAATTCTTGAAGATTTATAGCATCTGGAGTAGTAAGCGTTTTTTTCTGATCAAAACCTTCTGCAATCACTCCAGTTGTACCGATTTGCGCTGTTTTGTAGCCTGCTTTATTCAAAGTATTTGCAATTAAATATGCTGTTGTAGTTTTTCCATTCGTTCCTGTAATACCGATTACTGTAATATCTTTAGATGGGCTATTAAATAATTTTGAAGATATATGAGAAGCTGCTCTTCTCGGATTAGTTACTTTTATCTGAGGAATAGGATTAATGTCAATATCTACTCCATTTGTAATTATAGCGCTTGCGCCATTACTTATCGCATCCTTAACAAAATCATGGCCATCATATTTTATTCCTTGTATTGCTACAAATAAATCTCCTGGGAGAATTTTATTTGAATCAGTTTTGATTCCAGATATATTTATATTTTTGAAGCTGGCTTCAGGCTCAATTAAATCCTCAACTAAATAAAATAAAGATTTTTTCATTTTAGTTTTACCAAACAAACATCTTTGGGCCGCAATATAGTTCCAGCACTGGGCTTTTGAGAGACCACTTTACCAGATCCTTCTATTTTTATTTTTAATCCTATTCCGTTAATTATATCTATCGCTTTTTTAAGACTTTTTCCTTTTAGATTTGGAACTTTAATAGTTTTTGAATTTGCTTTTGTACTCAAATGCAAAGGTAATTGATTCGTTAACTTTTCTATATTCAATTGTTTCCTATAATGATTGTCTGATATCACATCTTGTTTTTTCCCTGGCGGCCTTATTTTATCATCCATATTAATCACTCTATTGATTATTCTTTTAAAAGCTATCGCGGCTCCTTGGCCACCCCAATGCATAGGGGCATCAGGTTCATCTAGAATTATAGCAGCTAAAATTTGAGGTTCGTTAAAAGGAAAAAATCCTACGAAATTAGAAATAAACTCACTATCTGAATATTTTCCATTAATATATTTTTGGGCTGTACCAGTTTTTCCAGCTATTTCCCATCCAGCAATATTGGCTTCTACTCCAGTTCCATCAGAAACGACTTGCCTAAGCATTTTTTTCACTTCATCCATAATTTTCTGGTTAGCAATTTTTCTCTTAAATCGTTTTTTACTTTTCTTTTCTATTTTATTATCTGGACTAACTATTTGTTCCACTATATATGGCTTAACTAAAAAACCTCCATTTGCAATGGCAGCAAATGCTGTGGCCAATTGCAAAGTGCTTACCGCAACTTCATGACCCATTGATATTTGCCCCACTGATATTCTGCTCCAATTTTTGTATGATTTGAGACTACCTGAACTTTCTCCTTTTATACCAATATTTGTGACTGAACCAAATCCAAATAGCTTTGCATATTTATGAATGTTCTTACTGCCTAATCTTTCTGCAATCTTTATTATTCCTATGTTACTTGAATGTTTTATTATTTGCGGAAGTGTAAGCTGGCCATAAGGCTCATGGTCCTTTACAATTTGGTTAAAATATTCAAACTTGCCATTTTCACAATTAAATTCTTCAGTAAGACTTATTTTATTCTCTGATAAAGCTGCGACTGCGGTGACAATTTTAAATGTGGACCCTGGCTCAAATTGGTCTGTGATTGCGCGACAGTGATGATTATCAATTTTATAATTATAAAAATAATTATTATCGAAGTCTGGTACTGATGCCATTGCAAGAATTGCACCAGTTTGAGGGTTCATAATTACACCCATTGCAGATATAGAATTTGTTTCTTTTTTTCTTTTTTTAAGCTCTTCTTGTAATATACTTTGATAATTTAAATCTATTGTAAGTATAACATTATTTCCATCTACTGGTGGAATGTGGGGGAGTCCACTTCTAAACTGATATTTTCCTTGCCAACCTTTACCCTTGATAGCTTGACCAGGCATTCCTGATAAAAATTTATCATAATCTTTTTCTATCCCCGATATACCTCTGTCTTCAGTATCTGTGTAGCCTAGTAACTGACTACCTATCGAGCCATGAGGATAAGATCTTCTATAGTTTTTTTCTATGTTTATACCATGAATTGATTCTAGTTTTCTTTCTCTAATATCATATTTGAGATTTCTTTCTAAATATTCAAAATTTTTATCCGAACTAAGCTTTTTTATATAGTATTCAGCAGACCTTCCAGTAATCTTTTGCAAATCTTTTGCTAAAGCCATCTTGTTATTTATTTTAGATGGGTTAATGCTTAATGTATAGTGGGCTATATTTCTAGTGAGAGCATCACCATTTCTGTCAAAAATATTTCCTCTCTCTGCCGGGATTGATTCTTTACGATGAGCTTGAGCGGTTAGTCTTTTTCTGTTCTCATCTGCTTGTAATATTTGAACACTAAATAATTTTCCACAAAGCATGAAACAGAAAGAAATAATTATCAAACTAACAAATCTTATTCTGAATCTATATTTTGTGTATGATTTAGTCAAAGATTACTACCCCTATTCTTATTTATCGCCACTATTAGGGTTTCAGGAAGAGCCACAACCATACCTAATTCTTTTTTTGCTCTAAAAGTAATTACATCAGATCTGCTTAGTTTTTCAATTTTATTTTTTAATTCATCAATTTCATTTTTCAATTCTCTTGCGGTGGTGTTTTGAATTTCAATTGCCAACATAGATTCGTCTATATATTTAAATATCCACAGATAAACAATTAAGCAAATTATGCTACCAATTGTAAATAGGAAGAATAATATGCCTTGCATGAAATTTTCCTTTTTTACAGAACGTCTTTGCTTTTTTCGCATTATGTTTTTTCAGCGCACCTCAGCTTAGCACTTTTTGATCTACGATTCTTATTAACTTCTTCAGCACTAGCAGCAACTGGTTTCTTAGTTAATATTTTTAATAAACCATGTTTACTAAAATCTTTAAAATTTCTTTTTACTAATCTATCTTCAAGGGAGTGAAAACTAATTATTACTATTTTTCCACCTTGTTCTAAATAATCTATATAACTAGATAAAAACTCAGAAAGTCTTCCTAGCTCATTGTTCAATGCAATCCTAAATGCTTGAAATACTCTTGCTATCGTTCTATCTCTTTTATAAGGCGGAGTACAGCTTTTTATTACACTTACCAATTCCTGAACATTGTCAATGGGTAATGAGTCGGTCAGTTTTTTTGCAATAGTTCTAGATCTTCTTTCCTCACCATTGTAAAAAATAATGTCTGCTAGCTCAGTTTGTGTAGAATTATTGATTAGTTTTGCTGCAGTGAACCTATTTGATTGATCAAAACGCATATCAAGATGACAATCATTTTTATAACTAAATCCTCTGTCACTAGAATCAAGCTGCATAGAAGAAAGACCAAGATCTAAGATTATTCCACTCACTTTATTAATATTCATTTCTTTCAATATTGATGGAAGATTCGAGTATGAATTTTTTTTTATATAAAAATTTTCAAATTTACTTTTCAATGAGCTATTACATATTTTTATGGCTTCTTGATCAATGTCAATACTGATTAATTTTCCCTTGGAAGAAAGATTTTTCAAGATAATTTTTGAATGGCCACCAAGACCACAAGTACCGTCAACGTATATGCCATCTGGCTGAATATCAAGAAATGAAATAACCTCATTTCTCAAGACTGGAATGTGAATTGGGATGTTATCTGCAGAAATACCTTTCATTATATCACGATTTGTTCAGCAAGAGAATTGAATTCATTAGGATCGTCATTTATATTGGCTTTATCTACTTTCTCTAATGTATCTGGATTCCAAATTTCAATTTTATTAATCATCCCGATTATTAATGTATCTTTGTTCAGACCTGCATAAGATAACAGGGACGGACTAATCATAATCCGTCCCTGTTTATCGCATGTGGAAGGGGTAGCAGATCTTGCAATCTGCCGGATAAAAGTTCTATGTATTCCTGAAATGGATGATAATTTTCTTAACTCATCTTCAATTTTTTTCCACTCATTAATTGGATAAATCCATATACATGGATCCTGTCCTCGAGTCGCTACAAATGTATTATCATTATCTTTAGACAATGTTTGTCTAAATCTTGCAGGAATGTTTATCCTGCCTTTTGTATCTAAAGAGTATTTATACTCTCCAATAAAAGTATTAGATGTTAACGTCATGATTCGCAAATATAGGGATAATTACCCACAATTCACCACAATCTTAAATAATTAGCAAACAACTATCAATAAAATTTTAAAACTATTACGAACGCAAAAGGATAGAACTACCTTTTTTGGCGTAATAAAAAATAATAGTTACTATATGTTAATTTATTGGTTTGTAGAGCTTAGCTGTAAAGCTCGATGGTGAAGATTTAATTATTAATCTAAGGGGATATGGATAATTTTTTATTGGATCAAGTTCAACACCATTTAATCGGATTCTTAATTTAGTTGTATTGGTAAATAATAGCTCAGATTTAGATATAAAACCCTCCAGATTTAGTTCTGTACCAGGGTTAAGATATTTCACATAAGGTTTTAGTGTATCTTGTTCAATACTTACACCAATATCACTGCCAGCCAGGAGAGTTAAAAAGAAAGGTGGGTCCATTGATAACGATTCTTCTATGAACTTATCTTCAGTATAATTAGTTATTAGGGATTCTTCGCTAATTAAATTTACTTTTCTAACATTTTGTTCTATTAAAGCAACAGGCTCAGGAATATTCTCATTTGATAGCTTTTTTATAATTATTATGGAAAATATAAATAAGATCGATAGAATTATGACTGTGATTATATCCTTGCGAAGCTTAACATTAGTATTCGGGAAAAGACCACCAATATTTAATTTTTTAGGTATTTGAATCTCATCCTTAATTTCATCGTTTAAATTACTTTTTTTTACAGTTGATTTGGAGTGTCCCATAAATGAATCTAACTGCTCAAGTGATCTTTCCGAGTCGCCGCCAATTTCAGTAGCATATGCTCTAAGAAAAAGCCTCAAATAAGGTACGGGTAAAATTTCAAAATCACCCTCTTCAATTGCTGCTAGGTATTTTATATTAATTTTTGTTCGAGTCTCTAATTCTTCTAAGCTAATTTCTTTTGATAGCCGTAAATCTTTTAACTCTTTATAAAACTGCGCCATATGCTTTATCTAAATTTAATATTTTGATATATTCTTAACTATAGCAAGTTTATAATTATTCATAGTCAGGTTTGTTCCTTAGCTTTTTTTTAATACTATTTTTTCTTTTATCATTTAATCTTTTCTCAATTGATGATTTTTTAGGAAGTGTTTTGATCCTTTTCTTTTTGTACGTCATTGCATTTTTAAAAAATGTTACTAATCTTAAAGATGCTTCAGACTTATTTTTATTTTGTGATTTATAAGTATTTACTTTAATTGTAAGCTTTCCGGTTTTAGTCAGATATTTATTTGGTCTAAGTAAAAGTTTCTCTTTTACCTTATCAGAAATGGAATTGCTATTTATAATATCAAAATGAAGAGCGATGGCAGTAGCGTTTTTATTAATATTTTGTCCTCCAGGACCTGACGATTTTATGAATTTATAGTTCAGTTCCTTACTTCTTATTATGATATTTTCATTAATCTTTAACATATTCCAATTCTTTTTTTACTAAAGAATAATATTTATAAAATTTTGATAAAGGCAGTCCCATTACATTATAGTAACATCCATCAATTTTTTTTATCCAAACTGAAAACCAGTCTTGGATTCCATAGCCACCTGCTTTATCCAAGGTTGAAAAATTATCAATATAATATAATAATTCATCATTCGGGATATTTCTGACTGACACTTTTGTTGTTTGGCTGAAGGTTTTTATAAGGCCTTTCTTTTCGTGAATTATTGATACTCCTGTAACTACGTTATGCGTTTTTCCTGAAATTGATTTTAGCATTTTATAATTTTCATTTCGATTACGCGGTTTTCCATAGACCATTCCATCAAGGCTAACGATTGTATCTGCTCCAATTATAATTTTATTTTTGAATTCTTCTGAAACTTTTTTTGCTTTTTTGTTGCTTAAATATTTAGCCAAATTTTGTGGACTCAGATTAAAGTCTACATTCTCTGATATATCACTAGGTACTGTTTTAAATTTTAGCCCAATTTTTTTAAGCATGCTTTTTCTTCTTGGAGATTTAGAAGCTAGAATTGTTGATGATTTAGACATTGCTAGGCTACATCTTTATTTAAAAATTGCACATTTACCTATGTAAGATATTGTATTGTTATTTTTTTTTGCGATAATCTTGTAGATATAGACACCATTTGCTAATATTCTTCCAAACTCATTCCTTCCATTCCACGAAATTAAATTAAAACCTTGGTTTAAGCTCCTGCGTCTTATATGTTTGATTTTTCTACCTCCAATCGTATAAATAAAAATCTCTACTTCTGCCTCTGAAGATAGTTCAAAAGTAAATTTTGTATTATCAATTATTGGATTTGGAAAATTAAATACATTATATAGTCTTAGGTCATCATTTTTACTTGAATATAGATATATCTCGTTTTCATTTGGGTTATTTGCGTTATCCCATGCTGAAATTTTAATATGTATATTTGATTCACCCATGTTGTCGAGAATGATTTCTCCAGTGGTTATGCTATTAACATTATAATAAAATTCGTCAGTTATATCTATTGATTCGTTCATATTAAGATCTTCTAAAATAATCGAGTGACCAAGCTCTTTTGTTAAATTAATTCCCAATGGATCTGATAGTGTTAAAACTAAAGTTTCATTTATTTTTTTGTGATCTCCACTTCTTAATACTCTTCCAGTAGATGTTTTAAATTCAATTATGGGTCCTAGATTATCTAGAGAAGTTTCACCACCGATTAGATACAAGTTATTTATTTCGCTTAAAGCATCAATATCATTATTATGTATATAAACTAAAACTTTACCAGGTGAGCTAGAATATGATATGTCTTGTGGAACTCTTATTTGAACTGATGATTGGGAACCAGAAAAATTGAAATTACCTCTAAACAAAGTTGGTCCAGGTAGGGTGTATGATATGCTTTGCTCTGTTGAGGCGATATTATAGGTTCTGGTAACCTCTCTATTTGCATCCTTAAGAATGATTGTACCATTTCCACCATTAACAATCGTATTTTGATCGATGTCAATAGATGCAATTTCTAATGTTGCTAGTGTATCTTTATCAATGTTTATAGTGTCAAAATAATTATGGGGTATTGATAGTTGCATTGCAGGATCACCAAAAAGATGAAAATACTCGCTTTCACTTGATCCATTTTTTATTGACTGCAAAATAATTCCTAACCCTACTTGTGAGACTTGATTGTTATTAAATATATTTTCAAAGATTTCCTGCGTATACCTTTCATTTCCAGTTACTGTTATTGGCCTACATGTTGATATTACAGCAGCTGCTGCATCCATTGGATAGCGTATAAGTTCCTCTCCAAATGACTCTGTGTTTGGATCATCAAAGTGCCCAAAAGAACAAGTACCTACAATCCAAAGAGGCATTTTAAAGTTTGTTTTTAGATTCTCAATGTCACCTCTGTTTAGATATAATAATTTTTCTTGTGCAAGCTGAAAGGCAGATCCATGGCCAATATAATTGATAATTGATGTTCCATTGTAAAGAGATTTAAAAAGGGCTTCGGTTGCTTCCGGTTTTATAACTCCATAAGCTGAAGCATCACTAACTTCAGGATATTCCAACATATAAATTTTTTCTACATCAATCATTTGTGGAATAATAGATGCTAATGATTCAGAGTTTAATGTATGGCTCTTTCCAGTAGCTATACCACCATGATTAGGCTCTGGTCTGGCTGCGTCATCAGCAATCAATGTAACTTTTTGCCTCCAAAAACCAAAGTTTGGATTTGACTCAAGGAATAAAATCTTTTCAACAAAGTCATCTACTTCACTAGAATTTTTTGCAGGAAACCGGCCAGTACTAAATTCTGGTATGGTTCCGTATATTGTTGATAGTCGGTCATCCGAAGGATAGCTGGTATAAGATTGAACTTGTATTGTTGGAACTATGATGCTTGACTCTCCATTTATATTGCGGTAATCATATCCAGAATCGCCAAGAAGCAATAAATGAATAGGTTTTGGATCTATCCAATTTTCCTGAGTCCATTGGAGAAACGATCTTATTGCCATAGGATCTTTATTTCCTGCTGAAAATTCTGTATAAATATTTTCTAATGATGCATAAATTGACGGTGCTCTAAGATTGAGTATCGGTTTTGCTGCAACATAAAAACTTTCTGGACCTATAATTATATAATCTGCAGTTAAATTTCTATTTCTCAGAGTGTGAAAATTTATTCCAGGTTCATAATTTATTTCATCAATAATTGTGATAGCTGATCGGTCAGAGACTATAAACCTTCCTAAATTATCACCTTGAAGGGCCACCTCTAATTTTTGATTATCTATAATATCTATCATTTTCGGTAAACCAGGGTCTGTAATATCTAATGCTAGAATGTTAATGGGAAGAATTGAATCAAAAATAAATCTTACATTTGTATTCTTTATTGGAGAAAAAAATTCTATACCATCTGGATTAAAGATAAGTTCTCTTCCATACTTAATTGCTAAATAATCAATATATGGTGATGAATTATTATCACTGCTAATGTTATTAATGAAAAATGTGTTTCCAAGCCTATTAAGACCTTGACCTGGTATTGATGCTGAAACTATTCTAGTTCCATTTCCTGACCAAGAAGTAGTATTTCCAATTTTATTGGAATTTAATTCATTAAGATGCACTTCAATGCTATGAAATGTGTTTAATGAACCATTTGTTGAATGACCTTTCATTTTTAATTCCAACGTGCCATCAACGTTTTCTTTTGCCTCAGGAGTGTTTGTTGATATCGGCTGGGAACTTCCTGAAGCAATGGATGAACCATACCACTTAAGACCAGATAGTTCTGGGTTAATAAGGTCATTTTCGTAATGATAATATGATATTCCATAATCAAGGGTTAAACTAATTTCATCAGGTGTAGATGATTGCTCTATTCTTTTCCCCAATATTGAATTATCATCTGGAAGTAAGATCCAGCATTTGTTGGAGTTATAGTAAAGGTTTTGATTCCAGTCTACATTATCGCCATTTACATCAAAGCCAGAATGACCTCTTCCATAAAATATTATTCTATCATTTTCATTGAAATAACCGTCATTTTCCCCTTCAAATATTATAGGTACTTCAATCAAGTTTTCAGGCATACTAAGGTTAACCTCTTGACCTCTCGACCTTCCAAGTTGTGGCGACATAAATAGCATTATCGATCTCGGGTTATAGATCTCAATATTATCAATTTTTTCTTTTATCATTTCATAGTTGATTGAATATAGATTATCTTTTTGAACAGTAAAGCTAAGCCAAGTCCCTATGGGCAATTCCTCAGCCCTTTTAGATTTCCTCTCTTTTTTTGTTATCCAATTTTTAGCTTGATCCCAATTAATAATTTTAGTTGACAAAACCTTTGATTCGTTTTTGTCTGCAGTTTGGTATGAATTTTGATTTTCTTTGAAAATTATATTAATCCGAACTTTTTTTAAGTAAGAATCAGCGCTGATTTTGGGAAACACTTTTAATGTTGCTGTATTTAAGTTTTTTAATTTTTGTATATTGGCCCACTCAATAACGTTCAAAATAGGGATGTCATTTTGAAAAAGGATATCAGACTCTTCGGTAAGAACAATTTTAGCTTCAGGCAATAATTCATTTGGTAGACCAATAAATATACTTTTAGGGAAAAGGTCTGCAGCTGTAATCGCAGAAAAATCTAATTCAATAAGTAGATTTTTCTCTGTACTTGAGATTATTTTAATATCAGTCTTGCCAAACAAAGTATTAATAAATATAAATCCTATTATTATTCTTTTAATATTGTAGTACAAGATTATATCCGATAATTAGTTAACTAATTTTGTTTAAAGGTAAAAAAAAAGATTAATTTCCATTTAGTATTATTTAATGATTTTTATCATTTTATGTTCCAAATCAGCTTGAAAAGATAACGGATATGTTCGACCTAGATATAATAAAAAATTTATATAATAAACTTGAGTCAAGAACCAATGCTGCTAGAGATAGGTTAAAAAGGCCTCTTACATTTACCGAAAAGGTACTTTTTAATCATATTGATGCTAATGAGAATCAAATTCTTACCGATTTAGAAAGAGGATCTTCATACGTTAATTTTAATCCAGATCGGGTTGCAATGCAGGATGCAACAGCTCAGATGGCACTTTTACAATTTATTATGGCTGGTAGAACAAAAGTGGCCGTTCCTACAACAGTGCACTGTGATCATCTTATACAGGCTAAAGTAGGTGCTGAAGAAGATTTAATTAATGCTAAGGAAACTAATTTGGAAGTATATAATTTTCTTGAATCTGTATCAAAAAAATATGGTATTGGTTTCTGGGAACCTGGTGCAGGTATTATCCACCAAGTGGTATTAGAAAATTATGCGTTTCCTGGTGGAATGATGGTTGGCACTGATAGTCATACCGTTAATGCTGGTGGGTTGGGCATGGTTGCTATTGGAGTTGGAGGTGCAGATGCTGTGGATGTAATGGTGGGAATGCCTTGGGAATTAAAATTTCCAAAGCTTATTGGTGTTTGTTTAAATGGTGAGCTTAGCGGATGGGCATCTGCAAAAGATGTCATTCTTAAGTTAGCAGGTCTTCTAACAGTAAAAGGTGGTACCGGATCCATAATAGAATATTTTGGTCCAGGTGCAGAAAAATTGTCATGTACTGGAAAAGGGACTATATGCAACATGGGTGCAGAAATAGGTGCGACAACATCAATTTTTTCTTATGATAAAAATATGTCAAACTATCTTCGTTCAACTGGTCGAAATGAGCTTGCTGATATTGCAGATAAAAATGTTGATTTTTTACGAGGCGATATAGATATTTACATCGATCCTGAAAAATATTTTGATGAGGTTATAAATATTGATTTAGACATTTTAGAACCCTACGTCAATGGTCCATTTACCCCTGATTTAGCTACACCAATTTCAGAATTTTCAGATTCAGCCAAAAAAAATGATTGGCCGTTAAAGTTAGATGTTGGTCTAATTGGCTCGTGTACAAATTCTTCTTATGAAGATATTACTAGAGCTGCATCAATTGCTATACAGGCTAAGGAGAAAAAATTAAAGGTTAAGTCTGAATTTACGATTACACCTGGCTCTGAACAGGTGCGTTACACTGTAGAAAGAGACGGTTATTTGGATGTTTTTAAGGATATCGGTGGAATGGTTTTAGCTAATGCGTGTGGTCCTTGTATAGGCCAATGGAAGAGGCATGGAGCCGAAAAACAAGAAAAAAATTCAATAATAACTTCATTCAATCGGAATTTTGCTAAGCGTGCTGATGGTAATCCAAATACACATGGTTTTGTTGCATCGCCCGAAATAGTGACGGCAATGGCGATCGCAGGAGACCTGCGTTTTAATCCTTTAAAAGATACTCTAGTTAATGAAGATGGTGAAAATGTTAGGCTTGAGGAGCCAATGGGAATAGAATTTCCCCCAATGGGTTTTGAGGTTGAAAATAATGGTTTTATAGATCCCCAAAAATATTCTGGTATGGCAATTGAAATCAATATTAACCCTAATTCAAAACGTCTACAATTGCTCGAGCCTTTTGAAGCATGGAATGGAAAAAATATTAAAAATATAAAGCTACTTATAAAGACAAAGGGTAAATGCACTACCGACCACATATCAATGGCAGGTCCTTGGCTTTTTTATAGAGGGCATTTGGATAATATATCAAATAATTTATTAACTGGCGCACTTAACTATTTTAATGATAGGGCAAATCATATAAAAAATCAAATTGATGGTTCCTATGGAGCAGTCCCAGATGTCCAGCGGCAATATAAATCGAAAAATATACCCACTATTGTTGTTGGAGATGAAAATTACGGTGAGGGTTCCTCCAGAGAACATGCTGCAATGGAACCAAGGCATCTTGGTGTAAGGATAGTACTTGTCAAATCTTTTGCTAGAATCCATGAAACAAACTTAAAAAAACAGGGTATGTTGGCACTCACTTTTCAGAATAAAGATGATTATAATAAGATTCTAGAGGATGACACTTTTGATTTTCTTAATTTAAATGAGTTTAGTGTGGGCAAGCCATTAGAAATGAAAATTATACACCTTGATGGTTCTAGCGACATTTTAATTTGTAACCATACTTATAATTCATCACAGATAGAATGGTTCAGGGCAGGCTCGGCGTTGAACCTTATTAGATCAAGACAATAATATTTTTTCAAGGGTAATCAAATGAAAGTAATCGTTTCGGATCCTATATCTGTAGAAGGCCTAAAAATCTTAAAGGATAACAATATAGAAGTTGTTGATATTGATTGGCAAAATATTGATAAAGACCTCAATGATATTAAAACAGCTGATGGATGGATAGTAAGAAGCGGAACTACTCTAGATTCAAGTACAATTGAAAAAGCCTTGAATTTATCGGTTATAGGTCGAGCGGGTGTTGGGGTAGATAATATTGACATTTCAGCCGCAACTAGGCGAGGTATTGTTGTTTTGAATACACCAGATGCAAATACTACAAGCGCGGCTGAGCATACCATGGCACTTATCTTAGCATTATCAAGAAATGTTAGTTATGGTCATGTTGGATTATCAAAAGGCGAGTGGAATCGTCATTTGCTTATTGGTTCTGAATTACATGGTAAAACAATCGGTATAATTGGTCTTGGTAAAATTGGTAGAGAGGTAATGCAGCGATGTAAGGCATTTAATATGCAAATTTTAGGCTATGATCCATTTATTCCAGAAGATTTTTTTAGGGATGATGAGCTGGTGATATGTGATTTAGAATATTTAATAAAAACATCAGATTACATCACATTGCATATACCTTTAACAGATGATACCAAAAACCTTTTTGATTATAATAATCTTAAAAAAATGAAAAAAGAAGCAAGAATTATAAATGTCGCCAGAGGTGGGATTATTAATGAACATGATCTTTCAAAAATACTTTGTGAAAAGAAAATTGCAGGTGCAGCTTTAGATGTTTTTGAGTCCGAACCTTTAGATAATGATAGCCCTTTAATAACTGCACCAAATATTATTTTAACACCGCATTTGGGTGCTTCAACAAGAGAGGCAAAGGAAAGCGTAAGCATATCAATTTGTAATCAGATTAAAAATTTCTTAATCAATGAAGAACTAGATAATGCAGTCAATATGCCCTTTAAGAATTTTGAACAGCTTAAAGAAATGGCTCCATTTTTGCAACTATCTGAGTTACTTGGTGGTATTCATAGTCAAGTTTCTGATGGTCCTATAAAAAAGGTAGATATTACCTGTTATGGAAGTATAAAAGATATAAAACCTATTGGACTCTCATTCTTGAGAAGTTTACTCAAAAAGATAGTTCCAGAGAGAGTAAACTATATTAATGCAGATGCTATTGCAAAAGAGTTGCGAATGGAAGTCAGTTTAAATTTTTCCACATCAGATTCTAATTACTCAAACTTGATTTCTGCCATAGTTAAATCGAACAAAGAAGTTTTAATACAAGGAAGTGTTTTTGATGACAATTTGCCCAGATTGGTTAATATTTTTGGGTATAAAATGGAAGTTAATCCTAATGGTACTTTATTATTCGTACAAAATGATGATGTTCCTGGCGTAATAGGTAAAGTTGGAACTTTATTAGGTGAAAATAAAAAAAATATTGCAGCGTATTTATTGAGCAGAGAAAAAAATAAAAATTTAGCTTTTGCGGTAATCAGACTAGATCAACCATTAGGATCTGAGATTATTGGTAAATTAAGTAGTATTAAAGAATTAAAATTTGTTCGTCAGATAAATTTAATAGATTAATAAAAACATTTTTGAAAAAATTAATAGGTCTTAATGCTAGATTAATATAATTGAAAAACTCAAAAAAAATTGATTAGGAATTTCAAATGAATAAATTGTGGGATGATTTAAAAGACAATATGAAAGAATGGGGTGCTTCTGCAGTTGAAAAAGCTGAAGAGATCAGTAGAGTCGCCGTAGCAAAAGGGGAAGAGTTTACTAAAATTTCAAAGATAAAAATTGATATTATGCAGCTCGAGAAAGAAATAACAAATGATTATGAAAAACTTGGAAAATTGGTGCATCGCTATACTCAAGATGATAATATGGTAAACTTCGCTGGTAATACTGAATTTTTTGAGATAATAAAGCAGATAGATGATAATAATATTCAAATTAATTTAAAGAACAAGAATATAGACGATATAAAAAAAGCTCATGGTATTGAAGATGATAATTCTAAGTATAAACAAAATCATAGTAGTGTTGGACACACCGAGGAAGAATAGCAAAAAATAAAGCAGTTGTCTGCTAGTATATATTTTATGTAATATCAACGAATTTTGTCTAATAAATTCATCAATAAAATAAATGTTTTTTAAGAAAAAATATATTTTACACGCTGAAAGTGGAAGTGATGTAAGTCAATGGCATTTTAGCAATTCTAAAATATTAATTTTAGTATCTGTAGCATTGGTTGTTCTGAGTTCGTTTTTAGTAATAGGTGCCGATTATGTCAGTAAAGTTCTTTATGATAAAAGGCTCAAAGAATTCAAATCTAACTATGTTGCCGTTGTAAATAATATTGGTGAAATCCAATCGAGACTTAAAGAATTAGATCAACAAATTTTAGATATTGAAGAGAAAGACAGGGCTGTTCGAACCTATGCAGGGATGCCTAGTGTGGATAAGGATATTCGAAAACTAGGCATTGGTGGAGTAACCATTAAAGACCCAAATATTTTGGATAATCTAGCTCCTGCTGTAAGCAAAGAAATATCAGACCTTCATTTTGATATTGAAAAACTTTCAAGACAGGTTAATTTTGAATTAGCTAGTTACGAAAAAATATATGAAAGAGTTAAAAGTGATATAAATCGAATTCGGCACATACCATCGATTAGGCCTGTTGAAGGAGGGTTTTTAAACTCAAATTTTGGTTATAGACAGGACCCAATTGATAACGTAAGACGGTTTCATCAAGGACAAGATTTTGCAGTTCCTACAGGTACTCCAATATTCGCTCCAGCTGATGGTACCGTGAAAAGAGCTTATTATATTGGTGGCTTTGGAAATCATATTAAACTTGAACACGAATCAGGATATACTACGACGTTTTCACATCTATCAAAGATCTTTGTGAGGCATGGACAAAAGATAAAAAGAGGCGATGTAATTGGTGAAACTGGAAACACAGGAAGATCTACAGCGCCTCATTTGCATTATGAGGTCCATTACCATGGAACCCCCAAAGATCCTCTTGATTATTTTTTTTCTCAAGCGGGTAAATAAGCAATTTATTAAAGAAGCAATTCATTGAATAAAACCTACCATATTCAGACATACGGTTGTCAAATGAATGTGTCTGATTCTGAGTTAGTAGAGTCTGTATTAGCTAAGGAAGGATATCAATCTATTGATAGTCCTGAAAGTGCTGATTTATTATTTATTAACACGTGTTCAATTAGAGAACATGCTGAAGATAAGGTTCACTCACTTCTTGGAAGATATAACCTTCTGAAAAAAAATAAACCTTCGATGATTATTGGTGTATTAGGCTGTATGGCACAGAGCTTAAAACACGATATTCTCGAAAATAAACCTTACGTTGATATTGTGCTTGGGCCAGACTCCTATAGAAGCTTACCTGAAATATTAAATCGTCACAAAATAAATAATAAAAGTGTTGTAGATACTAAACTTTCACGATTTGAGGTTTATGATGACCTATTCCCTAGGCGTAGTCAAGGTGTTAATGCGTGGATTACAATTATGAGAGGCTGTGATAAATTTTGTACATTTTGTATTGTACCATTTACTAGAGGAAGAGAGAGAAGTAGAAGTATTCAGGGAATTATTGACGAAGTAAAAAATGCAGTAAATAATGGATTTTCTGAGGTCACCTTACTTGGCCAAAATGTAAACTCATATAACCATGGAGGTGATAATTTTCCCACATTATTAGAAGCTGTTGCAAGGGTTCCTGGTCTAAAAAGAATAAGATATACTTCTCCTCACCCACAGGATATATCTCTAGAGCTATTAAATGTTATGGGCAAATATGATAATATATGTAATTCAATTCATCTTCCATTACAATCAGGCTCAGATAGAATTCTTAAAAGAATGAATAGAACATACACTCGAAATCATTTCATTAATCTAGCTAATAATATCAGAAAAAAATTACCTAATGCTGGGATAAGCACAGATATTATTGTTGGTTTTCCTGGTGAAACAAATCAAGATTTCTTAAATACCATTAGGGTTATGGAGGAGGTGAAGTTTGACTCTGCATTCACTTTTAAATACTCTCCAAGAAAAGGAACTAAAGCTTTAGAATATGGAGATCAGCTGAGCGAGGATGTGAAGCAGAAAAGATTAAAGCGTATAATCTCATTGCAAAAATCTCACACAGAAATTAGGAATCAGAGTTTTATAGGAAAAATCGAAAATGTACTTATTGAAAAAGAAAGTAAGAGAGACCCGTTAAAATGGGCTGGTAGGACAGATTCAAATAAATGGGTTATTTTTGATAAAGATAATTCTAAGGTTAAAGATATGGTTCCAGTCTTAATTACGCAATCAAGAGATATTACGCTGCATGGTAAAATAATGAATGAAGCAAAGGCAGCATAATGCATTTATTTAAAGTATTCTTGTTAATTATATTTAATCTAATTATTATTATTTTCATGACTCAGAATTCAGTCGAAAGAGTAAATGTACATTTTTTCAATTACAGCATTGAAAATTTCTATCTTAATGTGATTCTTCTCTTTACTTTATTTTTTGGTGTTCTTGCAGGATTCTTAACATCTGCTTTTATTATTTTTTCTAGCAAGGCCCAAATCAAGAGTTTACAAAGCAAAAATCGTATACTCAGTGATGAACTTAATGATTTAAGGAACGTTGCTATAGACGAGGGTATTTATGAGTCCGATGGTGGAGAATATTAATATTGAATTCTATTTATACTATTTTCATTGTTGCTATAATAATAGTAACAATTAGCACTTGGATATTCTTTAGTTATAACCCAAAAAAGCAAAAAAAGACTGATACATTATATAACGATGCGCTAAATGCAATGCTTCGAGCTGATAAGTTTAGAGCTATTGAATTATTAAAAGAAATAGTTAAACAAGACTCTGGCCATGTTGACGCTTATTTACAGCTTGGTAGCATTCTTCGAGATGATAATCCACAGAGAGCATTAAAAATTCATCAAATGCTAACAGTTAGGCCTAATTTGAGTCAAGATATGAGAATAGAAATTTACAAATCATTAGCTGTTGATTATGAAGCATTAGGTGATTTAATAAAATCTAAAAAGGAAGCAGAACAGATATTAATAATCGAAAAACAAAATATATGGGCATTAACTTTTCTATTAAAAATTGGAGAAAAAATTCAAGATTGGGATTATGCCGAAGATAAAGCAAAGAGATTGCAGAAGATAACTAAGAAAAAAGATAGTCAAGAATTAGCAAAATATTTAGTCTATAGAAGTATTGAAATGATAAAAGAAAAAAACTTTGAATCCGCCGAAATGCTATTAAATAAAGCAATCAAACAGTCCCCTAATTATGCTTTGCCATACAAATACATAGGTGAAATCAGAGCAATAAATAGGGATTTAGTGAAAGCAATTGAAAATTGGGAAAAATTTATTAATCTAGCTCCTGAAGATTCTCATCAAGTTTTCGAAAATATGGAAAATGCATTATTTGATATAGGAAGATATAGTGAAGTTGAAAAATTTTACAGGAAAGTACTTGATAATGATCCCCTTAACTTTGCTGGTATTTTGAGATTAGCCAATGTGCTAAACGAAAAAGGAGAGGGGCAAGCAGCTATCAACCTAATAGAACGGTTAATTGATGACGGGAATACTGAGATTTCAATTTTATTAATGAAATTGAAGCTATCACTTACTATCCAGACCCCTGCTGAGCTTGGTCATCAAATAGATCATATATTAAATAAATTAGAATATTTTGATGATTAGATATATAATTTTAATTGTCTTTACAATTTCCTTTACTTTAGCGCAAAATATTGATTTATATCTCTCACTAATTGATCAAGGTGAAACTGAGGGGGTTAAAGAAAATTTACAAGAACTAATCTCAAAATATCCTGATAATCCAGGTGTTTTGTATATAAAAGCAATATTAACTCAGAATGGAAAAGCATCAATTGATTTATATAATGATATATTGAAAAAATATCCAGAAACTAAATATGCACCATATTGTGGAATGAAAATTGGAGAGTATTTTTATGCTAAAGGACTTTATACTCAAGCCTCTGCTTTATTAAAAAACATTCCTTTAAAATACCCAAGATTTCCCGATGTTCAAAGAGCAACAAATTTGATGATAAATAGTTTTAACGCTATTGGAGAAGCAGATTCTGCCAAATATTACGGTTTGATTATAAAAAGTATGTTTCCAAAAGTAGATATAGAAATTGATGGTGTAAATCAGGAAAATAAACCATTATCACAAGTTTTTGATTTTAATAAAAAAAAGGTAGTTGATCGTGGTCCTTATGTTGTACAAGTTGGTGCTTTTAGTACTCGGAGTAATGCTAGCAGATTAAAACTACAAGTTTCCCAGTTCGGTCATGATGTTTCTATAAATAAGGTTGATTCAAAAGGAAATATTTTGTACGCTGTGAGGGTGAATCGATTTAAAACAAAAAAGAAAGCAGAGGAAATTGGGAAAGATATAAAATCAAAACTCGGAGTTGATTACAGGGTTTTGTACAGGCCTATTTAGAATATTAATTTAAATCGTTATTAAATAGAATTAATTTATTTTAAAGGATTAAATTATTAATATGTTAAAGTATCAAGGCGCTTAACTAATAGATTTTCAAATAAAAATTATAATTTTAAAATAATTGGGAATGATTGACTAGCTGGTGCTTTCCGCGGCCTTCAAAGCCGATGTCTCAGATTTATTTTTGAGAGCTGGGTTCGATTCCCAGGCGTTCCCGCCTTTAAGTAAGTTTCTTGTCGAAAATCTAGATGCAATTATTAATGATAACCTTAGATGTAAAGAATTAAGTGTATCATATTTTGAATTTTTTTAAAAAAATTAGTATAGCATCATTCAAGAACAATTCATGTTATTTATGCTAATCATCCAAAAAATAATATGGAAAATAAATATTTAATTAAGCTTGAAGAAATTAAATCAAAATATCCGCACCTTTTTTATATAAAACTAAACCATGATATTTTAAATATTTGTTCAAAAGCAGGCATTATTTTTGAAATGTAACAGCAAATCTGATAACCTAAATTCGTATAAAGAATTCACAGATTGAATAAAATAAACTAAGTAAAATTTTTTATTAGAAAATAATAACTTTATAATTATTTATATAAAATACAATATATATACATGATATTTAAAAAATTTTGATGATTAATGTATAAATTTAGATAAATAAAATCCTTCTTTTCAATTAGGTGTTACGATTTTTTAATTTAAAAACATATCAAATATTATATAAAAAATTGATAAATATTTGTTATTTTATGTATATTGAGTTATTAAAATAAACTTTTATAAACATTTACTATGCCGAGGTAAGAATATAATGGTAAGATATTTTTCTATTATTGTTGCTATATCTATTAATATTTTATTAAATGGGCAAATAAATCCCATTATGAAAAATAAAATTCTTCGTGAAATTGGGTTGACTGAAAAACAAGCTAAAGATCTAATGGAGTCGACCCGCGATGATGGAGGTACTAAAAAAACTGATAAGAAAAATACCCAGACTAATAAAATAGAATTAATTGAAGAAGCGAAAGCTCTTTATGAGAATGATATTTCAAATAACACCAATCCTGATTACGATTCAGAAATTGAAACCATCTTATATGGTAATCTCCTTAGCGTAGAACCTGATAGCTCTGAAAATAAGAGTTTAATTGATGATGATAAGGAAAGCACTGATACTGACAACGAATCCTCAGGGTATTTTGGATATGACTTCTTTTCAGCTGACCCAGAACTTTTTCAAAACTCTTTCGAAGAAGTAATTGATCCCAATTATTTAATAGGTCCCGGCGACGAGGTGATAGTTATGTTATGGGGTGAAACTGAGATTAATCAAGAATATATAGTTACTAAAGAGGGTTATCTTTTCATCGAAAATGTTGGTCAAGTATTTGTTAATGGTATCACCTTGAAAGAGTTGGAAAAAAAATTATTCAAACTCTTAAAGAAAGTATATTCCACCCTAGACCCGACTAGTGGAAAAGCCTCAACATTTTTTGATGTTAGTCTAGGGTCTCAGGTATTAAGACCGTTGCGTGTCTTTGCTCTTGGTGAAGTGGAGAGTCCAGGTGCATATAGCTTGAAGTCTACTGCTACTTTATTTAGTTCATTGTATTATTTTAATGGTCCAACCATAAACGGATCACTTAGGCACATACAATTAATGAGAAATGGAAAATTAATTAAAGAGGTGGATTTTTATAAATTTTTACTTACTGGAAAAAAATCTGGTGATGTAAAACTTCAAAGGGATGACGTAATATTCATTCCTAAGAGGAAAAAAACAGTAACCGTAAATGGGCAGATAAATAGACCATCGATATATGAATTAAAAGAAAAAGAGAGTTTTAGCGACTTGATTGAAATTGCTGGTGGATTAACAGCAGAGACCTATGCAAAAAGAGCTCAAATAAATCGAATCATTCCTTTTTTTGAGCGAGATTCGCTTTCGATGGATAGGACCTTGATCGATATTGAGCTGGAAGAATTTTTAAATTCAAAAAATAAAGTAGAATTATTTGATAAAGATATAGTTGAGTTTTTTAGTATATCCGATGAAAAAAGGAATGTAGTATCTATAAACGGATCAATAACTAGGCCAGGCGAATATGGTATAGATGGCACTTTAAGTTTAGTTGATTTGATATCAAAGGCGGATGGCCTACTGGCAAATACATATTTAGATAGAGCAGATATTACACGAAAAAGTGATGACGGTAGTTTAATTCATGTAGATGTTGATTTAAAAAAGGCCCTAGTCGGTGATGAAAACCACAATATAAAATTAGTTAGTGGTGATGAAATTACAATCTATAATCTGGGAAATATGCTTTACACTACTAATGTTAGCATTAACGGTCATGTTGTTTCGCCAGTTGATATTCCGCTTAGAAAAGGAATGCAAGTTATTGATTTGATTTTCATGGGTGGCGGTTTTAAAAATGATGAACACTTAAGTAACACTTATTTTAAAAGAGCTGAATTATCAAGATATAATGAAGATTACTCAACTCAATATGTAATACCATTTAATTTAGATTCTGTATTAGCAGGCAAGGATATTGCTTATATGGAACTAGAAATGGGTGATAATATAAGAATATACTCTAATGAAGAAGTTAGTGGTGTAATTCAAAATGAAATAAGTATCGAGGGCTTTGTAAAAAGAGCTGGCGTTTATACACTTTTTGACGATATGAAACTAAGAGATTTATTATTTATGGCCGGAGGGCTTGAGGATGATTTTCATTTCAATGAAACTTTTTTGGGTCGTGCAGACATAATTCGATTTAAAGAAGATTATTCTAAGAAAATTATTATTCCATTCAGCTTATTGGATGTTTTAGATACGAACAAAAATTACAATCCTATACTCAAAGCAGGTGATATCGTTCGAATTTATTCTAAACGAATGTTTGAGTACATACCTAAAGTATCTATTGAAGGTTCTATTCAAAATGCGGGAGAATATGATTTAAAGGACAATATGTCAATAAAAGATCTAATTCTTGAGGCTGGGGGGGTCAGTGCTGACATTTATCGCTTCAGAGTTGATGTAGCAACCATTGACCCATATAACATGAATATAAATCAATATTCAAATGTTAAATCGTTCCAAGTTGATAATAATCATCTAATTTATAAATTAGATGATTCAAATTTAGAGGATAGACTGAAAACAATAAATGAGAAGCTTAACTATAAGTTGGAGCCTTATGATTTAGTCACTATTAGACCTGATCCATATTTTCAAAAACAAGCTAAGGTTTTAATAGAAGGATTTATTTATTACCCCGGTGAATATGTTTTAAGGTATCCTGGTGAAAAAATAACAGATATCATAGATAGGGCTGGCGGCTTAAAAGAAGAAGCGTACCCTCATTCATCCAAATTAATCAGAGCAGGAGAGGAAATTGGAATATCATTTGATAAGATAATTAAAAATCCAAAGTCAAAAATGAACTTCGCTGTAGCTGAGGGTGATCAGATCAAAATAGGATCAAGGCCAAATCTTGTTAGGATAACTGGAGCAGTGAATACGCCAGGTAATTACCAGTATATCAGAGGATATCGACTAGATGATTATATAAAATTAGCTGGGGGCTATTCAAAAGATGCTTCTCGATTTTCATCATTTGTTGTATACCCATACGGGAAAACAGAAAAAGTTAGGCTCTTTACATTTTCGCCAATTGTTTTAGATGGGTCTGTAATCAGTGTGGGTACAAAGGAGGAAGTAGATAGATTCAATTTTACCGAATATGTGACTAATCTCACAACAGTATGGGCAGACATAACTCAGGCATATTTAATGATTGTTTTGGCTATGCGGAATTAGTAATGCTTTCCTAGCACAGGTATGGTTTTAAATTCATAAAACGAAAAAATTATCAAATGACATTTGCTGAATTACAAAAAATATTTGAAGAAAAATTAGGCATAAGACATTTAGCTGATATAGCGAGGGAATTAGATGTTACTCCCCAAGCTGTAAGTAATTGGAAGGCACGGAATGAAGTACCATATAAATATATAAAAATTGTTAGGCAGAAATTAAAATCATTTGATGAGTCTAACACCTTAAAAAACAATAATGGGTTGGGATTGGGGAAAAGCATTCCATTTGTAAATGATTTATCAGAAAATGAAGAGTCAATATCGGAATTAATTTCGAAAGTTATTCAATTAGTATTATCTAACTGGAAAGTTTTTTTATATGGCACTACTTTTTGTTTATTAGTTGGAGCTTATATCTTGCTTACTACTGATGATATATTTATGTCGAGTGCTAAAATAATACCAGGCTCTGGTGGAGATGGAGCGGGTAGTGAATTAAGGAATCTTGCATCAAATTTTGGATTTAATTTATCTCAAGGGGAGTCTTCAAATATTTCCACTGCAGTTATGTATCCAGAAATTATAAAAAGTCGTAGACTTGCAAAAAAATTATTATTTCTGAAAGTTGATACTGAAGAATTTGGTCCTAACATACCATTGATCAATATAATAAATAAAAATAATGATATAGAATATAATTGGTCAGATAGAAAAATTAGACAATCGATAAGAAAATTAATAAAAATGTATAGTTCTAGCAAAGACAGAAAGAAACCGATGGTAACGATTAATGCTTACTCAAAATATCCTGATTTATCCAAAGAAATTGTAAAAGGCATTATTTCTGAGCTCCAAAAAATGTTAAATATGTTTAAGGTTTCAAAAGTAAAAGAAAAGAAAAATTTTATAGATAAAAGGATTTCTGAAGTATCTATTCAGTTAAAAAATGGGGAGGAATCATTGAAGTCCTTCCGCGAGAAAAATAGGGATTTCATAGCATCGCCAAAGTTATTGCTCCAGGAAGAAAGATTAATTAGAGATGTAGATGTACAAACTCAATTGTATATTTCTCTAAAAACTCAATTTGAAATGGCGCAAATAGAAGAAGTTCATAACAATAGTATTTTCCAAGTTTTAGATTTGCCTCAAACCCCTGATAAAAGGATATCTCCTAGGCCTAAAAGCATACTGCTTTTTTCTGTTCTAGCAGGATTACTTTTATCATTTGGTTACATTTATGCTTTTGATTGGTACAAAGAGAATAAGAATATTTTTCATAAATGAATTAAAAATAAATAAATGAAAGATTAATTTTAGTTTCTTAAAGTTTTGGGAAAGACTGTAAAAATTAATTAGTATCGTCTTACACAAATATCATGAATGAAATTGTTTTCAATTGATATTATTTAATTGCATAATTAACAAATTTTTTCAAATACTCATAATCCCTTTATTTCTTATAAAATGAAATTTTTACATATTCTTAACCCATTTAAATCAGATCCTGACAGAGACGTTTTTGTATCTCAACCAATCGCATTTGAATCAATAAAAAGGGCAAAATTATTTTCCGATAAAGATTTAGAGATTGAGCTATTGGCAACAGTATTCAAAGAAGATGAGGAAGTCTTGCCACGTCACTTTACTAGGTTAGATGATTTAGAAGATTATTATGAAAGTAACAACCAAAATAAAAAAAAATATCCATTTATTAGGGATGTTCTTGACCGGGCATATAAATTTTCGGAAAATGCAGATTATATTATACACAGCGAAACGGATATTTCTGTTATGCCATATTTTTATAATACTATACATGATTTGATTAATAATGGTCATGATGCAATAATTATTAATACTCGCATTATTCCAAACAAGTATAAAAATGTAAATCAGTTAAATTTAATGTGGTCTGAAGTTGGTGAAAAGCATCCTGGTTGGGATTGCTTTGTATTTAATGTGAACCTTTATAAAAGGTTTAAATTGGGTAAAACAATAGTCGGAGTAAATAGTGTAGGGAAAATGTTGTACATCAATCTAAGATATCATGCAAAAAAGTTTATAGAAATAAAAAATTCTCATTTAACATTTCACATTGGTAAGTCTGAATCTTTATTAACCATATACGATTATAAAAAATATCCTTTTTGGGTCAAGTGTAATAAAGCTAATGAAGAGGAAGTTTTAAGTTTGCTGAATGAAATAAAATCTAAAAATGCTAAAAAAGAAATAGGTTGGATAAATGAGATGATATCAGATACTCAAATTAGAATAGGAAGGTATACCAATGCTATGAGCGATGATAATAATCAAAGACATTTTGGTTATTGGTTTTTTAAAAAAATCAAAAAATTTCTTAATTTTTCTAGTTAATAGAGGTGTAAAGTAATTGAGATGGAAAACAGTTGTATAATTTGTGAAAATAAAAAATTTATACCGTTGTATGAGTTTAAAATAAATGAAGTAGATAAATATAAAGATTCAAATGAAGTAATAGTTCCCCTTATTGAAAAGTATGGTGAAATAAAAATTGTAAAATGCTCGTATTGTGGTTTTGGATATGTAATTCCAAAATTTGAGAATAATCATTTTGATGATATTTATAAAGATGATTATTGGACCGATTATCAAACAGAGGTCGGTGAGATAGATATAAGGGATAGAGTTGATGAATTTATTTTGATATCAAAAGAGAGGATTGACTATTTGACACCAATTATTTCAAAGGGGAAGTTACTTGATGTGGGATGTTCTATGGGTTTTTTAGTTGCTGAAGCAAAAAATAGCGGCTTTGATGCTCATGGTATAGATCTCAATAAATACTGTGTTGAAAAAGGAAAAGAAATGTTTGATGTTGACTTAATATCGACCTCAATTGAAGATTATGATAATAATGATTTCGATATTATTCTTTCATATAATACGATAGAGCATGTTTCAAGGCCAGATAATTTTATGCTAGAGATAAGTAAAAAAATAAATTCAAATGGTATTGTTGGAATTGGCACTCACGACCTTGATTGCCTATCTCACTTAAAAGAGGGTAGAAGTTGGAAACATATTATACCTTCAGAACATTTATTTTATTTTACCGAAAAATCATTAGCTATGCTTGGTGAAAAATATGGATTAAAAAAAATATATAGTAACAAGCCAATTGATAATCTAATTGTTGTTTATTTTCAAAAAATATAATGGGGAAAAATAATAAGATGAATGTTCCTCAGTTCATGCCATTTCTAGATAATGAAGAATATTTGGCGATTAAAGATTGTTTTGATAACAATTGGGTTACTGAAGGGCCAAAAGCAAAAGAGTTCAATAAGAAGATTTGCGAACTCATTGGAGTGGAATATGGTGTTTTTGCTCCCAATGGTACGTTGGCCCTTTATTTAGCATTAAAATCACTTGAAATTGGCCCAGGTGATGAGGTGATAGTTCCAGATTTTACTTTTATAGCATCTGCAAATGCTGTTGAAATGGTTGGCGCGACGCCTGTATTTGTTGATATCACTGATGAATTGCAAATTAATATATTAGACTGTAAAAGAGTGATTTCTCCTAATACTAAAGCTATAATGCCCGTTCATATATATGGGTTCACATCAAATATGGATGAAGTAATGACATTTTCTTCTGAAAACAATTTATTGGTCATTGAGGATGCTGCTCAAGCTTTAGGCATTAAGTGGAAAAATAAGCCATGTGGTAGCTTTGGAGATATTTCAGCATTTTCATTTTTTGCTGATAAAACTCTTACTACTGGGGAAGGTGGATTCATCGCAACAAATAATGAAAAGTTATTTAATAAGTTAACATATTTAAGAAATCAAGGTCGCTTAAGCAGTGGCACATTTATTCACCCGGAGATTGGCTATAATTTCAGAATGACAGATATTCAAATGGCTATTGGTCTAACACAATTAAATAAAATGCCAACAATAGTTCAAAACAAACAATCGATTCACCGGCTATACTGTAAATTGCTAAAAGATGTGGAGGAAATAAAAATTATTAATCCTAATCCTAATATAGATCCTTATATCCCATTTCGAGTAGTACTGATGACAAAAAATGAAAACTCTACTGGGCTTATGGCATATATGAGTGAAAATGGTATAGAGCCTCGCACATTTTTCTACCCATTACATATGCAGCCGAGTTATGCAAAAATGGGGAACCAATGTAAAGAAGAAATCCATTGTCATTGTAAAGAAAGCGACTATGGAAAATGTGATACATTTCCTAATTCAATTTATGCTTATGAACATGGTGTCTGTTTGCCCTCCTTTGCGGCATTGGAAGAAAAACAAATTATCTATGTATGTAATGTAATAAAGAAATATTTTTCCTTATCATGAAAGTTAGTAATTGCAAGATAAAAGATTGTTTAATTATTGATCCACAAGTTTATGGAGACTCGAGGGGTAAAATTGTTTGTACGTATTTAAAAAATAAGATTAATGATTTAATTTTTGTTGAAGAAGTTTTTACCTACTCCAAACAAAATGTACTAAGAGGATTTCATGGTGATTTCAGGACGTGGAAATTAGTACAGTGTGTATACGGTACTGTTTTCATTGTAATAGTCGATGTTAGGAAAGATTCTGAAACCTTTTTGCAAAAAGAAAGCTTCATAATCAATGATAAAAATAAAAACCAAATTTTGATACCCTCTGGATGTGTAAATGGTTGGTTAACTACTAGTAAAAAGAGTATTTTTCAGTATAGAAAATCTGAATATTATGATGGTAATGAAGTATTTATCCCATATAATAATGATATAATTAATGCTAAATGGCCAGTAGATAATCCAATACTCTCGCAAAAAGATAAAAAATTAGATTTTGAATTAGATTTATTAAAAAAATCGTAATTAATTAGGAGAAAATCATGGAAAAATTCGGAAATTGTGAAATTTTAGATAGTGTTTGCAATATTTCAACGGTAGAAGATGGAAGGGGTGGTATTTTCACATGGTGCTTACCTGACAAAATTATTGAAGTTAATTTAATATACTATCATCCAAACAAGGTGCGAGGCAACCATTATCATCCAGAATTTAACGAATATTGGATGCTAGTAAGTGGTGCCGGATTAAAGGTTACCCTTGACCCTGTCACTAAAAAACCGATTAATCGTCACATTAGTGAAGGTACATGCATTAGAATTCCTAAAAACACATCGCATGCTTTTCATCCCATAACCGAGGCAAAAGCTATATCTATGTTAACGAAATATTGGGATGACTGTGATGATCCAATAATTCATGAAAATTTAGTATCAATGGATGAGGATTATATTAATTATGCAAAGAAAAAAGGGTTCAAACATTCTGCTGAAGAACTAGTAAAAAAAGAAAAAAATAATAAATGAACGAAAAAAATATCGCTCTAATTGGTTATAAAGGCTTTGTAGGAAGTGCAATTGCGAGAAAATTTAAAACTAGGGATATAGAATTTGTAGGCGTTGATAGATCTAATTTTGAAAAAATTTCAGAAAGAGAATTTGGTATAATCATTAATTCAGCTATGCCATCAAAAAGGTTCTGGGCTAAGAATAATCCATTGGACGATTTTCAATCAACGGTAATGTTAACTGCTAAATTATTTTATAATTGGAATTATGATAAACTAGTCCAAATTAGTAGTGTTTCTGCTAGGTGTCAACTTAATCACGTATATGGTAAAAATAAAAAATGTGCTGAGGAGTTGGTCTTGACAGAGCAGAATAATTTAATAATCAGATTAGGTGCGATGTATGGAGCGGGTTTAGATAAGGGAGCATTATTTGATATCATTAATGACAAAATGGTATATGTTAGTGAAAAATCAAAATATAATTTTATAGATGTGGATGCTGCAGCTGATTTAATTATAGACAATATCGAATATTCTGGAATAAAAGAGATTGGAGCTAAGGACGAAATTTCTTTAAAGGAAATAGCGAAAAAATTTAATAAAAAAGGTTCTTTTTCTGGCGAAATTGAATATCAAAATACAATTGACCCCGAACCTAATTACCCATCCTCAAGCGAAGTCTTATCCTATCTAGAAAATAATATTTAATTAAGTAAACTCAGACAATTGAAGGAAAGGTACTTTTTATAATGAAAATATTAATAACTGGCGGAGCTGGCTATATTGGTAGTTTACTCGCTACTGAATTATTAAAAAAAGATCATACCATAACAATTATTGATAGTCTAATGTATGGTGGGAATTCCCTATTACATATTATTAATGATCCTAAGCTAACTTTTATAAAGGGAGATGTTAGAGATGATAAATTGCTAAAAAATGAATGTAAGAAGTGTGATATACTAATTCACTTAGCTGCAATTGTTGGTTATCCTGGATGTGAAAAAGATACAAAATTAGCATACGATATAAACCAAAATAGTGTAAAAAGTATTAGTAAGTATATCTCGAAAGACCAGCTTGTTTTATTTGCTTCAACTGGTAGTAATTATGGTGCGGTAAAAGATGGCATTTGCACAGAGGAGACACCATTAAATCCTCTTACTACTTATGGTATTTCAAAAACAGAAGCAGAAAAAATCTTTCTAAACCAAAATACTACAATTGCCTATCGATTTGCTACGGCCTTTGGTTTATCTTATAGGCCAAGACTTGATTTATTAATTAATGATTTTGTTTATCAAGCAGTAAATATGAAATATATCGTTGTGTACGAAAGTCATTTCATGAGAACCTTTATTCATGTAAAAGACATTATTAGATCATTTCTTTTTGCAATAGATAATCAGGAAATGATGATAAATCAGGTCTATAATGTTGGTTCTGATGATTTAAACTACAGCAAAAAAGAAGTGTGTGAATTAATTAATCAAAGAATAAAATATTATTTACATCTTGCAGATGTAGGAAAGGATATGGATCAACGTGATTATGTGGTTTCATATGAAAAGATTACATCGTTAGGATATAAGACAAAATATTCTATTGAATATGGTATTGATGAATTATATAAAGCATATAAGGTACTTAATATAAATAATCCATTTTCTAACGCTTAGTTAGAATTATAAATATTGTTTTACAATGAATGTATATTCTGGAAGATTATCTGAAAATTATGATATTATCCATATGGATAAAGATTATGATTATGAAGTTAATTTTCTAATCAATGCTTTTAAAAATTTTTCTTCAAAAAAATTAACTAAAATAATTGATATTGGTTGCGGAACAGGAAGCCATGCTAGAAGATTTGATAATAGCGAGTATTCTGTTTTAGGTGTTGATATTTCAAAGGAAATGATTGATATAGCCAATAAAAACAAAGTTGGTCAAAACCTAAAATTTATCAATTGCGATATTTCAGAGGTAATTGGTCAATACGATCTTTCTTACAGTTTTTTTAATGTGATAAATCATATCATGCGCATAGATGAATTAACTAATTTTTTCAAATCCATTAGATCACTTTTAAGTAAAGATAGTTTATATGTTTTTGATTGTTATAATGGATTAGCGACTATTTTGGACATGCCAAGGGACAGATATATTGAAAAAATAACTGATGAAAATCAGAAATTAAGAATAGCCACAAAATGTGAAATAGAGTTATTTAATGAGGGGTTAACGTTGCATTATGAAGTAAATTATAAAAATGATTCTTTTCAGTATTCAATTAATCATAGACTATGGACACCTGGGGTATTAAAGGATATTTTAAATCAAGTTGGATTCAAAGTTATTAAAAAGGTCAAAACATTTGATTTGAAGTCTGATGCAAAAGTGGATGACTATAAGATTGTCTTTATATGTGGCATATGATCAATGTTTTATAATACTTAATTACAAGCTATTATGAAGATTAATACAATCATTAAGCCTAAATCTGGTTTTCAGCTTATAGATCTCCAAGAATTATTTTATTACAAAGATCTTTTAATTTTTATGGTTAAGAGAGAAGTGACTGTGATTTATAAGCAAACAATATTAGGGTTTTCATGGGCTATCATTAAGCCACTTTTCTCTATGGTAATTTTTTCTATAATCTTTGGTGGCTTAGCAGAAATACCAAGTGATGATATACCATATCCTTTGTTTTCATATGTTGCACTTGTTCCATGGACCTATTTTTCTACCTCCATGACTAGATCTACTCAAAGTCTAGTTGCTAGTGCTGGTATTATTTCAAAGGTATATTTCCCAAGGTTAATAATCCCGCTCACTCCCGTTCTATCAGGGCTAATCGATTTTATTATTTCTTTCTCCGTTATTGGGATATTAATGATATACTTTTCTATAGTTCCTACATTAAATATACTATATCTACCTATTCTTATTTTAATGATGGTCTTGACATCTGCAGGAATAGGTATGTGGCTTTCTGCACTAGCTATTCAATATCGTGATATTAATTTTATAGTGCAATTTTTGGCTCAAATTCTAATGTATGCTGCGCCAGTTGTATGGCCTGTTTCGTTGTTAGAGAGTAAATTTAGTATTTCCATTCGGATATTTTATGGATTATACCCAATGGCAGGTGTAATTGAGGGCTTTCGAGCGTCACTCTTAGGTAGTACGGATATGCCATGGGATTTAATTGGAATGGGCTTGATTTCAACATTTTTGATATTTATTTCAGGAGCAATTTATTTTAAAAGAAAAGAGCCAATTTTTACTGATGTTATATAATGACTGAGACTGCAATTGAAATAAATAATCTGTCTAAGCGCTATAGAATTGGAGAATTAGACGAAAAACATGATACATTAGGTTCACTATTAATATCATGGATAAAGACTCCTTTAACAAATTTCAAAAAAGTAAAATCATTAAGCTATTTTGATAATAATTCAAAAAATATCATTTGGGCCCTTAAAGATATCTCTCTTGAGATAGAAAGGGGCACAATTTTAGGGGTAGTTGGAAAAAATGGAGCAGGTAAAAGCACCTTATTAAAAATCTTAGCGCAGATAACAAACCCAACATCTGGTGAATGCTCAATTAATGGCAGAGTAGCAAGCTTACTGGAAGTTGGAACAGGATTTCATCCTGAATTAACCGGACGCGAAAATGTATTCCTAAACGGTACTCTATTAGGAATGACAAAAAATGAAATTGATTCAAAATTTAAAGAGATTGTTGATTTTTCTGGAATTGAAAAATACATTGATACTCCAGTAAAAAGATACTCTAGTGGTATGCGCGTTAGGCTTGCATTCTCAGTTGCTGCTCATTTAGATCCAGAGATTCTGTTAATTGATGAAGTGCTCGCTGTTGGCGATTCAGAGTTTCAAAATAAATGCATAGGTAAAATGAGTGAAATATCAAGCCAAGATAGAACAATCATTTTTGTAAGTCATAATCTTTCAGCTGTAAGGTCACTTTGCTCAAAAGCATTACTGCTCAGTGAAGGAAAATTATTAAACTATGGAAATACGGACACTATACTAAAAGAATATCTATCAAGCGATAACGCTGGAAATAAAACGTTTAAAAAAGCTGAGTATAGATATGATGACAAGTTAGTTCCCAATGGCAAGGTTATCTTACATTCAATAAAAATTTTTGATGAGAACGATGATATGAAAAATTCATTTGAAAATTCTGAAATTATCAATGTTCAATTAGAGTTCACAATATTGGAAAAAATAGATAATATTGTTATCGGAATAGATATAGAGAGGTCATTTAATGAACTAGTTTTTAGGACATTTCATAATGACGATACGGAAATTCTAGATAAAAATATTTTGAATAAAAAACAAAGTCTAGTGCTTACCATACCTAGCTACATTTTAAACGGTGGATCCTATTATATTTATCCATGTATTGGCGATCATAGAAGGGAATGGATTATTGGTGGTGCTAAGGACGTTGAAGGAATATCAATAAATATACATTTCAATGTCCCAAATAATCAGTTAGTATACAATGATAATAAACCTGGTGCTATTAGTCCAATACTTAAATGGAAAAATAAAGTATTATAAACTTTTTATTAAATAGTCGAATGATAAATCTTAGTATTTATGAAAACTGATTATAATATAATAATTATTGGCGCCGGAGTAATTGGGCTTAGTATTGCGCGATCATTAGGCGAATTAGGTCATGATTCAATCCTTGTTATTGAAAAAGAAAAAAAATATGGTTCTGGTGTTTCTTCAAGGAGTAGTGAGGTGATTCATTCTGGTATATATCATTCTAACGATTATTTTAAGTCCAAGCTTTGTATAGAAGGCAGGACATTATTGTATGAATATTGCGATAAAAATAAAGTTTTTTATAAAAATTGTGGTAAAATAATTGTTACTAGCCTTAATAATGAAAGAAATTTGAGAAAATTGTACGAATACGGTAAATCAAAAGGGCTAGATCAAATTTATCTGATAAATAAAACTGACATTAATCAATTGGAACCAAACGTAAGTGGAGATTTAGGTATTTTAATTAATTATACTGGAATAATCGATTCGCATAGTCTAATGAGGTCATTTTATAATGAGTCTATTGGGTATGATTGTGATTTCTTATTTGCAACTTCATTATTAGATGCTTCTTATCAAAATCCAGGATATACACTAAAAATAAAAACCAGTAATTATGCCAAAGAAGAAGTATCTGCAAATTGGATAATTAATGCGGCAGGATTGAGTAGTGATGTTGTCGCAAAAATGCTATCTAAGAATATTAATACACCGGAACTATATTTTTCTAAAGGCAGTTATGTTTCTTTGGCATCAAAATGGAAAAATAAATTTAATCATTTAGTTTATCCTATGCCTGAAAAAAACTATGATTCATTAGGTGTGCACATAACTTTTGACCAGTCTGGAGACGCACGTTTAGGTCCTGATTCTGTTTCACTATCTAGAAAAATTGAAAATTATAATTTCGATAATAATATAATAGATAAATTTTATTCTGAAGCCTCAAAATATATCCCAACTCTTAGTAAAAATGATTTAAGTCCTGCCTACATAGGTATTAGACCTAAAATAATTTCTAATAATTCAAGCATAAAAGATTTTTACATCAATCATGAAGCCTCAAAAGGTTTTAAAGGTTGGATAAACTTAATTGGGATTGAATCACCAGGTCTGACTTCATCCATTTCAATAGGAAACTTGGTAAGTAAATTGGTTAGATAAATCAAGCAAATATATGCTTATGGAATATTCATTTAAACCATCAATAGGTTTTTGAATATTAATATGGTTATCTAAGTTCACATGATGTTTTATTTTGCATTTGGGGATTATATATTTTTATTTCTAGAATTTTTTAATAATGGTAAATATTAAATTATCTCAGAATCCAATCTTTATTGTAGGTTTTCCACGTTCTGGAACAACTTTATTACAATCTTTGTTAATAACACAGAGCAATTTTTACTCTTTTCCAGAGACCCATTTTTTTTGCACCATTAGTAGGTTTATCGAAATAGATGAAAGAGGGTATGTAAATCCTAAATGTTTGGATTTAGTAAAACGAAAAATATTTGAAAAAATAAATCATAAATTTTCTACAATAGCAGAAAAAAATATTTTTATACTTGCAGATAAAAATATTTTAACTGTTAAAATTATTTTTGAGTACCTAATTATTGATTTATTATCTAAACAAATTGAGGAAAAGAAAATACCTACTATCCATTGGCTAGAAAAAACGCCCGGTCATATTTTCCATATTGAAACGATTCAATCCTATTATCCTAATGCAAAATTCATTGAAATTATAAGAAACCCATTAAATTCTATTTATTCTTCAAAAGTGAATTTTGAAAATCTTAATTCTGGAGAAGAAAGTAATCAAATATCACCTAGTATGCTTGCTAATAGATGGAAAGATGGGTTTCATTTATATAATAGGTTAATGAATAGATATCCCAAAAATTTGTACACAGTTAAATATGAAAACTTGATAAAAAATGTAAATTATGAATTTAGTAAAATTGCTAATTACTTAAATTTTGAACCTGATTTGAATAAGTTAAAATCAATTAAAAGCGCATCTAAGTCTATCGTTTTAGATAGGGAAATATGGAAAAAGAAAAATTTGCAGGAAAATATTATCACCAGTCAAAAGAATTATCAATGGCAATGGAAAGAAAAGTTAAAACTTAATTATCTTTTAAAGGATGAACTGCTTTCGCTAGGTTATGTGAACCAGATTTCATATATACAATATATTTATAATGGATGTATGAACTTAATATATAGCTTAACAAAAGTTGGATTTTTGAATCAGTTAAAAAGGCGAGGAAAGTATTTTTTAAAAAAACTTGATTTATGGCCTTATTTGAAATGAGTAAAAATTGAATATTGGAATTATTGGTCTTGGATACGTGGGTGTAGTTACTGGCACTTGTTTATCATCATTAGGTCATAAAATATATGGTTGCGACATATCAAAGAGAAAAGTAGATTTACTTTCAAAAGGCAGAATGCCATTTATTGAGCCTGGGTGCGAAGAGCTATTAAAAAAAGATATAGAAAATAAATTAATAAATTTCTCTACAAATATTGTTTCATGTTTAAATAAATCTGATATCATTATTGTATGTGTCGGAACTCCTTCAAATAATGATGATAGTGTAAATCTTGCTTATATTAAAAAGGTTATTACTCAAATAGGGGAATATATGCTAGAGAATGATAGGTGGTTGGGTATTTGTATACGTAGTACAATCCCAGCTGGGACAGTCAGAAATATTGTCTTACCAATTCTTGAAAAAAAATCAAAAAAGTATATAGGAAAAGATTATGGTGTTTCTTTTTGTCCTGAATTTCTGAGGGAGGGAAATGCGATAAAAGATTTTTTTTATCCTCCTTTAACAGTAGTAGCTAGTAGCGATGAAAAAATTGAAAAAAAGATGGAAAATCTCTGGCAGACCTTGCCTGGTGAATTTAATTATTTAAAAGTTTCGTTTGAAGAAGCAGAGATGTGTAAGTACACATCTAATGCTTTTCATGCATTGAAAATATCTTTTGCGAATGAGATTGGCCTACTATCAAAAAAATTAGGTGCTAATGGTGACAAGGTAATGAACATAATGATGTCAGATAAAATCTTAAATATTAGTGAGAAGTATTTAAAACCTGGTTTTGCTTTTGGTGGCTCTTGCTTACCTAAAGATCTTCGTGCTTTAAAGTATATGGCGAAAAATAAAAAAATTGATGTGCCACTATTAAACAGTATCTTAATAAGTAATAATTCTCTAATTGAATCTGTCGCAGAAATTTTATTAAATAGTGGTGAAAATAGGTTTGGGTTCGCAGGCATTGCATTCAAGGATGGTACAGATGATTTACGTGAAAGCTCTGTTCTAAAACTTATTTACATGCTACATAAAGAAGGGAAGCATATTTCAATTTATGATAAACATATAAATCCAAAACTTTTTACCGGCGTAAATCAAGAAATCTGGGAAAGTCTTATTGCTGATATAAATCCAATATATAAAAATAATATAGAAGAATTTTTATTGTCTGCAAGCTTTATAGTAACTCATGGAAATCAGGATGAAGTTCATACTAAACTAGGTAACCATGATGACAAAATAATATTTGATTTGAACAATTTATCAGGCGATTTAAAATTAAATTAAATGTAAAATAGCAATTTTATATATTTTGCATTAAAGCTAATGAAAATTTTATTTATAAACCCTTCCTCGCCGCCGGTACCATATGGAACTGGTCTACAAGTACATAACTGGGGGAATATCCAAGCACTGCAGTTAAATGGGCATGAGATATTCTTGGTGATGTTGTCAACAGATATTCAGAATAAAAAAGAAAAAATAAAACAAGCGAAACTTGAAAATAAAAATTTAAAACTATGCACCGTAGTTGAAATACCAAGACAGCAGATCAGATCTTTAAATTCTTTGTCTCTGTCTTTAATATTTAAAGAGTTCACTGAAAGTCAGAAAGCAAAAGAATCTTATTTCATTAATAATGATCAATCAGTAAGTAGAAAATTAGAGGATCTTATTATTCAATCTAAAGCAGAGCTAATATGGTATGAAGATTTTTATGTTGCTTTATATGATAATTGGATCAGTCGAAATATTCCTGCAGTATATAATTCTCACAACAATCAAAGTAATTTGTATAAGCAAAAATATTTAAATGATAATCAGTATGGCAAAACGCTAGGAGGTAGAATAAGAAGAATAATTATTCAAAATCGTTATAAACAATTAATGAAATTTGAATTTAAGGTTCAAAGAAAATGCAATATTATGTTTACTGGGAACTCAGATGATGCCGATTTATCAAGATCAAAAACAATCAATGCTGTTTTAAGAAAAGTACCAGTTATTGGTGCTGATAATGAGATGTTAATTAAAAGAAAAAATTATCTTAATAGTCTTAAGAAAAATAATCATAAAATTAAACTAGTACATTTAGGTGCGTTAAATGGTAGTTTTACGTCTCAAAGTCTTTTGTGGTTTCTGAGTGATGTCTGGAAGGTTTTTTTAGAGAAGATTAATATTATTGATATTGAATTACACATAATAGGAGGTGGTCAGCCATCTGATGAATTATTAAAACAAATTAACCAACCAAATATTGTATACAGGGGATATGTAGATAACATATGGATAGAGTTAATTGATGCTTTTGCAATGTTAATCCCCGGCCAAATCTTTACAGGTGTAAGAATAAGAATGCCTGTTTCCTTTTCAATGATGGTTCCAGTAATCGGGAATAAGATATCGTTTCAGGGTATGTCTGATGCAAAAGATAGAGAATCAGTTTTATATGCAGAAAATCCATCTCAATATTTAGAGGCTATCAAAGCTTTATATGATAATTATTCATTTTATAAAAAAATATGTCAAAATTCCAAGGAAATATATGATAAAAACTATAGTATTGATGCCGCATCTGCTGATATTAAGCGAGCATTTAGTAGCTTTGTATAATGTCTTTTCATTAATTATTTTATGATTAAAGCACATAACATTGATCTAATTGTTTATGATTTTGACGGAGTTATGACAAACAACCATGCAATGGTATTTGAAGATGGAACCGAAGCAGTAATTATAAGTCGTGCTGATGGATTGGGCGTCGATCTTATTAGAAAACATAATGTTCCACAAATGATAATTAGTACGGAATCAAATCCAGTTGTTAGCCGAAGAGCAAATAAGTTAAAAATTGATGTTTTGCAAGATTGTAAAGACAAAAAAGATGCACTGATTTATATATGTGAGAAAAAACAATATGATATTTCAAAAGTGATATTTATTGGTAATGATTTAAATGATTTAGATGTCATGAAAACTGTTGGTTACCCTATAGCGCCCTCTGATGCGCATCCATTAGTTATCGATATTTCAATTTTAGTCACAAAGGCTAAAGGCGGTGATGGTGTAATCAGAGAGCTAGCAGATATTTTATCAGGCGATAATGTTTAATTCAGTATAATTTTAATAATACGATCTGAAAAAGTAGTACTGAAGAATTAAATCGTTAGCAGTCGAAACTATAAGTTATTAAATTTAGATTTGAATTAATAAAGAGAGGTGAGTAATGGATTTATTTATAATTGCAGAGATTGGTATTAATCATAATGGGGATCTTGAAATAGCAAAAAAATTAATTGATATGGCAAAAGATACCGGCTGCAATGCAGTTAAATTCCAAAAAAGAAATATTGATAATGTTTATGATCAGGAGATGTTAAAATCACATAGAGAAAGTCCCTGGGGTTCAACTCAGCGTGAACAAAAAGAAGGCCTAGAATTCAATGAGAATGATTATGATGAAATTGATAAATACTGTAAAGATAAAGATATAGAATGGTTCGCTTCTGCTTGGGATATAGATAGTCAAAATTTCTTAAAAAAATATGATTGCAGGTATAACAAAGTTGCATCTGCTATGCTTACTTATTTACCATTATTGAATGCAATTGCAGATGAGGGAAAGCATACTTTCATTTCTACAGGTATGAGCACATATGATGATATTGACAATGCAGTTGAAATATTTAATAGTAAAGAATGTGCTTTTACACTTTTACATTGCGTTTCAACTTATCCATGTATTGATGATGATTGTAATATTAACGTTATAAATACGTTAAAAGAAAAGTATAATTGCCCAATAGGTTACAGCGGCCATGAAACGGGTATTTTACCTTCTGTTCTTGCTGTCGCTATGGGTGCTGTTGTAATTGAAAGGCACATCACTCTTGATAGAACTATGTATGGGAGTGACCAATCTGCATCAATCGAAAAACGGGGTCTTGAATTATTAGTCCGGGATTGTAGATCTGTAAAATCGATGATGGGGGATGGTGAAAAAACCTTTTCCAGTAAAGAAAAAGCAATTGCTGAAAAACTCAGATATTTTTCTTAAAGAGAAAATTGGAATTTTATAGCTATGATACTTGGAGTCATACCTGCAAGAGGCGGAAGCAAAGGGATACCCAGAAAAAATATTAAAAAACTAATGAATAAGCCGTTAATACAATGGAGTATTGAGGCTGCTCAGGATTCACAATTACTAGATAAATTTATTGTTTCTACAGATGATAGCGAAATCTCAGCTATATCATCTGGTTTAGGTGCAGAAGTTCTTAACAGACCATCTGAGCTTGCTACAGATGGCGCAACAACCGTTGCTGTACTGCAAAATATTGTAGAGCAAATTGATGCTTCTATTATTGTTCTTTTACAACCGACTTCGCCAATTAGAGTCGATAATTTAATAGATAGAGCTATTGAAAGATTTTTATCAGAAAAGTCAGCTGATTCATTAGCAACAGGGTATACTTCTCATCATTTTGAATGGGGGGCCTTTGAAAATCTACCTAGGCAATCTATCAAAGGATTTTTTCATGATGATGGTAATATATATATATTTGATTCAAAAATTGTGAGGCAGGGTAGGTGGATAGGTGACAATCCTATTAAGATGGAAATACCAGGCATTTATAATATTGAGATAGATCATTTATCTGAGTTTTGGGCTATTGAAGGCATTTTAAGAAGGTTAATGAAAACAAAACTAAAAAATGAGTAAGATTCAACTAAATGCTCAAGGTGTTATGGATGATGGAAATAGGTTTATTTTACCCTGGACCGGTAGAGGAGTTGACTACACTGAAGAGGATATTGCTGTTGTAGTTGATGTAATGAAAAATGCTGACCCATTAACTCAGGGTAGGCATTTAAATGAATTTGAAAATACATTTAGTACTTACCATGAAAACATACCGTCTTTTGCAATAAGCTCTGGCGCAGGAGGATTAGAAATCTCTGCAGATTTAATAGAAATTGTTCCTGGAGATGAAATAATTGTTCCTGCACATACATATGTTGCTACCGTAATTCCTTTTGCTAGGCGTGGTGCAAAAATAATTTGGGCTGACATAGATCTAGAAACTAGAGTAGTAAATGCTAGTACAATTGAGCCTTTGATAACTTCTAAAACTAAAGCAATTATTCCAGTACATCTATACGGACTTTGCGTTGAAATGGAACAAATTTTAAGTTTATGCAAAAATAACAATATATTTATTATTGAAGATTGTGCTCAAGCGTTGGGTTCAACATATAAAAATCATAAATGTGGTACATTTGGTGACATATCAATTTATAGTTTTCATGCGCAGAAAAATATGACGACCCTTGGTGAAGGAGGTATGATAATAACTAAAATACCAGAGTTCTCAAAAAAAAATACCAGGTTTAAGGCATAATGGGCACAGAGCGTTCAAAATTATGGAAGAATATTACTGGAAGCCAGCCATGGTAAATGTCGATTTTGATATCGAAAATATTTGGCCTCATAATTTTAGCATAGGAGAAGCACAATGTGCATTGGGTTTAAACCTTATAAATAGAATTGATGATATAAATAATCGTAGAATAAAAAATGCTCAATATATTATAGACTCATTATCAGATTTACATGAAATTAAATTTCAAAAAACACCAAAAAATTCTACTAATGTATTTAGCAACCTTAGTGCTTTATATATTAATGATTCAAAAGCAATTTCTAGGGATAATCTAATTCAAAAACTTGTTGAAGATTACAAAATACAACCAGTTGTTCAAAATCACCCTTTATATCGCTACCCGTTAATGAAAAGAGCTGGTCATCATAAGGCCAGATGTCCTAATACTGATATGTTTTTTGATAATATGTTGTCACTGCCATTTTATGAATGGTATTCTAAGAACCAATTAGACTACTTAATTGAGTCTACTAGAAAAGCTATAATTAGCTTGAGAAAATAATTTTAATAATGTATTCGATTGGTTTCATCCAAGGTAGTCTATTACCAATGGTAGATAATCAAATCCAGTCATTCCCTTGGAGAAATTGGAAAAATGATGTATCAGATCATAATCAGCCTGTTAAACCAGTCACTTATTCAGTGATTAAACATGGTCTTATTGGATTAACTAAATATTTATCAACATATTGGGCGAATAACCATGTTCGAGTTAATACTTTGTGTCCAGGTGGTGTTTATAATAATCACCCGAATGAGTTTGTAAGTAAGATAAACAAATTAATCCCAATGAATAGAATGGCAAGATTATATGAATACAAAGCTGCAATTATATTTTTATTATCTGATGCGTCTTCCTATATGACTGGGCAGAATCTTGTTCTTGATGGTGGAACAACTGTTTAGTGATGAAATATTTTAGAAAATAATCCCAATGAAAAAACCTAGAGTATTATTTATAATCTCTATCCAATTTGTAGTAAGAGTAATAATTCGTACTGGTTTTCTCAATCGTATTGCAAAGTACGTTGAGCCAGTATTAGTCTTGGATTGGGAAGACAAAGAGTTAATGGATGAAATTAAATCCATGGATATTGAGGTCCATGAATTCCCAAAAGTAAGATATAGCGCTAGTCATAGACATATAAAAAATAAAATAGATTATGTTTGGAATAAAAAATATCAAAAAAGCTTTTCAATTAGCTTAGATGAAAGAATAGATAATAAGCTTTACCCTAAGTCTTTGGGAAAATCAGTACTGGGTTTTATAATGAGATTATATTGGATTACCAGGTATAGCTTCAAGAAACAATATGAAAAATTGTTGGAAGATGAGAATAATTATTTTTTTAAAAATGAAAAAGTAATTAAGATTGAAAATGAGTTTAGTAATCTCAATATTGATGCAGTTTTTTCCCAGACTCCATACATTATTTATGATGAAGTTATTCTAAGGCTTGCAAAAAAACATAATATTCCGATTTGTGCTGCATATTTATCATTTGATAACACAACTGCTTATGGAAGAGTTCCAGTAATATTCAACTCATATCTTCTTTGGAATAAATATAATAAAAAAGAAATAATGAGTTCGTATCCAGAATCTATTTCTAAAAGCATAGAAATTATAGGTGCTCCTCAATTTGATTTTTATTTTGACAATAGTTATTTATGGAGCGAAAAGGTCTGGCGAGAAAAATTAGAACTTCCAATTGATAGGCCTGTTATCCTTTTTGCCGCAGGTTATTTTAAAATTGTCCCGAACGAGCATAATTGGCTGGAACAATTAGATAATGCAATAACTGATAATAAAATAATTGGGAATCCGATTATTTTATTTCGTATACACCCTGTAGACCCGATAGATAGGTGGGAATCTGTACTAAAAAATTCTAAAAATGTAGTTTTTGATGTGCCGTGGGAAGTGGAAAACCCTGAAAAAGGTAAATCTAATGTAAAAAGGAAAGACATAGAAAAATTAGTATCGACACTTAATTATTGTCAGGTACATATTAATGCCAGTTCATCAATGACTATAGATGGCGCTATTTTTGATAAACCTCAGATAGGTCCTGCATATGATGATTCTCCTGGGGAAAAATATGACAAAATTGTTAAGGATTTATATAAAAGAAATCATTTTAATCAGATTATGAAATCTGGAGGTCTAGAACTTGCAAACTCTATAGGAGAGCTGATATATTTAATCAATTTAGCATTTGAAAAGCCATCAAGGCTAAAAAATGAACGAAAAGAGATGGTAAAAAAAGTAATTACATACGATAATGGAAAAGCTAGTTTTAAAATGGAAAAAGCATTTAAAAACTTTTTGTCACAAAACAACTTGGCTTAAATAACTTTTAAATTCAATATGTTTTATAGTAATTAAGATTTATTAATTCTTAAAAGATATTGAAATAGCATTTTATCTAATAATAAAAATATCAAAATATCATAAAAAGTGAAAAATATAAGTATAGACCCAATTGATAATAATATTAACTTATTAGAAGATTTGTTATTTCAGAGGAATGGAACAATAAAAGAAGATATTAGATGGAAATATAATCATAATTTAAATGGTAGATTTAAAGGACTGATAGCATTTGATGGTATTCTACCTGTGGGTTGTTTTGGTTCTATTCCTAAAAAGTTGATTATTAAAGATAAAACAATTAATGCTGGATGTATTTGAATTAATTTCAAATAAGCTCTTTACAAGTATCGGTAATAATTTGATTTCAATTTCAGAAACAAAAGCTTTTTTTATTTCTGCCACAAAAAACAGGAAATACTCTGATGCTTATCGCTTCGCAAAGAATCACTATTTTAATATTTTTCAAAAATGGCGTTGGAAACACGGAATTGTTATAAGAAAAAATGTTAAAGTTCCGATTCCAAATAATAAATCGGTCTCTGGATATATAAAAATTGATGATTTCAAAAAAGATACTTGCAGAGTTATTCTCAATTGTAAAAAATACTTTAAGTCCACACTACCAGAATCAATGCAGAATTCGAATATGTTTAGGGCTGCCGGAGGTAAAAGGTTACCATGGCCAGAAAATCATAGCATTTATGATTTTGAGGATATCCAAGATAAACATGCTTGGCATAGGCTTTATTGGATATTAGATACTAATATTGAAATAATACCTAAATATTTAAATAATTGGTTTATAGGTGAATTGAATGAAGTTTTAATCCATCCCTACACAACAAGCGAGCGTATATGCAATTTAGTTGAATTTATCGGCACCTCAACTATCTCTGAAGATTTACAGAACAAGATAGTAACTCAAATTTATAAAGATGCTAATTGGTTGTACAACAATATAGAAACACATTTAGGAACGCATAACCATTTACTTAATAATGCGCGTGCATTGTGCAGAGCTTCGTATGCATTTAAGGGAAATAATTCTTCAAAAATTTGGTTAAATAGGGCTAGAGAAATATGGTTTGAGTATTGGCCTAAACTAATTAATGATGATGGATTTTTTATAGATAATAGTTCTTTTTATCATGTTCTCATGACAAGAACTTTCATTGATTTTATAAAAGATGCAAAATTGTCAGATCTTCATATTCCTAAAAAGTTATTGAATAAGGGAATTAAAATGTGCAGAATAACAAATATTTTATTTCGATCAGATGGTACAATCCCAAAATTTGGTGATAATTCACCAGATGTACCTATAGAATGGTTAAGAGGATTACCTAATATTTGTAAAAAATTAGATTTGTTAAATGAAGAGGTAAGAGACAATAATAACGGCTATGCTGGAGGCGCTAGTACGGCGTATAAAATTTTTTCAGAATTAAGCTCTGAAAATAATACTCAAAAAAGAATTGTAAATGATTGGTCTTATGATTTATTCAAAAAAAGTGGTTTTTTGTTTTCTAGAAATGAAAAAATTAATCTAGAATTAACTGCCATGGGTTTCTGGAATGAAAGGTTGAATGATCATGGTGATACAGGAGTGGGAAGCTATGAAATATGGTGGGATGGAAAACCTATTGTCGTTGATGGGGGAATTCCTGAATATGGTTTGTCAGAAAAGGCCAAAATATTTCAAAGTCCAAAAGGGCAGAATACTATTACATTAGATGGAATTGCGCCAACATTAACTTCACGTGAAAAGGCCATTTTTCCAAAGTGGTATTTAAAATCATTAGGGAAAAGTAAATGGAGCTGGGAAAATGAGAAAGTAATTTTTGAATGGTTAGGATTTGAACGGTACAAACCAGGACTAATTTGGCAAAGGGGGTGGAAATGGAATAATAATCAATTAAAAATAACAGATAAAATATTTGGTATAGATGATAAAATTATGTTTAATTCTTTTCTACACTTTGGCGATAAAAATTGGACTAAAATTAATGATGATTCATTTAAGAATAATAACTGTGTGTTAATTATGAACTCCAACAAGTATGTAGAAAAACATCTATCAGACATGCCCTATTCATCTAATTATGGTATAATAAAAAATTCTAAAGGAATTATTTTAGAAGGTGATATTCAATTACCTTTTGAAATCGAATTAACTTTTATATTTAACTAGAACTAAAGTATAAATATACAATATCAATTTGATTAAAATGGATTATAAGTAAATGTGCGGAATAGCGGGTATTTTTGATTCAGCGGTCAACCCAGACCTTAAAAATTTGAATCCTATGCTCGACATTATGGTTCATCGTGGTCCAGATGGGGAAGGAACATTCGTCAAAGAATCCATTGCAATGGGCATGAGAAGACTGGCTATAATTGATCTAGTTAGTGGCGACCAGCCTATTAGTAATAATGATCATTCAGTTACAGTTATATTTAATGGAGAAATCTATAATTATATTGAATTGAAAAATGAATTAGAGCAGAAAGGTTATTTATTTAAAACTAATTCTGATACAGAGGTTCTCGTTCATTTATATTCTGAATACAGTTATGATATGTTAAAATATTTAAATGGTATGTTTGCATTCTCTATTTGGGATAGAAATAAAAAATCTCTTTTTATTGCACGTGACAGAATGGGGATAAAACCACTTTATTATGCAACGATTGGTCAGAGATTTATTTTTTCAAGTGAATTAAAAAGTATTCTTACCCAAACTCAATTGGATATATCTTTAAATATGAATGGTCTTGCTGATTATCTACGACTTGGTTATATCCCAAGAGAACAAACGCCTTATAAATACGTAAAAAAATTATTACCTGGTCATTATTTGGTAATAAATAAAAGTGAAATTTTGTTTAAAAAATGGTGGGACTTAAAAGATGAATATGTTAAACAAAACGAAGCATCTTCCCAAAATAAACTAAATGATATAAGTGGAAAAAGCATTTTTAATGATTCAGTAAAATTACGAATGAGGAGTGATGTTCCGGTTGCTTCTTTTTTGAGTGGTGGACTTGATTCAAGTTTAATTTCAGTAACTGCATCAAAAATGTCAAAAATTCAGCTGCAAACATATAATATTAAGTTTGATGATGCTTTATTCGATGAATCTTCCTATGCTAAGCTTGTTGCAGAAAATGCTAAGACAAACCATAAACAATTAGTAGTAAATGTTTCCGACATTATCAAAAAACTACCGTTACTAATTTGGCATATGGATGAGCCGATAGCAGATTCTGCGATTATTCCAAATTTTTTAATTAGTGATTTTGCTGCAAAAAATGTTAAAGTATGTTTATCTGGACTTGGTGGAGATGAACTTTTTGGTGGTTATTCCCGTTACATTGATAGGCCTTTTGGACCATATCGAAGATTTTTACTAAAATATCCTTGGCTTTTAAAGTTAATATTTCCAATCTTGAAGAATGTGAGTCCTTTTTATGCTCATAGATTAGCACCATTTGTAGATAAAAAAAATACATGGAAGCTTTATCTTAACCTCATACAGCAGTTTGATGTTAGATCATTGAAAAAGCTTGGCTTTAATGAATTTGGTTCAACGGAGAAGATTATAAAAACACTTTGGTTCAACTATCCTGGCACTGATTCAGTAGGTCGCCGACAATATATTGATCAACAAACATATTTACCGGATCAAATTCTTGCGCTTACTGATAGAATGTCCATGGCAGTTTCATTAGAAGTAAGAGTACCATTTTTAGATCATAACCTTATAAATTTTTCAAGTCAACTATCAGAAAATATGAAACAAACTAAGAATGGAGAATTTAAGATATGGTTGAAAAATACATTTGCTGATAAAGTTCCTAAAGATATTGTTAATAGAAAAAAATGGGGATTTGGTTCGCCAGTTGAAAATTGGATGCATAGTAAAGATATTCAATCATTAATTAAAAAAGTGCCAGAGATTTTATCTGAAATCTTAAATGAAAATTATGTTAGAAAATTAATTAATGATGTTGATAGTCCAAGATATCATAATCAAATATGGACACTATTAACACTTGCCGTTTGGTTAAAAGTAAGAACTTTTCGTAAACCACCTAGATTAACTATTAATCAATTATTCGAATAATATGTACTCTGTAACAGTTTTAACTGCGGCATATAATGCTGAGAAATATATTTCTGAAACTATTGATAGTATTCTTTCTCAAACATATACAGACTTCGAGTATATCATAATTGATGATAATTCAACAGATAATACAGTTAAAATAATAAACGATTATTTAATAATGGACCACCGAATCAAACTGATACAATTGGATAAAAATATTGGACCATATGGTGCTGCAAATGTTGGTTTGAAAAAAGCTGAGGGCAGATATATCATTCGAACAGATGCTGACGATATATCATTACCGAATAGGATTGAACTACAAATAAATTTTCTTAAATCCAATCCAAAAATAAGAGCTTGCGGTAGCTGGGCAATGAGAATAGATGAAAATTCAAAAAAATTAAAAAATCAAATAATAAAGTCGACAACTAGTTCAGCTAGTCTTAAGTGGCAATTATTCTTACATTGTCCTTTAGTTCATAGTAGTGCCTGTATTGATAAAGAAATATTTGAGGAAATGGGTTGGTATAATTCATCTTACGCTGCTCAGGATTATAGGATGTGGTGTTACTTAGCAAATAGAGAACTTCTCGCACAGATACCTGAAGTGTTAGTATATTTTAGAAAATCTCCAAATGGTATTAGTTTTAGTGAACGAGGTATACAAAAAGAATTTCATTATAAGGTTTCCCAAGATCACATTTACAATGTAACAGGCGAAAAATGGTCAATAGAAACTATTAAATCATTAAATGCAATTGGATTAGTGGAAAAAGGCTATCCAGTATCGAAAGCGATTAAAGCATCCAGGCTATGGGATCAGCATTGGATTAGAGACAAATCACTTTCAAATGAGGAAGTACAAGAATTATTCTATTTATCAACCTATTTGAGAAAAACATTTTTAAGACGAAATAGAAGAAGACAGTTTATGAGCGTATTATTGAACATAAATAGTTATTATTTTCCACAGCCAGCATTTAAAACTAACCCCAGAGTTCCTAATATTCTTCCATATTAAAGTAGCTGAGGTAAAAAATGCATATTGGTTTTATTTGTAATGAATATCCTGGAATCGGTCCAAATGGAGGCATTGGATCATTTACACAAATATTAGGCAAAAATATAATCAAAAAAGGTCATACTGTTACTGTATTTGGCAATTATAAAACTCTAAAAAAAGAGACAATTATTAATGATGATGGAGTTAAAGCTATAGGATTACCATATATAAATTTCCCTAAAATTCATTGGGAGTTAAATAGATGGCTATTGATGAGAAGAATTAAATTTGAGCATAAACAAAATCCTATTTCAATATTAGAGGCACCTGATTATCAAGGATGGTTAAGAAAACTAAATATTAATATACCAAAAATTATTCGAATTCATAGCCCTCAAAAGATTGGTTTTGATCGCTCAATGGATATTAATAATCTTTCGAGGACAATTATCTCCGAAGATAAGTCTATGCAATATACAGATTATATCTGTTCCTGCGGTAAAAGTGTATCTGAAGCAGCAAAAAAAACATATGTAAAGTATTTGGATTTAGATAAACCAATAAAAGTTATCTATAATTGTATAGATACAAACTTTTGGCTTCATAGAGAAGACAAAAAAAATGAATCAATTAATATAGTGTTTGCTGGTAGAATAACGGTTAAAAAAGGTGTTATTGAACTCATTAAAGCTTGGGAAAAAATTATTGAAAAGGTACCCAATGCTCGTTTAATCCTACTTGGTAGAGATTCTAAATATGGAGAATCAAACTCCATGATTTATGAATTAAAACAACTATTACCAGATAGTATTAGAGAATCAGTTATTTTTAGAGGTTTCTTAAAAGCACCAGAAATACTGAAATATTTTCAAGAAGCCTCTATTTGTGTTTTTCCTTCCCATCGTGAAGCCTTTTGTATTGTGGTTTTAGAAGCTATGGCAACTGGCACACCTGTTATTTATAGTAAAATAAAACCTGCTTATGAAATTATTGAAGATGGGAAAAATGGAATGCTTTGTGATCCTCATAATCCTGAAGATATTGTTGAAAAAATAATCTACTTATTAAATAATAAAGAAATGATGAGATTTATTGGTATTAATGCAAGAAACCATATTGAAAAAAATTTTTCAATAAAGAGTGTAATTGATCAAAATCTAAAATATTATCAGTCTTGCATAAATGATTACTATAACAAATGAAGAAAAATAATTACTCTTGTATCATGAAAATTAGTTTTGCGATTGGTTTTAGCTGATAGTCGACTTAAAAATTAAAATGGAGAAACATAAAAATGACCGGGCCCATAAACTTGGAAGCAACTGATGGATTTAGTGTACTTACCATGGTAGAAGAAATCATCTATATGTCAATTTCAAAAAGTGAAATAGTTTTTAAGCCACTACCGCCTGATGTTACAGTGCGAAGAAAACCAAATATTAATTTGGTAAAAACATCTTTAGAGTGGCAACCTAAAGTATCTCGAAAAAAAGGATTGCTAAATTCTATAAAATATTTCAAATCTTTGATAAAAAATCAATGAAAAAACATGTACTAGTTACTGGCGGTGCAGGTTACATAGGATCACATGTTTGTTTAGCTTTATCCAATGCTGGTTATAAACCCATTGTGTATGATAACCTTTCCAGAGGTCATAAGTGGGCAGTTAAGTGGGGCCCTCTTGAAATTGGAGATATTTCAGATAAAAAAACTTTAATAAGAGTTCTAAATAATTATAAACCAGTTGCAGTTGTGCATCTTGCTGCACTTGCTTATGTTGGTGAATCAGTTCAAAATCCATCAGCTTATTATAGTAATAATGTATCTGGAACACTAAACCTGCTAGAGGTCTTAATTGATTTTGGGAATATCCCAATTATTTTTTCAAGTAGTTGTGCTACTTATGGAATACCAAAAAAAATGTATATAGATGAAGGCGATGAGCAGAGACCAATCAATCCCTATGGAGAAAGCAAGCTTATGGTTGAAAAAATATTAAGAGATTATGATAATGCTTATGGATTAAAATCTGTAACATTAAGATACTTTAATGTAGTTGGTGCTGATCCTGACTGCCAAATTGGTGAATGTCATGAACCAGAAACTCATCTGATTCCACTAGCACTTGAGGCTGCATTAAATCCTAAAAAAAAAATATATATTTTTGGGGATGATTATCCAACCAAAGATGGAACGTGTATACGTGATTACTTACATGTTTCAGACCTAGCTGATGCACATATAGGAGGTTTGTCCTATCTCATAGAAAAGGATGGTGATACAGATTTTATAAATCTAGGTACAGGGAAGGGCTTTTCTGTAAAAGAGATTATTGCCATTGTAGAAAAAATAACAAAGAAAAAAATAAATACTGAAGTAGTAAAAAGACGATCTGGTGACCCTCCTATCTTAATTACAAGCTTGGGTAGAGCAGAAAAGAAAATTGGTTGGATACCTAATCATAATGACATTGAAATCATGATTTATCATGCTTGGAAGTGGCATAATAAAATTATTGAAAAAAGAAAAATTAGTTAGATTCAAATTAATAAACCTAGTCTTTCATTCAAGTGTTTTAATTTATGGTCAGATTAATTGAGGTCCAAAACTAGAATATTATTGATGTTAGAATGTTGCCTATTTACGTTAAAAAAAAGCAATAAAAGATAATTTACAATATCTTCCTTTATTAATAGATTGTTGTACAATATGAAAAATAAATATCAAACAATATCTGTAATAATTTGCACATATAACAGAAAAAAATGGGTGGAAAAATTACTTGTATCTATATCTGAGCAAACAAAAAAGCCTAAAGAGATTCTTATTATTGATGCTTCCATAGATGTGATTGATTATGCCATTCCAAAGACGATAGATGTCAATATCATTAAATCAAACAAAATTCAGCTTACATATCAAAGAAATATTGGAGTTGGTATTTCTAGTGGTGATATCATCCTCCATTTAGATGATGATACTTACCTTAAACCTGATTTTTTTGATAGTATTTATAGATTTTTCAATGATAATAATAATAAAAATATTGGTGCTATTAGTGGGTATGTAAAAAACCAATGGGGATTAAAAAAATATAATCCAGATAAATTCATGAGATTTATAAAATGGTTAGGTATTTATGATGGTGACTTTTCGCCTGGAAGTGTATCGCCATCAGGTCTATTTATTGAACTAGGTTCTCTGGAACCTCAAATAGGTTTCTATAAAACTGATTTTATATCTGGCTGTTCTTTTGCTGTTCGGAGAGAGGTGTATGATGAATACAAACACCCAGAGCATATAAATAAATATGGAGGTGAGGATAAAGCTTTTAGTCGAATGATTGCTCCTAACTGGGAGATGGGTATTTGTTTTGATGCAAGTTTAGATCATTATAGTGCTCCTGGCGGAGCACGGCAAACAAATTATAGTGAGACAAAAAGCACTGTTAAAATTCATATGATTATACAAAATATGTATGGTATAAAAGGTTCCTCTACATTGAGGCTAAGATTATACTATGTTTTAATAGCACTGAAATTATATATAATCTCCGTTTTAATGTTTATTTCAATTTACAAAATCAAGAAATCTTTTAGGTGGTTTATGAGGGCGTCAGGATATTTGGTTGGTGCAATAGCACCAGTATAATTTTTAAAATGATAGATAAACAAAGCAAAAGTAGAGATTCAAAATTCTTTAATATATGGGAATATCCTTTTTTTGCTATTTGCATGGGCTACGTATGGATTGAACAAATAAATCCATTAATTGGTCATAAATTGCAATTGATTCCAATGATACCTAATTCTGCAATTGCCCTGATACTTTCGCATTTTATCATTCCTAGTCAAATTAAGAAAATATATCTTTTTAGCAATCCAGTTAAATGGGCTTTGCCTTTTCTCATTCTTGCAGCAATTAATTTACCATTCATTGATATTCAACAAGAAAGATCAATAAAAGAACTAATCATAACTTGGTTTTGGGTTATATTTTTAATCCCGATGATGATTCGCTTACTATCAACTTCATCTGGGCGCCTGCATTATTTAATTTTTGCCACTATTGCCATGTTAGGGGTATGCATTGAATACTATCAGGTGCTTCTTACATTTGAGAGAAATATTGATGAGGATATTTTTATATCAAGGCATCACTTGACATATGCAGGAATAGGAGTATTTCCTATTATGATTGGATACGCATTTTTAAAAAAAGGTATCATAAGGTATTTTTTAATCGTATCAATAGTTTTTTTATTGATATGTATCATTCCATCAGGCGCTAGATCTGCATGGCTAGTTATGCCAATTCAATTAATATTACTATTCAAATTTGTTTTACCAGTTTCACGAACTATCATTATTGGCTCTTTTTTATCGGTTTTACTAATTATTGGAGTGAGATTTATTGAATTTGATGATTTGTATACTCTTGATACCCTTGCGCATTTTGAAACAAGAGTGCGAAAGTTTTATGAATGGCAAGATGACAATACGGTTTGGAAACGTTTTGGAATGATAATAAAAGCAAAGCTTATACTTGAGGAATATCCGTTGCTTGGAGTAGGCTATAGCAATAAAAGTTTTACGTACTTCGATGGAGGTGATGTTTTGTTTATGGGTAGGGTTGCAGCAGTAAGGCAGGTCGATGCACATAATACCTATATTAATATTCTTGGCACTACTGGTATTTTAGGATTTTTGGCTTTTTTATTTTATACTAAAAATATTTTCAGGGTTATAAAAAAAACTGATCGTTTTATTCTAAAACAAATAGATATTGGTTCATTTATAGTAGGAATGATAGGAGTTTTATTAAACATGAATTTCTTAACATTTGGGTTTAATCATTTTGCAATTATTACTGCAATAATACCAGCTGTTTATAATTATCAGGAAACTCTAAGGATTAATTATTTTAATCAAAAAATTTATAGTCTGAAATGAAACATATGAAAAAAACGCTAGGTGTTTATTATCATATGCCATTCAAAATTGAAGATGCTAATCTATTTGGGAATCCAGTTATGGGTACTTTTGTAGAATCATTAGCACCGCATTTTAAAAAAATATTATTATTTGGTTTTGAATCAATAAGTGACTCTAATCAGATTACCTATAGAATAAATGATGATAGAATAGATTTTGTAAGTTTGGGTCCTCAAGGTCAATTATGGGATTACATTCATAAAATTAAGAGGGTAAGAAACATAATAAAAAAAAATAGTAATAACATTGATTACTTTTTATTTAGAGTGCCTTCACATTTAGCTTATGCTATATGGAAATATGCTTTAAAGCCAAAAAAGGTGATTCTACTTTTTGTAGGTAACCCATATTTCACCTCAGATTATTCAAATCGAAATGTATTTATGTATTTTTTTAGAAAATACCGCTCTTTTGCACATGATTATAAAATGAAAATGTTGTGTAAGAATTCATCAGCAATTGTTTTAGCCAATAGTGATTCATTAGTAAAAATCTGGATGGAAAAACTTGATTATCCAGTATCAATCATTCAAACTAGTTCATTATCAAAAAAATATATTAATCATGCGAGAACAGAAAATTATTTCAAGAATGATCCATATAAATTATTATTTGTTGGCAGAGTTTGTTACGATAAAGGGATTCGCGAACTTTTTAGAGCACTAAAAGAATTAAATAATCTAAATGATGGAAAATATATATTAGATATTTTAGGTCCTATTGGAGATATAGGGGGATTTACCTTTGATAAATTAGCATCAAATTATGAGGTGCAAAATTATATTAATTATCAAGGCGTTGTTCCCTTTGGAGAGGAAATCTTTAAGTTTTATAAAAAATCTGATGCCTATATTTTACCATCATACCATGAAGGAATGCCTCATGCTATTTGGGAGGCCATGTCTCAGGGAACACCAGTAATATCTACACCGGTGGGAGGTATAGGCGATGCGTTTGTTGATAAAAGGGATATAATATTTGCCAGAGTCAAGGACCATAAATCAATTGTTAAGTCTGTTATCAAACTAAAAGGCAATAAAATCCTTCGAAATTCATTAATAAAAAATGGATACCTAAATTCTACTAACGTAACTAGTGAAGCTCAAACAGAAAGAATATTAGAAATAATGGATAAGTATTGGAAAAACTTTGAAGAATAATAATATGGGGATGAAAAAAATTCATAAAAATATTTTAATAGTATTGAAAATATTTATAAGACGTACACAAGTTAATTTAATTAAATATAATATTATTAATTATCATTTATAAACTAAAATGAAAATAATACTTGCAAATAGTGAAGATAAGAATCGCTGGAATAATTTTTGCAAAAAACACAACAGTTTACCATCTTTATCTAGATTTGAATGGAATAATATTTTAAATAGTACTTACAATGTAAATACTTTTCCAATTTTATCTTTAGATGAAAAAGGTGTTGTAACTGGTATCTTGCCAATATATAAAATAATTGATTACGCCGGAATGCCAAATTTTTATTCTTTAAAATTCGGTTTGATTGCTGATTCTGATTTAATTGCTAATGACTTGGTTTCATTTGCCCATAGATTATCTCAGGAACAAGGTGCATCAAATATAAATATATCCTCAGGGTATAAATTTTTTCCGCAAATTCAAAATCAAACTATCACAAAAACCATTACTCTCGATATCCTTGAATCTGAAGATGAAATGTGGAATAAGATTCGTGGTAAAGCAAGAAATATGATAAAAAAAGCTAGGAAAGATAATTTGGTAATTGAGCAAGGTATTAATAATCTAAAGGAGTTTTATTCTATCTATTCATACAGGATGCTTGAAAAAGGTGTTCGAATTCATTCGTCACTATACTTTCAAAATATTATTGAGCATATTGGTGATAAAGTAGAGCTTTTTATTGCAAGAAAAGATTCCAAAATAATAGGGGGAATGTTTATGATATATTCCGGTGATACTGCTGCTTATATTTACGGGGGCAGTATGGTGAATAGAGGAACCTCTCCAAATCAATTATTATTGTGGGAAATGGTAAGATTTTGTATAGGGAAAAAAATTAAATTTTTAGATCTTGGTGAGTCAATTGAAGGCACTGGTGTCTACAATTTTAAGATTTGGTTTGGAGGCGCACCAAAAAATATTTATAACTACAATTTTTCATGGGCGAATGAAAACAAGTTTGGGCTATCAAAAGCTTTGAATTTTTTGCGTAGAGATTTCTTACGATATTCATCTTATTTAATCTTGCGTCATGGGACATTAGGGTTAAAAAGAAGAGTAGGCATCTGGAAGCGTCAGAAAGGACCTTTGCAATAACAAATATCAATTACAATTTAGCCTCTTCTTTTCCAGCCTACGATCCTAATAAATGTATTCTATTTGCCTTGGGAAGGAGTGCTATATACACCGCGTGCAAGGCAATGGGATTAAAAAAAGGAGATACAGTTTTAACTCCCGTATTTGACTGTGATTCAACTTTAATACCCTTCAGGGTATTAGAACTAAAAATTGAATTTTATAAATCAGATCCATTCACATTGGAAGCTGATATTGATGATATAAAAAAAAGAGTCACTAACAATGTAAAACTAATCCATATTATTAACCATTTTGGTTTACCTCAACCGTGGGACTCACTAATGGATTTGCGAAAAAAAACTAAAATACCCATTCTTGAGGATAATGCATTTTCACTTTTTTCTAAGTATAAAGGAGAATCATTTGGTAGTTTTGGTGATGTCTCAATTTTTTCATTATACAAAGTATTGTCATTGGTAGATGGTGGTATGTTAAGGATAAATAATCCTAAGTACTCATTTTCATTACCTAAAAGAGTATCGAAGTGGTATTATCCTCCTGAAAGGATCAAAATATTAAAATTAATTATTTCTATGGTCGGATATAATTATCTCCCAGACATACTGAAAAATTTCATTTCACCTCCTAAGAGACCGCTTCCACCTTTATTTTCTGATAAGCCAGGATATCCAGATTGGCATATGCGTGATAAAATTTTATACGAATTTTCTTATGATTATTTCCGTCCTATATCAAAAATTTCTCAACACCAACTAAAGAAATTTAATGTCGCTGTTTTTGATAAAATTAAGATTAAAACTAGATTTTACTATAAATTTATAGTGCAGAGTTTAAAAGATATTGCAGGAGTTACAGTATTATGGCAAGAAATACCAGGTGATGTGGTTCCTGGATGTGTAACAGTTTTAATTGATTCGCATCGGGATGAAATTCTTTTCAATCTAAGGACAAAAAGATTTGGCGTAATTGCTTGGCCAACATTTTCAGGTGATATTATAGAAAATATTAATGAATATCCGGAAATTGAAATTATAGGTAGGAAAATTCTACAGCTGATGATTTCATCGCAAAAAGTTTTGGAAACCAATGCAGATCCTTATTTCAAAAGCTTAGTAGATGAATTCAAAAAGTGTATTGATGAATATGATAAAAAATGATTAAAAAAATATATAGAATTTTTAGGAAACTTATGATTGGAAAACCATCTGAAAGGCTATACAAATTTATGATAACAGACTGGATGAAGCTAACAGATCTGGAAGCATGTAGTAAAGTTTTGGAAACAAAGCGCTTTAATAGAAATATGCAGCCGCTTGAGATGAAATATCCAGAATCAAAGCGTATTCTTGTAATTGCTCCTCATCCAGATGATGATATAATTGGCGCAGGGGGAACATTGATTAAAGCAAAGGAAAAAGGCGCGGAAATTCATGTGTTATATGTTACTAATGGATTGAAAGATAAAAAAACAAAAATAAGAGAAGAGACGCTAAGTGTATGTAATGAATTAGGTTCAATTCCTCATTTTTTAGATTGCGATACTAGGGCGATACCGCTCAATGATTCTGAAGTAAATGAAAAGATTAATAAGTTGTTATTTGATTTAAAGCCTGAAACGATTTTTATCAGTTTTTTATTAGATGATCATGATGACCATCGTAGAGTGAATCATCTACTTTTAGATATAATTGGTAATAGATCATTATTTAACTGTGAGATTTGGGCTTATCAGATATATTCGACTGTAATTCCTAATGTTGCTGTAAACATAACCAATGAAAAAGATAGAAAGAAAGATCTAATTGATATTTGGAAAAGCGTGGGAAAATTTAATGATTTAGCACATTACATTCTTGGTGTAAATGCATCTAATTGTCGCTATATCAAATCTGAAAAACCAATATGGGTAGAAACATTTTTTGTGGTACCTCTGCAAGAGTATCTAAAATTATGTCATCTATATTTTTCAAAATATGAATCCAATAATTATTATTTCGATAATTATTAATTGGTATTTTAAAAGTTTATTTATTTATAAAATTCATCATATTTACAAGTAGGAGTAAAGTTTGAGTAAAAGAATTCTAGTTACAGGAGGTGCAGGTTTCATAGGCTCTCATTTATGTGAAAAATTATTGCTAAGAGGTAATGAAGTTCTATGTGTAGATAATTTTTACACAGGAGAAAAGAAAAATATTTTAAACCTAATTGATTATAAATATTTTGAATTGATACGCCATGATATAACTTTCCCTTTATATTTAGAAGTAGATGAAATTTATAATTTAGCCTGCCCCGCAAGCCCAGTGCATTATCAATATGACCCAGTCCAAACTATTAAAACATCTATCAATGGTTCCATAAACCTTCTTGGTTTAGCCAAAAGATTAAAAGTAAAAATATTACAGGCTTCTACTTCTGAAGTGTATGGTGATCCGCAATCACATCCACAAAAGGAAAACTACTGGGGTAATGTAAATCCTATTGGTATAAGAAGTTGTTATGATGAAGGTAAAAGAGCTGCTGAAACATTGTTTTTTGATTACTATAGGCAAAACAATGTTATGATAAGAGTTGCTAGAATTTTTAATACATATGGTCCAAATATGGCAATTAATGATGGCAGAGTTATTTCAAATTTTATCACTCAAGCGTTGCAAAATAATCCAATCACGATATACGGAGATGGAACTCAAACTCGTTCATTTTGTTATGTTGACGATATGGTTGACGGACTTATTAAATTGATGGAACAAGATAAAATAATTGGGCCAATGAATTTAGGCAATCCTGATGAGATCAGTATATTAGATCTTGCAGAAGAAATAATTAATATGACAAAATCAAAAAGTAAAATAATATTAAAATCCTTACCAGATGATGATCCAGTTCGAAGGAAACCTGATATTACTTTAGCTAAAAACCAAATAAAATGGGAACCTAAGGTATCAAGAAAAGAAGGACTGTCATCTTCCATTAAATACTTCAAATCCTTGATGTAAAATAATGAAAAACCATTAAATTATGAAAATTGCAGTTTTCACAAATCAATTCCCTGCTAAAGCATGTACATTCATGGCGAGAGATATCGCAGCATTAAATAAAAATGGTATTCTTGTAGATATACATGCTTTCTATCCTTATGATGATAAATATTGGAAATTTGTTCCTAAAATTATTTACTCTGATGTTTTTTCGAAAAAAAATGTATTTCATTTAAAGTTATTTAGGTTCAAATCTTTTTACTATTTTTTTAAATTGCTAATAAAGAAACCAGGCCATGTCATTTCAAAATGTTTTTTTGTTTACAAATCATCAATAAAATTTGGCGCTAAACAATTTTTTAAGACTTTATATGTTTCAATTAAGGCAATTATTTGGTCAGAGGAGAAATCATTTTCCCAGTATGACCATATTATGGCATATTGGGGAAACTACGCAGGTACACTTGCATATTTACTTCATCATTTATGCGAATTAAAAAATTCATCCTCAATATTCTTGCATGCTGGTACTGATTTATATAGAGACCAAATTATTTTAAAAGAGAAGTTGTTGTACGCAGATTTAATTTTCACAGAGTGTGATTATAATATTAAATACATTGAAAAAATGTACCCAGAATTAAAGAATAGTCGAAAATTATTGATTCATTATAATGGAATTGATATCGAGAATTTTAGATTTAATCATGACAGGGAAACAAAAAAAATACTTGCTGTTGGAGGGTTAAGTAAATACAAAGGGTTTGATTTCCTTTTAAAAGCCATTGGTATTTTAGTAGACAAAGGTTTGAATATTCAACTTGAGCTTGTTGGCGAAGGTGCAGAAATGGAAAACCTTCTTAATCTATCAAAATCTTTAAACCTAGGAAAACATTTCAAATTGACAAAATGGATTCCTTTTGAGGATGTTAAGAAAAAAATGAGCAAGTGTACAATATTTATACACCCTTCAGCAGGAGATGGTGACTGCACTCCAAATGTATTAAAAGAATCTATGGCAACAGGTTCCCCAGTAATTGCCTCTAATGTTTCTGGGATTCCAGAAGTTTTAGAGCAGGGGAAATCTGGAAGACTTGTTCCAACAAAAAACATTAAAGAGTTAGCAAAGAATATTGAACAATTATTGATGGATGATGATGCACGTATAAACTATTCAAATTCAGGGAGAAAATGGATAGAGAAAACATTTAATATGTGGAAAAATGGGGAAAAAATGGCATGTGCAATAAAAGATATAAGAAATAAAACAACTTCCCTCAGTTAAGATCTAACACATTTACTTAGAGATTTAAAATTAATATTAGTATCCTAACCCAATATTATTTGCCCGAGACAGGCGCGCCACAAGCAAGATTATCAGAATTAGCTAAGTTTCTAAAACAAAATGGTCATAAAGTCACCATTTTAACTTCAATGCCAAACTATCCAACTGGAAAAATCTTCAAAGGATATCATGGCTTGTTAAGGATAGAAGAGATTGATGGAATTAAAATTATACGGTGCTATATATACCCATCAAATAGCAAAAATATAATTTTGAGATTAATAAACTATTTTTCATTTGTAATATCATCTTTACTTATTGGAATAATATATTTGCCAAGGAGTAATTACCTAATTACTGAAAGCCCTCCATTATTTTTAGGAATATCAGGATTCATTTTATCTAAAATAAAAAAATCTAAATGGGTATTTAATGTGTCTGATTTGTGGCCTGAATCAGCCGTTGTACTTGGAATTATTAAAGATGGTTTTGCGTTAAAGATCAGTCAAAAACTTGAAGAATTTTGTTATAAAAAGTCTTGGATGGTTACAGGACAAAGCAACGAGATTGTTCAAAATATTAAAGAAAGGTTTCCAGAAAAATTAGTGCATAAATTTTCAAATGGCGTTGATATAAATACGTATAACAAATCAAATAAATCAAAAATACTAACTAAATGGTCTAAAAATAAAAAATTTACAGCTGTATATGCTGGCTTACATGGTATTGCGCAAGGTTTAGATCAACTCATCTTTGCTGCAAAAGAGATGGAAAATTTATCACTTAATGTACAAATAATTTTGATTGGGGATGGTTTAGAGAAAAAAAAATTGGTTGAACATTCCAAAAAACTTAAGCTAAAAAATGTAACTTTTGTGGGTATTCAGGAAAAAAAATTAATGCCTGCAATATGGGCTTCTGCAGATATTGCAATTATAAGTTTAAAAAAATATATTATTGGAGCAGTGCCTTCAAAATTATATGAAGCAATGGCATCTTCAACTTCAATATTATTAATTGGAGAGGGAGAATGTGCCGATATTGTTAAAAAAGCAAATTGCGGTATTACTGTCTCACCTGGAGATATTTATGGTATTGTTAATGGCATAAAGGAAATCATAATAAGTGAAAAAGATAGGATGTTGTTTTCTTCAAATGCTAGATTACAAATTGAGATGCAATATAATAGGAAATTGTTAATGCAAAAATTAACTAGGGTTTTAGAAAAAAATGTTGATTCTTAGCGTTGTCGGGGCAAGACCTAATTTTATGAAGATGGCTCCAATTATTTTAGAATTAAAAAATCTGAACATGCATAATATGCTTATCCATACAGGGCAGCATTACGATTGGAACATGTCAGAAGTTTTTTTTAAGGATTTATCGATTAAAAAACCTGATATATTTCTCAATGTAGGTTCTAGTAGTCATAGCGTTCAAACAGCAGATGTAATGGTCAAGTTTGAGAAAATCTGTGTTAAACATAAACCGAAATTAATAATTGTAGCTGGTGATGTGAATTCTACATTAGCCTGTGCTCTTGTTGCAGCAAAAATGTGTATTCCTTTAGCACATGTTGAGTCAGGTTTAAGATCTTTTGATAACAAAATGCCTGAAGAAATAAATAGAATATTGACTGATAGAATTTCTGATCTTTTGTTTGTTACGGAAAAAAGTGGTATTGATAATTTAATTACTGAGGGTTTTTCTAGGGAAAAAATTCATTTTGTAGGTAATTCTATGATCGACTCATTAGTCACTCACTTAGATAAAGCAATTCAGCTAAAGCCATGGCAGAAATTTGACTTAGAAATTAACACTTATTGTTTAATAACCATGCACAGACCCTCAAATGTTGACAATGATGAAGCTTTAAAAAACATTATATCTATGTTAAATAATTTATCAAAGAAAATACCAGTTATATTCCCTGTGCATCCACGAACTAGAAATAATTTGAAAAAACTTAGCTTAGAAGTAAATAATAATGTTATTATCGCAGATCCGATGTCTTACTTGGTGTTTATAGGTCTACTGGCAAAAGCAAGAATAGTTATTACAGATAGTGGTGGTATTCAAGAAGAAACAACGTTTTTAGGCATACAGTGTATCACATTTCGAGAAAATACCGAGAGACCGGTTACTATAAATGAGGGGACAAATCACCTAGTAGGCGTGAATGTAGATAGTGTTTTAAAAAAAATTAATGATGTTTTAAATGGTGAGACCAAGAAAGGAAATGTTCCTGAAAAATGGGATGGTAATTCTAGTAAAAGAATTTCAAATATTATTGCAAGATTTCTTAAATAAAGTCCTATGCTCATAATTATTTATTTTTCATTAGTTTTTTGCACAGTTATATGTCAGGAAATTCCTCAAGAATTTTTTGAGTACTATAAATATAATGCACAAATTGATCGAGGTGTTAATTGGGATTACCATTCTACGTTTGGACCTCTAAGAAAAAAACAATTAAGACCTGAAACTGAATTTTCTGATTCATCGGTTTTTAACTATCAGGCTGGATTTATTAATCAAACAGAGAATAATGATAATAGCTCAATATTGTACGGTTATGAGCATTTTAATTTCAAAAAATATTTTTATACATTCTTATATACTAGAATCGTCACAGATGTGAATGCAGTACCTCACTATTCAGGGATACCTCAAGAAATATCTCGCTTTGGGTTTCGTTCAGGTGAAAACGATCTAGCGGGGATAGGGTATAGTAACGATTGGGTGTTTCTGCAGTTCGGACGTGGACGACAAAGCTGGGGGGGTGGTAATGGAATTAATCTTGCTCTGACTGAAAATGCTGCGCCCTATGATTTTGGTATGCTTGGCCTTGATTTAGGGAAAATTAAATATCGATACATTAATGGTTATTTAGAAACTTATAATAAATCACAAAGATATTTATCTGCTAGAGGTTTAGAATACAAGAAAGATATGTTCCTGATCAGTATGTCGGAAATTGTGGTTTATTCTGGTTTAAACCGTGCGATGGACTTTTCATATTTAAATCCAATCTCAACGCACTTAGAAATAGAGTTGAATAATAGACAGAATAGGCATGGAACTGATAGTGGGAATGCTATTTGGCAATTTTCAGCTGATTTGATTGCTAAGGATAATTTTAGAATTTCTGGTAACTTTCTTATTGATGAATTAATTCTTGACAAAGTTGAATTAGATCAAGGTAAAGAAAATGGAATTGCATTTTCTCTTAAAACGGTATTTAGCCCTCCTATCAAAAGATTAGGCATTACTCAAAAATTGTTATCTTTATATTTTTCATGGATTCATGTAGGTACTCATACTTTTCGGCATGAGAGAGTAAGTGATATGATAACTGGTGATATTATCGGCTACAATAATTTCGTACAAAGGGGAATACCTTTGGGTTGGGATGAGGGAAGTGACGGAGAAGATTTTAGATTAGGTATAAATTATTTTAATAATAGAAATATCCTTTGTGACCTTTATCTTGGAATAAAAAGAATTGGTAGTGAAAATCTGAAGGAAAGGCCTTATGAATATTATACCGATTATTTATCTGGAACATTTCCAAGTGGGGAAGTTGATATAAAAACATATATATCCAAAAAAATCTTTTGGCAGTTTAAACCAAATATTATGATTTTTAGCCATATCGACTATTCGGAGTCGAATCATTATGGAAAAAATTTAGATATGAAAATAGGTTTTAATGTATTCCACAAAGCATACTTAAATATTTAATTACTGTTGCAAAATTATTAGTGCATAATTTCTTAAAATTATATATCAATGACTATTAGTAATAACTTAACATTGTAGTTAATTTATTCTAAAATACTAGTTCAATTACACAAGCGCACGTTGAAAATACCATTTCACAGACCTATTTTACCGGATGATTTAAATCAGCTTTTTGACAAAAGTTTGCGTGATGGTTGGTTGACAACGGGACCTATAGTAAAGGCATTTGAATCTGAACTTTCAGATTTCTTAAATGCTAAGCATGTAATTGCGGTTAATTCTTGTACGGCGGCATTGCATCTTGCTTTAGCATCACAACGATTTCAAATTAATGATAAATTTATTGCTCCTACATATACATTTGTATCTTCAGTTGAGGTTGGAGAGTACATGGGGATGAGACCAATTTTAGTAGATTCAGAAATTGATGAATTTAATTTTGATTTGAATCACGTAGAATCTGAACTAAAAAGAGATAATGAAATAAAAGCTATTATTCCCGTTCATTTTGGAGGTAAACCCGTTCAGATGAGTCAAGTATTCTTTTTGGCAGAAAAATATAATTTATTCGTGCTGGAAGATGCCGCCCATGCTTTAGAATCGTATTCTGATGTTGGAAAAGTAGGTAATACAGACTACGCAACTGCTTTTTCTTTTTATGCTAATAAAAACATTACTACCGGTGGTGAAGGTGGTGCTTTGTCAACAAATGATTCGATATTAGCTGAAAAAATAAGGAAATTATCACTTCACGGGATGTCAAAAGATGGTTACAAAAGGTTCCAGGCTGGAGGGAAATGGATGTATGATATTAGTGACTTAGGTTATAAATATAATATGACAGATATATCTGCTTCATTTGGCTTGTGGCAGTTTAGACATCTAGATGAATGGCATGATAGAAGAATTACCATATTTAATAAATATTGTAATCAATTAAGCAAAATTGATGGAATTATTTGTCCAAAATCTGAAACAAATAGTATGGAGGCTTATCATCTTTTTCCTATCCAAATTGTGCCAGAAGCTTGGAATATATCGCGAAATAAATTAATTATACAAATTAATGACAAAGGTATTGGAACATCCGTACATTATATTCCAATTCATATGCATTCATATTATCATAAAAAATATGGATATAGCCAGAATGATTTTCCTAATGCCAAACGACTTTCAGAATCTGTTATTACTCTACCGCTATACCCATCTCTTAAAGATGATGAGATTGACTATATTATTAAAATTTTATTAAAGCTTTGGAGCAAGCACCAGTTGTAAAGATTTTTTTGATGGGGATATTTTCTCGACTTATTGCATGCTTATTATTTCTGATATTAATACCAGCTCTATTATTTGTTGCTCTAATCAGTTTTGTAAATCAAGGTAGCCCTATAATATTTAAGCAGGAAAGAGTTGGGTTCAAATTAAAAAAATTTATGATATATAAGTTTAGAACAATGATGACAAACAACGGTCCATCGATTACTGTCACAAATGATAAGAGAGTAACTAGGTGGGGAAAATTTCTAAGATATTTAAAGCTGGATGAACTGCCTCAAATAATTAATATAATTAAGGGGGACATGAGATTTATTGGACCAAGGCCAGAATTGCCTGAATTTGTAGAAACTAAAAGTTTTTCTTTTTTGAACAAAGTACCTCCTGGGCTATCAGATTATTCTTCAATTATTTTTCGCAATGAATCGTTGGTACTAAATAAAATAGGTGGTCCAGACCCTTATGAGAAATTACTTTCTTATAAAATTCAGTTAGCTAAGTTTTATTCTAAAAGGAAAAGTTTTATTGAAGATTTTATCTTGGTATTGATTACAATAATTGCAATTGTATTTCCATCTTTCACATCACGAAAACTCGTTTTGCCATTTATTATCAGAAAGATACCAGAATTTAAAAAAATTGATCATTTATTATAGTTTGATTGGCTCCGACTAATTCACACTTATAACTAATATTGATAATGTCCTAATAATAACTTGTACCGAACATAGATTTTGACTAAAATTATTTATATTATATTGTAATTTTACTCAGTATAAACAAAACTAGATTTAATAATAAAAACAATAAACCCTAGGAGAAAAATAATGGAATCATTGAAAAAGATAACTTCTATGATATTTTATTATACCATGATATCAACATTCATCATTGCACAAGATGATTTTGGTGATAATTTTGGTGACGAGACTGAAGCAAATAATGAATCAATTACAGTTACAGGAACTGTAACGGATTCAGAAACAGGAAGGCCTCTCGCAGGTGCGAATGTGATAGTTGATGGCACAGAGCTTGGAGCTGCTGCAGATGGTGATGGAGTTTATACAATTGAAGGTGTTGAAGTGGGAGCCAGTATAACTGCTTCAATGATCGGATATGATGATGTTAATGCTTACGCTGATCAAGAAACTTTAGACTTTTCATTATCAGCTCAAGCAATCGAAATGAGTGCACTTGAAGTGCTAGCCTCCAGAGCAGGTGATAATACACCTGTTGCTTACACAAATGTTACCAAAGAAGATCTTCAGTTAAGGCTTGGATCAAGAGATATACCACTAGCTCTAAATATGATACCTAGTGTTTACGCAACCGGTCAAGGTGGTGGTGCAGGGGATGCTAGGATTAATGTTCGTGGTTTCAATCAAAGAAACATAGCAGTTATGATCAATGGAGTACCAGTTAATGATGTTGAAAATGGTTGGGTATATTGGTCTAATTGGGATGGCCTTGCAGATGCCACAAGTTCGATTCAGATGCAGAAAGGTTTAAGTGCTCAAAATCTAGCAACACCTTCCATTGGTGGTTCGATGAATGTTATCACTGAACCAAGTGCGCAAGAGCGCCGAGGTCTTTTTAAGCAAGAAATAGGTGCTTATGGATTTTTAAAAACTACTCTTTCATTGCATTCAGGACTTTTAATGGATGACAAGTTAGCGGTCAGTACAGCTTTAGTTAGGAAAACTGGTACTGGATATGTTCAGGGGACATGGACTGATGCATGGGCATATTATTTTGATGCTATTTACAATTTAAATGATCAGCATAGATTGCAGTTTTACGCTCTTGGTGCACCGCAGCAGCATGGTCAAAATCGTTATAGACAAAACATTGCAGTCTATGATACGGAATTTGCAAAAGGCTTAGGTGACTATGATCAAACAGCGTTAACAGAAAATGATGGCGAATTTGCTGAAGCTGGTAGGGATTTTAACCAAAACACTGCAGAAATTTCTGAGGCTTCCCAGGCAATCTTAGATGCCGCTGGTGGTCAGCACTGGCAAATGTACGGGGTACGTGATGGTGTAAAAAGACATGAAACAGATAGATTGAATGAAAGAATGAATTTTTTTCATAAACCTCAGGTTGCTCTCAATCATTACTGGACAATGAACGATAATATGAGTCTTACAAGCAGTCTTTATTGGTCAGGCGGTAAAGGTGGTGGTAGTGGACATTACGGCGATGTTGCAAGGAAGGATGCTGATGGAGTTTCTGATCTACGCGCCGAGAAGCATAAGTTTTATTATGGGCCTTCTCCATGGGTTTATGATTATGATGGTACAATTGCTGCTAATGCAAGTGATGCGTCCACCGTTGTGATTTTTCAAGGAGATACAGTTTCAAGAGGAGATCAAGAATCTATAGGTATTATTAGAAATAGTAATAATAGGCAATCAACTCTCGGTGCTCTAACAAAACTAAACTACAATATAAATGATAATTTAAAAACTCAGGTTGGACTTGATTGGAGAACCGCAGAGATTTACCATGTTAAAACCATACGTGATCTCTTAGGAGGATCTTATTTCGTTAATACGGATAGTGATTTTGATGCACCTGGACAACAGAAGGGGCTTGGTGATCCAATTGATTATAATTTCACCAATACAGTTGATTGGTTAGGTCTTTTTGGGCAGGCTGAGTACTCTGCTGGTGATTTAACTGCATATGGAATGGCTGGATTAACAACAGTTAAATATACAATGCAGGATCATTTTAAGATGGCTTCAAACTACGATTATTCATATGTACAAGAAAAAGATGGTAGTGGATTGGATTGGGTAGAGGCCCCTGGTGATGATATGGGTGGTAATGCTGGTGAGCTATATATAGAGGCTGATCCTATATCAACATCCCAAGTTAAAGGTGGTGTTATGTATTCACTTGGAGATAAACTCTCCTTTTTCAATGTTATTCCAGTATTTGGAAAATTATACGATCAAGTTGACTTCTGGGCTAACTTTGGTTTAATCGACAAAGCGCCGACCTTTGACCAAGTCATACAAGATTGGGATGCAAAGATGGCGACCGATCCAAAAAATGAAAACTTTACTGCTTTCGAAATTGGTTTCAACTCCAGGTCCAATGATGGTACAATGGCAGCTAAGCTGAACTTTTATTCTACGCAATGGAAAGATAGAATTCAGACCAAAACTGCTGGCGATCAGGGAGACTCTACAGATGATATAATAGTTTATCTTACAGGAATTGACCAAGCTCATTCGGGTATTGAATTTGAGCTAGCTGCGCAGGTCCACCCGATGGTTAGATTAGATATGGGAGTCGGGTTCGGTAATTGGGCATATACTAGTGATGCGACGGGTAGTTACAGAGATGGTGATAGTGACGTAGAATTTGGATATGCTCTTGATGGTATACCTGTTGGCGATATGCCTCAAAGAAATCTAGTTCTAGGTTTCACACTTACGCCATTGCCAGGTGCGACTATACAAGCCATATATAAATACTATGATAGAAATATAGCAGATTGGAATATTAGTTCTCGTGAATATGACCCTGCAGTAGGAGCAAATATGAGTGATGAAATTTGGCAAGCTCCATCATATGGATTACTTGATATCCATGCTTATTACGATCTTCCGTTTGAACTTGGACCTGCTAAACCACAAGTGTTTTTACATGTTTTTAATGCTCTAGATGAGGTATACATTCAGGATGCAACCCATATTAGTAATTATAATGCTTGGGATAAAAGAGTTCCATATGCTGATGATGCAGAAGTTTTCTTTGGTTTACCAACAAGTTTTAATTTAGGACTATCGGTTAATTTTTAATAAAGCTGTATTATATAGTTTAAGGTATTCTTAATTTTTGACAGTAAAAGCCCTAAAACTTTATAGTTTTAGGGCTTTTTTTTAATTAAAATTTTGTTCTTATTTTATAAAATTCAGTTAATCATTATTTTTATACTTATAAAGGCTGAGCGGGTTAACTATGGTTAATTATTTTAATAGATTATTAAATAGAAATTTTATAATCCTAATCTTCATTGATTTAACAATAATAATCACGTCACTATTACTTAGTATAATTATTCGTTTTGAATTTGAAATTCCAAAAGCAGTTTTAATCCATTTAAACTACATTAATCTGCTTGTTTTATTATCTTTGAAAATTTTTAGTTTTAGAATATTTGCATTGTATCGTGGTATGTGGAGATATACTAGTGTATGGGATATGATGAACATTATTAAGGCTAATATTCTTGGCAGTTTATTGCTTTTAATAACAATTATATTTACCATCGGTTTCTATGATTTATCACGCTCGTTATTTATAATTGACTTTATTTTATGTACTGGGTCTATTTGTATTTCCAGATTAGGTATAAGAATGTTTTTTACCCATTTCCGAGATTTGATCAAAACAAAAAATGTTAAAATAAAAAAGAAAATTATATTAATAGGAGCCGGAGATACAGGGCAGACAATAATTAGGCAATCTCTTCAAAAATCTAATATAGGAATCCAAATAGTGGGTATTATCGATGACGATAAGCAGAAAATAGGTAATATGCTACATGGAATCCCCATATTGGGTGCTGTGAAATCGTTACGAAATTTAGAATTTCCATATGATGAAATCTATATTTGTGTTCCATCAATTGATAGAAAGCAGCTACGTACAATAGTTGATGAATGTAAAAAAACACAAAAACCTTTTAAAACACTGCCATCAATTTCAGAACTAATAGAGGGCAGTATATCAATTTCTCAGTTTAGAGAAGTATCTATTTTAGATCTATTAGGTCGAGAAGAAGTGAGACTAGATAAAAGTACAATTAATAATTTTATCAAAGGGAAACGAGTTCTAATAACAGGATCTGGTGGTAGTATTGGTTCTGAACTGGTTAGGCAGTGTATAAAGTTTGATCCATCTGTATTAGTTATGTTGGATATAAGCGAACTTAATTTATTTGAGATTGACAGGGAAATATTTTCTGAAAATTCAAATATTTTATATAAACCGGTATTGTCCGATATAAGAGATCATTCAGTCGTAGACCAAATTTTTAAAGAATTCAAACCTCAGGTGGTTTTTCATGCAGCTGCTTATAAACATGTCCCTATGCAGGAGTATTTCCCTTGGGAAGCAGTAAAAACAAATGTTTTTGGTACATTGAATCTATCTGATATTTCGGTAAAGTATAATGTAGAAAAATTTGTTTTAGTAAGTACTGATAAAGCTGTTAGGCCTGTAAATGTTATGGGCGCTACTAAACGCTTAGCAGAGTTTATAACACAAAATTATAACAGAACGCAAAATAATACTGAATTTATGGCTGTCAGATTTGGAAATGTATTAGGTAGTTCTGGAAGCGTAATACCTATATTTCAAGAGCAAATAAAAAATGGTGGACCGGTGACTGTGACTGATCCAGAAATGGAGAGATATTTTATGTCTATTCCGGAAGCTAGTCAGTTAATTTTACAAGCTGGGTCGTTAGGGCTTGGTGGTGAAGTATTTATTTTAGATATGGGAGAACCTATTAAAATTATTGACATTGCTAGTGAATTAATAAAATTATCAGGATTCGAACCAGGCTTAGATATAAATATAGAAATTACAGGTACTAGACCTGGAGAAAAAAAGATAGAGGAATTATCTCTACCCACTGAAAAATTAGATAAAACTAAGCATGAAAAGATTTTTGTTTTGAATGATAAAGATATAACAAATAAAACACTTGCGAAAATTATCGATGGTATTAAAAACCTTGAAGATAGTTTATCTGGAAAATCTGCAAATCAAGTAAGGGCTCTTATATCTGCAATATTGCCTGAATATCAACCAGAATTATCTTCAAATGAACCTTTATACATTAATGTAAAGGGTAAAGCAGAAGCCTAAAGTCAGATACCTAAAATCCTTGTCTTTATCATAACCCATATTATAACTAAGCTATCTGAGATTTTAATCTTTTTTCCTTCCTCAATAGTTCTTCTAGTATAGTTTATTCTACTTTCTTTAATACTTAGTTTTAGTAGCATTATTTTCGACATGATTTCAGATTCTATACTAAACCCTTTACTTTGAATATTAAGAGCCGTGAATAGTTTTTTATCTATAATTTTTACGCAACACAATATGTCATTTAAATTCGATTTAAATAAAAAATTAAAAAAACTATTTATTAAATGATTTCCTAAAATATTCACATCAGAACTTATTTTGTCATTTTTCTTCCATCTTATTCCAACTAAAATATCTCTTTCCTTTTTTTCATATTCTGTTATTAGTCTTGGTATATCTTCTATATCTATTTCAAGATCTCCATCCATTAAAATAAGATTTTGTTTGGTTGCAAATTTAAGACCTTTTTTTATTGATGCGCCTTTACCAAGATTGACTCTATTATTTATGACCTTTATTTTTTTATTATTAATAAGTATTTTACTTGACCCATCATTGCTACCATCATCAATGATTATAATTTCAATTTTATCATCTAATTCTTTTAATTTTTTTAAAAGTAAAGGTAGGGTTCTTATTTCATTATAAATTGGAATTATGAGGCTGTATGTCATATAATTAAAAGAAAAATATGTTTTGATGTTTTTCAAAACACAATCTAATCATTTTATCCTTGGCCTAACCTTTTAATATGAGCTCCATCTTTCCCATCAAAAACATTCCTAGTATCAATGATAATTTGGCTATTTTTATAAATCATATCGTAATCTATATTTGTATGGTCTGTTACTATCACACAGGCATCATAACTATTAAGCTTATCAGTATCTAAATGGATAATACTCTCCATTACTAGATTATTATATACTAATTGGGGAACATAGGTATCATAGTAATCCACTTTTACTCCTGCATTAATTAATAATTGAATAATATCTAATGCTGGAGATTCACGTGTATCATTTATATCTTTTTTATAAGCAACACCAATAATAAGTATTTTGCATCCATTTAAGGATTTTCCAATACTATTTAAATTAGAGGATATTAGGCTAAATACATGATTCGGCATATTTGTATTGATTTCACCTGCTAGTTGAATAAATCTGGCCTCATAATCGAGTGTTTTTAGTTTCCATGATAAATAGTGTGGATCAATTGGTATGCAGTGCCCACCTAGGCCTGGACCTGGGGTAAACTTCATAAATCCAAAAGGCTTTGTAGCAGCTGCATCTATCACCTCCCAGATATTAACTCCTAATTTTTCACACATGATGGCTACTTCATTTGCTAAACCAATATTTATTGCCCTAAAAGTATTTTCTAATAATTTTACCATTTCCGCTGTTTCAGTTGAACTAACTGGAACAATTTGATTAACAATGTTCTCATATAAAGATTTTCCCATTTTTGTACAATTTTCTGTTATCCCACCAATGACTTTTGGGGTATTGCTTGTATTAAAAATTTTATTACCTGGATCAATTCTTTCTGGACTAAAGCATAAAAAGAAATTTTTACCAATGTTAAATCCCAAATTAATTATATATGGTAAAATTAATTCTTTTGTACTTCCTGGATAAGTTGTGCTTTCTAAGACTAATAACATATCTTTATGTAGAAAGTATTTTATTTCATTCATAACTGACATTATAAATGAAATATCAGGATCTTTTTGTTTGTTTAAAGGAGTAGGAACGCAAATAGATACAGAGTCTAATTCTTCAACAATCGAATAATCATTTGTGGCTTTTAAAGACTCTTCTTTAATACATTTTTTTAATATTTCATCATCAATATCTTTAATATAATTCTTGCCAGAATTGATTGAATTTATTTTGTTTATGTCTATATCTATGCCGACAACATTATATCCTGCTTGAGCAAATTCAATTGCAAGAGGTAATCCAACATATCCTAAGCCAATTACACCAATTTTTCCTGTTTTTTCCTTAATTATCTTATCTAACATCATTTTCATCCAATACTTTTAAAATTTTTTTATGAAGGATATGAAACTTATTCGAAAATTCTCACTTTATCATAAGTAAATTTAATATACTAATAAAAATAATTATGTTTAATAACGTTGATAAAAGAATAAGATATGCTGTAGGAATTATATTTATTATGGGGTCATTATTTGGAGGCTTAATTGGTTATGATTTAAAAAATATTGGCCAACAGTATAATCATATTTGGGCTCTTTCTATACTTGCTTTGTATGCTGGGTTTGATTGGATCTCTAAGGCGATGAAAGATTAATGATGGAATTAAAATCAATAAATCCAAAAAATAACCATTTAATTCGCTCCTGGGATATTCACGGTGCAGATGAAATTATCAGTATATTAGAAGAAGCAAATAAAGCATATTTGAAATGGAAAAATACAGATTTATCCTTTAGACTTAATTGCTTAGACGAAATAGCAAATCTATTAAGAGAAAATTCAAAGGAATATGGTATAATCATGGCTGATGAAATGGGAAAGCCACTTTCACAAGGGATTTCTGAAGTTGAAAAATGTGCTTGGCTGTGCGATTACTATAAGGAAAATGCAAAAAGCTTTCTTAGGCCTAGAAGTATTGATACAGAAAACTTTAAAAGTCTAGTTACATTCCAGCCTTTAGGCCTAATTCTTGGTATAATGCCATGGAATTTTCCTTTTTGGCAAGTATTTAGGTTTGCAATTCCATCATTAACAGTTGGTAATGGAATAGTTTTAAAACACGCCTCAAATGTTCAGGGATGTGCTAACGCAATAGAGAAATGTTTTTTAGATGCTGGTTATTATGAAAATATATTTTGCAATCTGCGTATACCTGGTAAACAGGTGGCTTCAGTGATTGAAAATCATAACATTGCTGCCGTTACACTAACGGGTAGTACTCCCGCTGGTCAAGCTGTAGCTAAAAAAGCAGGTGAATGTTTAAAAAAGACGGTATTGGAGCTAGGTGGAAGTGATCCATACGTAATTTTAGATGATGCTGATATTGAAAATGCAGTAGATGCATGTATAGCTGGTAGAATTTTAAATAATGGGCAAAGTTGCATAGCAGCTAAGCGTTTGATTGTAACGAGATCAAATTCAAAAAAATTCACTGAAAAATTAAAAAGTAAGTTATCATTAAAAATAATGGGGGATCCGCTAGATGACGTTGATATTGGACCGATGGTATCAATAGCCGCTAGAGATGAAGTTGATGATCAAGTTCAAAAATCAATATCTGCAGGTGCAAAATTAAATTTAGGGGGAAAGATACAAGATGGAGAGGGTGCATATTATCCATTAACTTTACTATCTGAGGTTAGACCTGGTATGCCTGCTTTTGACGAAGAAATATTTGGGCCTGTTTTTACAGTTATCACTGCTGATGACGAGAATGATGCTATTGAATTAGCGAATAAATCTGAATTTGGACTTGGGTCTGCCATATTTACTAGTGATGTAGAAAAAGGGGAAAATATTGCAAAGGAAAAATTACAATCTGGAGCTTGTTTTGTGAATGATTTTGTCAAATCTGATCCCCGTTTGCCATTTGGGGGTATAAAAATGTCTGGATATGGTAGAGAACTTTCTGATTACGGTATGATGGAATTTGTAAACATAAAA
>MDSW01050204.1_pt1 | contig 78664 bp, 63 predicted proteins | sample 811171 | NCBI WGS metagenome assembly MDSW01 (sample SAMN05326641, study PRJNA326480) | marine metagenome | isolation source: seawater | place: Atlantic Ocean: North West | collected 2012
GATCGATCGACGCGATCGCGCGATCGATCGTCCGTCGATCGCCGATCGCCGATCCGCCGATCGCGCGATTCGCCGATCCGGCGATTCGCGTCCCGAGACGGGACGAGACGGACGGACGGGCGACGGCTGGACGGCCACACCGCGACGACGGCGCGACGGACGAGGATGCGGTACGCGTCGACGCGAAGGGATGATTTGAAACGAGACGCGATGACGCACATCGGGGCGAAACCGAGCGAGGACGGGGGTGGGAAGTGGGAGGCGAAGGCGAGGGCGATCGAAGGCGACGCGACGACGGCGGGGGAGGACGAGAACGAGGCGACGTCGGAGACGAGCGGTGGGTCGGTGACGCTCGATGACGTCGCCACGGGGGGGGGGAGGACGAAAGTGCGGTGCGCGTCGCTGACGGCGATGGACATCATCGCCGCCGTGCCGGTGGAGAAGTGCGTGGAGACGATGGATTGGGTGGAGACGGGTCGCGAGACGAGAGACGAGAGAGCGATGGCGTTCGGCGCGGTGGCTTCGCGTCCGGTGAAGATATCGGTCGATCATGGGAAGAAGCGCGGTGGCATCGATAAGTCATTGGTAGTAGCGATGGATTCGCGGTGGATGGAGAGGATGGAGACGCCCGTGATCGTCGATGAAGACGAGACGCGAAGAGCGCTGCGAAGAGCGATTCGCGAGGCGAGTTTCTCGACAAATTCGGAGAGCTGTTTGTTTCGATTGAACGAAGACGCCCTGGAGGCGCTGGATTGCGTTGAGAATGACTTGCAGAAGAGATACGACGTTGAGCGAGAGAGCGAAGGTTCGAAAGAGTTTGAGTCGACGACGAAGGTTGGTAAGTTGAAGGATTTCATGAGTTTGTTTCCGCGCCCACTCGAGACTTCGTTTGCGATGGACGAGCCTTCTCTTCTCGCGTCTCCGGTCACGTTCTTGCTCTCGATGGCGAAAAAGATCAAAGTGCTGCCGTGGGAAAATGAGATAAAGATTGATAGTTCATGCAAGGAGTACTTAAAGAATCTCCTGTTTCAAGGAAGGATCCCCGAGCCGTCGACGAAAGACCCTTTCCAAGCCGTGCCGACGAAGATCGCTCCGTTGATTTGTGAAGACACCGCGCCAAGGTTCATGGAGAACGTGGATCCAGATTCGATGGATATTGCTCTGGACTCAAAGTTGAAGACTTTAACGACGCCTGTGGAAGAGCACACCCTCGCGGTGTCGAATGATTTCTCGTCCAAAGCCAAAGCGCAAATGACAAAGAAGCTTCTAAACGTCGACGACCGATTCGTCACCAAACCAATGATTGTACCGAAGATCGATGAAGAAGAAGAAGAAGATGCGAATGTTCGTACGGATCGCGCAATGCGAGACGTGATTGCGAGTGTGCAAGCAGTAAAAGACCGCGCGCCCGCGTTATCCGAATGGAAAGTTGCTATCCCAAACGCCTTCGATACGTTGGCGCGATTTCAAGAAGAAGAGCACACCGCGGCGGCAACTTTATTTCGCGAAGCCGAGATGGATAATGATGATCTCGATTGGACTTGGGACGACATGATGGATAAGAACGATGAACCACGAACGACGAAAGAACCGCCAAAGTCAGCGCCTGAAGCCATTCCAAAGCCACCGACGCTGAGTGAATCGCTGTCTCTTTCGAAGATTGAGAAACACAAGGATGCGTGCTTGATCGATTTCGTCGAGCTTGATCTTGATCCAGAACACACATATGTGATCAAAGTGCTCGCGGAACGTTATGGTTACATATCGCAAATTTTACCTCTGGATATTCAGCGAGCTATTCCCCGATTTCAAGTCGGCGAATCTACGGAGCTCGCGCACGCAATGAAACACTTTGCGAATGAGTCGTCGTCAATCAATCGACATTTGAAGAACTTGCTGTGCTGTCAAAGTGCGGCGAATTTAATTCATGTGTATGGAATTCATCAAGCGCACATTTTGATGCGGAGTTACGCTAAGGATGAACAAGATTTATCAGATATCAAGAGCCTCGTCGAAAACAACGACGTTGCCGTGGAGCGCGGCGAGTTTGACGATCATCCCAAGTTGAGAATGATCAGAGCGTACATCGCAGATCTCATAGTGACTCAATCGAAAATGCTCATTATCTTTCCCGACGCGATGGGTATACTCTCCATCGTGCGATTTATCAGTAAGCTTGGTACAAAAGCGGTTCAGTTTGATGGTAAGCAAGAGTTTAAAAATCTACACGAAGACGATGTTGAGGATTTCGCTCGCGCGGTTACGCTCGCGACGGCCAATGTACAAGTTTTAATCGCTCTCGAGGCTCATACTGCTCATGAGGCATTTCCATTGGAGCTATTTTCGACGTGCGTTTATTACGCTCCGTCGCCGAATGCGCTTCAAGATCTTCATCTGCTTGGTTCTTCGCGCCACGCTGCAAATCGCTTTGTGAGAGTGCTCGCCATGAAACGGGGTGTCTCTATACCTAGTGAAGATCCAGAGCCTGCGTCATCGGCGTTGCGTCATTCACCGCACGTGGAGAATAATCAACATGCTGCAAGCGTCGTGCGCGACGAAGATCCCAATGTATCGCCTCCTGTACAATTCGATGGCGTTCCGAGGCACGTCGTCGTGCTCAACGTCGCTAGACAGATTATCAAGGTACGAGAGCAACTATTTGGTCAAGTTGAGCGAAACTTACTCGACGACGGGTGCGACGTGATTTTGCGAGAGTTTGGGATCGACGTTGACGCATGCTTCACCGTCGGCAAGCAAGTTCATGCAGTGATATTGATCGTGCCAGAATATTTTGTTGAAGGGTTACCGACACAAATTGAACTTTTTTCGTTGGTGGAAGATTTGATGGTTGCTATGGCGCACTCATTTGTGTCAGGAACGATGGTCTTTGAGGGTGATTTGGACTTTTTAAACATTGCGCAAACGCTTGATCGAAGAATCCATTCAGACGCCGCGCACATGCATTTTTCCATCGATCTCAGGTACAGTCTCGAAGATGAAACCGCGTCGATGCTACATGAGATTCTGCAGCCACAAGATGGTCGTTTCTCAGAATTTTCTGCGCCAATGCCAGAGAGCCGAACGATTGAAGAAATGGAGTTGTGTGATATGTTTCCTTTGCTCAATCCAATCTCCGCATGCGCTCTATTGGCGGATGAATTCGTTTGCGATGAACTCCAACGCATTGGTAATCTGTCTTCGAATACTAAGGCGTACTTGCAACGCGATGGATACCTTGGATGCCCACTCGATGTCTTCGGTGCCGAAGAGCCGGCGAAGGATGTACCACCGCCGTATTCGCCCCGCGGCGGAGCTGCGCAAGAACGAAGGCAAGTCTTCACGGAACGTCCAATCACAGAGTTTTACTCGCCCATTTCGAAGCGACCACGACTCGACGAATGGGAGCTCGAATCTTTGTCTTTAGATTCGCCGACAAAGACCGCGACTCCGCATCGTTACCAATCTTTGCATCGGCGCAATATCGATACGCCGTCTCCAATCGTGGACTTCAAGACGTCTCCCACGTCGGCGCCGCGATCACTCTTACGATCACCGCCGGCGGCGTCACCACGAAGAGCGCCCCCTGTCAATGTTGGCGCTGTCGGCGGTGGTCGACTCTGGCAACCGACCCGGACGAGCGACGGACCCTCGACGAGCGCAAACACGATTCTGGAGAAGCATCGGCAGCAACCTGAACCGTCACTTGAGGAATTCAATCAAATGCTCGAGTCTTACCGAATGCCCGCGCCTCCCGAGCGTGGGCGAAGAAACTCGACGCTTGATTGTTTCGATTCGAACAGAGACTTAACGCAGCACCGATTCACGAGAATATCATCATCGCGAACGCAACAATTTCCAAACACTTGGAAATGAATGCATGAAATGACACCGACGAAATCTTGTTGGAAATGAGAATTTTGTAATACAACGAACGCTAAGGCTATGGTGGCACCTTGAACGAATCAACGATTGATCGTAGATCGCCTTCGGCGCTCTTCCAAGACCGAGCGCCGCAAGAGGCGACCATGAGATACAGTTCACCTTCGACGATGCACGCGGAAATCAAGTTGTGCGGCGACACGAGTTCGTATAGATAATAATCGACACCGTTTTTCGTCGACACAGACGTTGACGATGGCGTTCGTCCTGGTTGTCCAAAACCATTTTGTTCCCAGTAGGCACCGATGAGCTCTTCAAATCTTTGCAAAACATCCTCCGGCGTCCCGGCGTCTTTGATACCGTCCGCCCCGACGAAAGGCAAAACACTCACGGCGAGCTGACCGTTCCCTGTGTCCGACTTATAGCGAGTATCGACGCCGTAGAGTTTGCCATCATTTAACGACACGATATCCGCGCTCCAATCCTCCGGATACTCGAAGGAATAATCGTGCGTGGCGGAAGAGATGGACGTCTCGAATCGCTCGCGAAAGCTTCGCTTGTAGAATTGCGCTCGCGACGCAGGCGCCGAGGAGGACGAAAGAAAAGCGACGAAAGCGAGGAAATCGCGACGATTCGCTGAGGGGGTAGCGTGCTTGCGCTTCGCCGCCGTCGACGCGCTGGGGGCTCGAACTCCTGACGCCGAACACGACGCTCTCATACCGATGACGCGCAACGAACTCTGACGCGGATTTCAGCTTTTTTCAGTGTTTCGGAACCGTAAGCCCGAAACACGCGAACCGATCGGACGCGATCGCAGTTAAAACAGGGCCCTCCTCGGCACGTTTCTCACAATCTTTTACATTTCTCCAGTGCGAACGAAAGACTTCGCCTCCCCCCCCGTTCGGTCCGTCGATTCGCGAGAGTCGGAATTACGCGTCGCGCGAGCTCGTGTGAAGTCTTGACGTGCGCTCGATCGCTCGCGAGAGCGACGAGAGGGCGTTTCGTTCGCGGAGGCACTCCCGCGAACGTCGCGAGAGGAGAAGGCTTCGCCGCGGGTGCTGCTACTTACACATCTAATGCGCTGGACTACGAAGACGTTCGAGGAGATTTACACCTCGATACCGCTCTTGAAAATACGCTTAAGCGTGGACAGGGCGACGTTGCGATGGGCCGCCACCTTATCGACCGTCGAGGCCACCTGTTCTTGGAGCGCCACCGCCTCCTTGCTCGGCAAGACGCGCAAGTCGTTCAAGAGTGTCGTCGCCTTCTTATCCATACCGTACGTCCTCGACTCCATCGCACGAAGCTCTCGGGCAGCCGATTTCAAATTTGCCGCCCCACGCTTCATCTCAACCTCCGCGGCACTCGCAGCTTCCGTCAAGCGCTGAATCTCCCCGCTCGCCGCTTCAGCGTCGAGCGCCAGCGTTTCGCTCCTACGCACGCACGCGTTGAAGAGTGCCTCCTCGCTTTGCAATCTCCCGAGCGTCGATCGCCACAGCAACGCTCTCGGTCCCGGAAGCGCGAGCGCGAGAAACGTCAGCGCACCCGCGGTCGCGCTCGCTGGGTTCTCCCGCACCGTCTCCACCACGCGCTTGCTCGCCATCTTAAAGAACTCATCCTCGCTCTCCCGCGCGCGCTCGGCCAACGCCTCAGCGTGCGCGACCGCGGTATCGGTGATATCGTTCACCCGCTCCCTCGTCGTCTCGATCGTCTTCGCCACCGCGAACGCGGCGTCCGAGCTCGTTCGATCTATCCGCTCATCCAGCGCCGCGCGCGCGTTCGACGCCCCATCGACGACGCCCCGCGCGCGCTCGATAAACTTATTTATCGACGCCGGGAGCTCCATCGCGCCCTCCGCGCTCGCGACGCGCGCGCCGTCGCGACGAGTCGCGTCGACGAATGGGCCGCACTCCGCGACGCGCGGAGGGCATGGGTGAAATTCTAGCGTCGACGTCGCGCGATGCGAAACGCGGGGACAAAACCTTGCGACGGACGGAGATGAAGCGCGATGGACGCAGCGCGCTGTCCATCGGTCGTTTCATCAACGCCCGCAAGTCGACGTACGACAAGCGGGCACGAATCAAACAGTCGCGAGACGAGGCGGCGGCGAAAAAGGCAAAGTATGAGAGATTGCAAAAGAAGCTCGGGGAGAAGATAGAACGGGACGAAGGGTTCGATCCAGAGGCGTACGAGCGACGATTGGCGGCGATTGATAACCCAGACCTCGCCCGAGAGGCGAAAGGGGCGAAGAGAGGGGACGATGAGGACGAAGATTTGGACGAAGACGCGAAGACGCGCGCCGCCGCCGCCGAAGACGACGAGGCGCCCGAGGAACAGCTCACGGTGAAAGGGAAGAAGAAGAAATTTGATTATTTGAAAAAGGCTTGGGAGAAAGGCCAAGTCGAGCGCGCCGAGCGTGAGGCGCAGAGGAAAGTATTTTTAGAAGAAAAAGCCGCACGAGACGCCGAGCTCAAAGCTCAACGCGTCAAGCGTCAGGACAAAAAGCAACTCATGCGCAAGAAGACCAAGCGCGGGCAGCCAGTGATGAAGCATCGCGTACAGAGCATTTTAGACAAGCTCCAAGCGGAGCAAATGGGATCGTGATAGATCCGTGACTCGTGTGAAGAGAGCATTTCGTTGTACCATCCGCCGCTCGCCGATTCCAACATATCCACAACCGATCGCTCGCTCGCGCCACTCTTACGCGCCCCTCGTATCGTCCATGTTCGCTCCAGCTCGCTCGAACGTTCCGGTGATCAACGCGCGCACCAATGCGCGTCGTTCCACGTCGCGCGCGCGCGCGACGACGACGACTCGCGCGTCGGCGTCGGCGAACGACGAACACCTCGACCGTCGCGCGGCGCTCTTCGGACTGTCTACCGCCGCACTCGCGTCCGCGTTCGGTGTGCCGCTCGGTGCGATCGCGGATGAAGAAGAAAAGGCCAAGAAAGTGGTCGCCGTACCGTACACCAAGTACGTTGTCCAGAAGGAATCGAGTGAAGAAGCGATCGCCATCGCGAAGCAGTTGAAGGAGGCTGGGGCGCGTCTGTACGGGGCGTTTTGGTGCGAAAACTGCAACAAGCAAAAGGAACTGTTGGGAAAAGAAGCGATGGAGTACATCGATTACGTTGAATGCTTCCCGAACGGAGTCTACCAAAACGCCGAAGGGCACGAAGATGTGATCAAGCCAGACGGGATTTGCACCGGATACACGAGCGCGTGGCCACTCTGGGTCGTGCCGAAGGGCGAAGACGACGAAATCGGTATTCAAGGTCAGATCAAGAAGCCGCGCGAGTTGCAACGATTGATCAAGGAAGCGAAGGGTGAGAAGTTCGACGCGCTTAAGTACTTTACCACGCTCGAGATGGAGTAGATACACATTTATTTATGATAATATTTTCCGTCGCGCACGCGTCGCGTCGATATCCGAGTAGGCGGCTTCCCAATCTATTTCTTCTTCTAATGAGGGTAGTTTCCCACTATCTAACTTTGGCGTGATGCGCTGTTTCTCCGCCTTGATGGAATCCATCTCTGCGTACGCCGCGTCCCAGTCTATGTTTGCCCACTCGGAGTCTATGTTTGCCCACTCGGGCGTTTTAGGCGGTGTGGAAGCATTGTTCGCGCCACTCACACCGTTCACACTCGCCGCCGCTCCTAAAGATTCTAATTTCGTACGTAGGTCGATGGCTTCCGAAAGCGCCTTCGCGCGCGCTTCTTTCGCGACTGCAATCTCTTTCCGCGCCTCGGCGATTTCCGTCAACAATCGCCTTCGTTCCTCCGCCGTGAGCGCATTCGGCTTATCAGCACGAAGATCAGCGCGAAGATCAGCAACTTCCGCCGCGTGGCGTTTCTCCATGTCGTACATTTCTCTTTTCAAGCGCTCGTTTTCAAGCTGCAGTGTCGAGGTCGCCGCAACGGAGGACGACGGCGTCGGCGTCTCGCACGTTCTCTCCAACAGTTTCCTCGACATGAACGTCGACATCAAATCGTCCAATTTCTTCGACAACGCGTCCGCCTGGGCGGTGACTTTCTCCAGCTCATCCTCCGCGTCGTCCGCGCGTTTCTGTTCCACATCCAACAGCTCTTTTTGCTGCGTCACCGCCTCGAGGAGCAAATGCCTTTCGCGTCGTTGACTCTCGAGCGTCGTCGACGCCGCTTTCGCGTGGCGTGCGACTCGTCTGGCGCGAGACGATGCGTAGACGTCGATGTAATCCTCCTCCGCGTTTTCGCCTCGCATCGCCGCGTCGATGTGAAGTTCGAGGTGCGTTCGCGACGCGAACGAACGCAGTTTCCGAACGAACACTTCGTCCGAAGTACCCATAACTTCCACCATTCGCCATGCAAATGTGTTTCCAATATTTCTATATCCTCAACTGATAGGCTTAACGGCCGTTCTTTACGGGATGGTGGTCTAGTGGTATGATTCCTCGTTTGGGCCCACCGAACGAGTCGCGAAACGATGCGATACGACATCAAAACACGACACGTCCGCAGACGTCGAGGAGGTCCCGAGTTCGGTGAGTGTGCGACTCGCGTGTGCTCGCGCGGCGCGGGAACGAGCAGGAAGTTCGGACAACTGACCGGTCGTCACTGTCACGTCATAGATTCTCGGCCATCCCCAAGTACAACATTCTTTTTTATCGATCATTTTCAGTGTTTTTATTTATATCACCTCACTACTTCACATGCCCGATCGTCCAGCTTTTGCCGCGACGGGACGTTTTCGACAGAACGCCAGAAGTCGCGACAGATCGGCGCACGCTTCGCGCGATGACGGCCGACACCGCGTCCGCGAAGGCGCCCGAGACGACGACGACGACGACGACGACGAAGTGTGATGAGGAACAAGGCTCGCCCGAGAGCGTGCTGAAGACCGTCGATGGTGTCGTAAAGCCGAAACGCATAGAGCGATTGCCACGTCCAGACCGCGAGGCGCACGACGCCGAGATCGCGGCACTCGTGGCGATTACGGACGAGAAACAGGCTCGTATCGTGGAGATTAAGGCGTTGGTGAACGCGGCGCGTGAAAGACGCGCGACGAGCTCGACCACGAACGCGCCGTTGCTGGAAAAGGTCAAGGCGCTGAACGCGATTGCTAACGAAAAGATCGCGCAGCGGGACGAGGTTCGCGCCGAGCTCGCGGCGAACGACGAGCGACGCGATCGGGTTCGCGAGGAGGCGAACGCCATGCGGGCGCAATCGAAATTCCTCACCAATGAATCGATTGATCAAGAGATCGCGAGAATCGATGGGAAGCTGGCGCACGAAACCATGCCACTGGCGCAAGAGAAGAAGTTGGTCGACCAAATCAAGAGCTTGAACAAGAGTAGAGACCTCGTGCGCGAGTACGCGGAGAAGCAAGCCCTGATCACCGCGCACGACGCGAGGAGAAAAGCGTGCATGGATCGCATCAAAGCGAAGGACGCGGAAATCAATAGCATCAAAGCTGAACAAGCTAAAATTCGCGCGCAATTGAACGAGGTGAAGAGCAAAGACGACACCGCCAACGCCGACGTGCCCAAGCTCATCGAAGAGAAGAACGCGGCGTACGAGGTGATCAAAGCGAAGAGAGAGGAAATCAACCGGCTTCGAGCGAAGCAAAAGAAGATTGAGGACAATTATTGGGCTCGTGAGAAGCTGTTCCGCGCGCAGCAAAAGGAAATCAAGCAGGCGCAGTGGGAGGCTTCGCAAGAGGAGCGCAAGGCGCGCGACGAGGAGCGCAAGCAGTGGGAAAAGGAGAACGCTCCAGAACCATTCGAGGACGAAGTGTCGGCATGTGATGCTTTGCTGGCTTATTTGGCAAAGTGGGATACCAAGAAAGTCGATGTATCCGCCGTCAAAACCACTCAGTTGAGTCGACGCAACGAAGACGACGAAGATGACATGTTCGCCGTCAGCACCGCATACAAGAAGAAGAGTAAGAAGAGCAACGGGAAGAGTGCGCCGAGCGGTAACGAACGTATTCAGCACTCTCTCGATACTCTCACCTTCTTCTCAAAAGTAAAAATCGCCGTCGTCGCCAAGGTGTCCGACGTGCCCGCCTCGTTGGACGTCATCAAGGCGAAGAAGGAAGAGTTTTTGGAACGGCGCAAGATCAAGAAGGAGAGAATCGCCGCCGGCTTGGAGGATGAAGATGAGAAAGAAAAGGAGGAAAAAGCGGAGAAGGGCAAAGAGAAGAGTCAAAAAGCTGATGGTAAGAAGAGCGGCGGCAAGGGCAAGAAGAAGGGCGGTAAGAAGGCCACGCGAGGCCTTTCGGTTTCTCTCGTCGCGAACGAAAACGAACAAAGCGTCGAAGTTTGCGTCACCTTCAACGACGAGGGGAAATAGACACACACCATATATCGTATCATTTCTAGTACAATATCTCATTATTCGACATTATATCACTAAGTACCGGTCGCTAAAACAAACCTCTGTCACAACAGAAAGTAATCTGGGTCCGTGCGCGCCAAGAGCTTCTCCGCATCTGCTCTCCACGCCTCGGCCATTCTAAGCCTAATGTTGAACGCGTTGCCCATACCTCGTAGAAGTACCGAAACGCGTGCAATCATGACCATCTCATCGGGAGCCTTGATGACCGGATCACGCGCTTGCATTTCGTCCAAAAACTCTTGCAAGTTGAGTCCCTCGGTAACGTCGGGCGTGTCTCGATCGTTCCAAAACGTCGCCAACTTAAAACTGACCTCTGCATCTGAATTCTTACTTCGGGCTCCGAAACCTTCTGGTTTATCAGACTGCACCAACCTGTGGCATTCTTCAGCGGCGCCTTTGGCTACGGCTAAGATGAGCTTGGCGTACGCCCGCTGCGCATCAGAGTCTATGCGTTTCACTTGCCCGTAATCAATCAGTCCGAGCCTACCGTCAGGCATCAGCATGATGTTTCCCGGATGTGGATCGCCATTGAACACTCCTGTCTCGAAAATCTCATACGCGTGCACATCGACCAAGGTTTGAAGGAGCGCTCCCAGGTTCACGAGCTTCGGCGGCGGTTGTCGATTCACGGGACCGGTCACCAACCGAAGAGGCGACACGTTGTACGCGAGCTTCAGAGGCATCAGTAAGTGATGCTGAAGTTTCATGAAAGTATTTACTCTTTCTGTGTGTTTCGCCGCTTGTTTCGCGTCTCGACTTCGCAACCTCCCGCTCTCAATCTTTCTACGCTCATTTTCCTCCAGACTACTCACACTGGTGCCCCTGTACCGAGCAATGGCGTCAAACTGATCGCGAATACCGTCTACTAATCGCTTCCCAGGAACTTCATCCATCACTAACACCTCCTTTGTGCACAGTTCCTTGTGAGGCGCCGGAATGTACACCTTGTTCCCCCACCGCGGCATCACCGCAGATCTGACTTCGTCGAGATTTTCCGCCTCGGCGCGATAGTCGAATTCAGTCAAAAACTGCCTCTCTATTTCTTCCAGTGGTGGCACGTGTTGCGGCATGGCGAGCTTACAAAAGTCAATGCATGTACGAATGTCCGCTCGAAATCGTCGCTCGATTCCGGGCGCCTGCACCTTGACGACGACGGTTCTGCCGCCGTACTTTTTCGTCAGCTTTGCCCTGTGCGCCTGTCCGATACTCGCCACTCCGAGCGGAGTTTCGTCCCACGCCTCGAACACGTCCGTGTGTCCATTTTTCTCCAGTTCTCTTATTGCGATCGCCCTCGCCTCGCCCGGTTTCATCTCCACGGGTGCGCTATCCTGCGTGTCCTTGCACCACGTCAAGTACTGCCGCGGCACAAAGTCGTCCCGCGTCGACAGCAACTGCGCGTTTTTCAGATAAAATCCCCGCATCGCGTACACTAAATCTCGCACTGGCGTCGCGTATTGATCGTGCAGCGCTTCGTACGCCTCCTTCGCCTCGTCATCGCTCAGCACCATCCCGGTCCAGCGCGGGACGCCCGCGCGAGCGAAGTCGCGATGTCGCGCTTGCACCGCGCGATAGCGCGCGTACACGGGAAACGCGTTGGCCCAGAACACGCACGAGCGCCGCGCGCCTTCTTCACTCGCGACGTACGCCGTAAACGCCGCCGTCGTGGCCGTCGCACCGATCGCGAGCGCGCGCGACGCCATCGGGAGACGACGAGGCGCGCGCGAGAGTGACGAACACACAACGCGACGCGATTCGACGCATACCGCGTAGCGCGACGAGCGACGCGGAACGTGCATGGGTGCGCGCGCGATGGACACCGTACGATTGTACCGCGCGGTGTTGAAATCCGCGACAAAGTTTCCGAGCAAGAACAAGATGGCCATCGTGGAGGAAATCAAGGTTGAGTTTAGGCAAAAGCGCGAACTGACGGACGCCAAGGAGATCGAGAAGGCGGTAGCGATGGCGCGAGACGGTTTAGATCGCCTGAATGCATTCTCGAACATGGACTCGAAGTCGAATCAATGGCAAGTTTCTTTAAAAGGACCGCATACCGGGGACTGAGCGACGCCGACGAGGGGACGGGACGACTATGACTATTTCAAGACGCGTCGTCGTCGTCATTTGAGACGACGTAGAGCTTCGTTCTCCTAAACTTAAGCGTCACTTTAACGCACGTCGGGAGCTCCATCATCGCTCGGTCCCAACGGTTCGCCTTGCGAGGTGGTCTGTCTTCCTTAGGCAGGTGGGCGAAACTCAGCGCCGAGGGGACGACAAGCGGGAGCGCGTCCCGTACCGCGGTATCCAGGTTCTGTGTCGGGGGAAATCTAATCTCTGGATCTATGACGTATGAATTGGTTCCGTCCTTGTACGGAATGTGGTAGGAAATATCGTTCTCGAGCACGTTCCACACAGTTATTGCGGGGCCCTCCAAAGGGCACTGATTCCCGTCGACGCTCACGTTCGACACCACTTCGAGGTCGATATGCCAATTTCCGATATCGAAAGATGCTCCACTGGAGCTCACGACTATGGGCGTTCCAGGCACGATGGTATCAGACCTAGGCATAAACTCTGTTGTAAACATACCAAACGTATTGCCGTGCATGAAAGTCGCGTTCTCCTTCTTTAAACACAACCAACCATCTTTTGTCGATCTTTCTCTCTTGATTCGGGCCAATAGCAAGCGTACAGAGCGATCTTTCATCATACTCGCTCCGAGACCATGACATGTTTCGCGAATAACTTGTTTCCAGAAGAATATAGGCTGGGAAATGAATGGTTCGCAATCAACGTAACAGCCCACGTCGCTCGACTTTGTAGCGTCCCAAAAAGGTTTGAAGAGAGATTTATCGACCATTTCAGAAAGCTGCTCGCTATTCTCACCAATAACGCTGAGGTTCCTCAATAAACCAATCCCAAACATGTCTTCAAGCAAAGGTACGAGCTGATTTCGGAGCTTTCCTCGCGTACTCCAAGTCGGCGTCGAGTCTAGGAAATACGGAATGCCATAAGCGTGCGCAAAAGTCAGAACGTCATCCTTCACATGGGAGAGCATCGGACGCCAAATGCGAACACCTTCCACTACACCTTCGTCACTCATCCCATTTACTGATAATAAATTCGCTCCACGCATCAAGTTGGTGATTATATTTTCCTGCACGTCTCCGTGGTGATGTCCAAGCAATACGGCGGGAAAGCCATGCTTTGCCCCGGCTTCCTTGTAGAAACCGTATCGTATTCTCCGCGACTCGATCTCGTATTGCTCTCTCGGCGTGACTCCGCGTCTAATTTGATCCACTGTACATCTCTCGAATTTCATGCCATGTCTCAGGCTCCAATCATCGACGAAGTCAGCCTCCTCCGTGCTCTCTGGCCTGTTCTTGTAATCGATGTGAAGCGTCACGACGTCGTACCCTTGATGCTTGAGAATATACGCCAGGACCATGGAGTCCACGCCTCCACTCAGCGAAACGGCTATTGAGTTCCCAAATTCACTCATTCTATCGCGCATAAACGCTTCTATGGTTTTGTACAGTGTGTGCGAGGCCATCGCCGTCATGACACCCTCCGTCGGCGTGAACTCTTCTCGTTCTAAAATATTATCACCAGCCTTGTGCTGCTTACCTTGTAAATCCTGGTAACAACGCAGCGTGGTTTTACGAAACCGTTCCAACAACGCCTTGTTCTCACTCTCCATCGCTACACGGGCGTCGATCGTGTCCAAGCATCGCAACAGGCGAGGACAACTCTTTTGGGTGTGACGAAATGGCATGAGCACAAACACCTGCTCGGGTACTGTAAGCTCGACCAACCATTCGCGCTTGTTATCGAGCAAGTCTTCGGCAATTATCGTAGCTACGGTATCGTTTACCTTGACTTTCGCGTCTCGATCGTCTCTGTTCCTATACACGTGGCGACTGAACTGGTCCAACAGCACCACGAGTGCAGCCGTCGTCGCCGGCGCTTGCAACCACCGAGCGTGCGCGCCCAAAACACGCGTTCGATCGATATCGTCGCCATCAACCGCGAGTTCTAAGGCATGGATGATATCGGCGAACCTTGTGCGTATCTCTTCGTCCACGATAGTCACGGTATCGTCCGTGGCGAACCACTTTTTTTTATACGCCGCCTCCAGCGTTTGCGCTCGATTGGGGAACCAATACGTCGAAACCGCGCGCGAGGTGTCGCGAACGAAGGTGTCGTCGATCAATATTTTACCCGGGTTTATTTGCAGCGCATTCATCTCGCTTTCGACCGCCATGGGGACTCGAGCGCGAGCGCACGAGTGCGGACGTGCAACGACGTGCGTTCTTACTGAACACAGCATTGAAGCCGGCGGGATGCTTATTTGATACATTTGATACAACAACCATGGGATTATGCGCTATTTGAACTCATATGATTTGTTCACTTGATCGACTAGTGCGATGTATCGATCGGCGTGAGATGCGAGGAGCGAACGATGCGATTCGACCAGAGTCCACGCGTCGAGTGCCGCATACACTCGCTGTTGTGCGGTCAGCGGACGTTTCGACCAATCAGACATCCGCATCGTCTTGTCCAACGGTTTCCCGAGTACGGCAGCGACCATAGTCGATAAGCCAACGGGTTGATATCGTGACAGTTCTTCGTCGGTTGCCCATGGAAAATCACGAGTCTCTTTCGTCATTCGCGCCTTTGACACAGCTAATTTCCACAACGATTGCAAGTCGGCCACATTGCGTACGTTGCCGAAAGACGCAGGGTGACATTTTGCCAAGCGTCGCAAGTCTTCTTGAACTGCGAACCCTAATTTTAACACCTTATCGTCCTGAAACATTCGCCCGATCGTTGCCTCTAACGCCTCGGGACAGCTCTGAACTAGAACTGGCAAGTCTAAAATTGCTACGCCGTCTTCTGACGCAAGTTGTAGAGTAGCTACCTGACTCGTGTCTTCCTTGTCCGCGTCTTCACCCACCGCAGCACCCCATTCAGTATCTATTCCAATGTCTTTTTTATTTGCGAGGTACCGTTCTGAGATGTAATGCAAGCTCTTTGCATCGTCAACAAAGACGACGTTCGCGTCGAGAGAGAGATGCTCTGGAAGCTGGAAAAACGTTGCTCTCCTGCGTGCGACTAACTTCTCCAGCTCCACTGGATCACAGTCAAACTCTAGTCCACACCTATTTGCGAACTCCAAAGCGTATTCGAATTGTTCGATCGCTGCAAGAGATTCGACAACAAACTCTTGAAGATTGATTTCGGCGCCTGCGCGCTTGAGCGCGACTTCAAATTGTCCTTTCGCAATCATTCTCGCAATAGTCGACTTGTAATACTGCGTGCGCACGTCCGGAAACTCGGCTTCCATCTCAAATATTGTGACAACTTTGTGTGCTTGTCGCAAAGCAGCGTGATGGTGCTCGTGGACGCCCTGGTGCACGCAAAACTCAATCCAATTTTTGGCCAGAGTTGGTTCGAGTTGAACAAACTCAAGAGCGAGTGAAAATTCATTACACTGCGCCAAACCTTGCAGTGTTTCATTTGTTGCGAACTCTTCCAGGTTGAAGTGAAAAATGAGCGCCATGGCCGAGCTCTGTTTGCCGTCTTCTAAAAGCTGTCGAACGAAGCCTGAGACGCCTTCGGCAGCAGCTGCGCAGCTCGTAAAGTTCAAATCCTCAAACTCAAGCCCAAATGTTTCGATCAAGCGAACGATCGCACGGCTTGGTATGACATCATTTGTCGTGGTCATCGCTGAATGTACCAATTTACCTACGTGTGCGCGACTTCGATCACACAAAACTACGCCTCTCGTGACGGTGCTGGTAAAGCGTCTCCGTTCTCGCCCTTCCCGCGTTCCGGGAGTTCTACCGAGGCACTCCAACAACAAGTACATGCAAATCAGTAACTCGCCATCATCGTCTTCTTCGCGTCCGATCTCGTACTGATCGCGCAGGGTGGTGAAGATGACGTCGATGCACGCCGCAACGAGAGTCGATGGTTCGCGCACCTCGGCGAGCCAGCTCACGACCACCGCTCTCAGTTGCGGGTATTTCACTCCTTGGGTCATTAAGTTGGACAGTTTCGTCAAAGCTTCATCGGGGGCGAACGAGATAGGATCTATCGTCGAGTCGAGTGCCATTGTCGGTACGAACCTCGACGATTGCCTTCGTGCCGCCTTGTGTTTTGTGCGCCCAATCCGAACAGCAGTTGGCCGGTGCTCGCTCGTGATTGAGGGAAAGTGCGCTTGCATCAGTGCGCGAAAGGTATGTGTGAGTAAGTCATCGTTCGCGCACGACGACCGGGTCGGTTCGCGCGGTGCTTCAGAGCCAAAGCGCCACGTTTTGTGGTTTCTGGGGAGCACACCTCAAAGGGCAAAGACGGCGGTGGGGTCACCTACGACGCAAATGACGCATGCGAAGAGTTTGTAACAAATTAATGTGTTGTATAAAATGTTTGTTTGAAGTTCACCGATACTTCCGCTCGATAAACTTTCAGCAAGCCAGCTACGATCCTAAAGAAAACACGCCAAGCGTTTCAGCGTTTACTTCTGCGATTCAGACGGACGGTCGACACCTTCCCAGGACGCATTCCACTGCTTATCGTAGAAAGTAGCTTCAGCCGCGAGATCCTTGAGGTTGTCAATGTCCTTGAGAGATCGGACGAGGGTGACGAAAAGGATGGTAGCGAAAATGGCAGTCTTGCCCAAGAAGGAGTTGTGCAAGTCAACGAGACCGGCGCCGCCGGCGGCGTCAATGAGGTACGCAAACGCGTAGCCAACCATGGCGGCGCGGCCGTTCGCCTTCTCCGCCTCCGGAAGATGGAATCGGCGCATCCACACTTGCCACGGCACAATGGAGGTATCGAAGAGACCGTCTTCATCATAGACGGCCGGGTTGTCCTCCAACATCTTGCGGTGCACGACTTCTGCGTCGATCACGGCATCCCAGTCAACTTCGCCAGCTGCGTTCTTGAACATGTCGAGGTCCCAGTTACCGTTCTTCCAACGCGGATCCTTCCACTGGGACTGTTCACCGGCGAAGATCGCACCAGTCATGGCCGCGGCGCCCGCAGCCTTACCGAACGCTTTTTCACCCTTCAGCGTGCCGCCAGTTTCGAGCGGCGCCGTCTTGCGACCTTCGGTCGTCGCAGTGGCGACGATACCTCTGCGATGTGATTAAACAAGCGCATTGCGTTAGTCATTTGAATTCGAGCGCTCTCGAGACGACCGCATCGTCGTCGTTTCTTCTCTCCTCGTCGTCCCACTCGCCCTTGGGCGTCCAGCCAGGAGCGTCGATTAAAGCGATCGTTCAGGTTTCCAATCCCACGCAAACGACGCCCGCATCGATCGCGCGATGCTCCCCAGCGTGCGCGCCATCGGCGCAAACATTTCCGACGGTGCGATGCCGCGCTCCATCGCGAGTCCGCATCGCGCGCGCGTTCGACGCTGCCCGCACGCGCGCGCGAGGTCTAGCCCCGATATCCTTCCTTATCGGGCTGGCGCGCGAGTTCTACGTCCGTCACGCACCTGGACGCCTTCGATCGGCGCGTCGCGAGCGGCGAGCTCGTGGATCTGGAGAAGGAAATTTTCAATTGTCAGTATCCTCGGTCGTCCGTCGCGCGCGCGCGTCGCGCGAGTTTACGAGATCGCCGATGGCGCCCGCGCGCGGATGGATAAACACCGTCCGCGGTTCCGCGGTCGTCGCGGTCGCGCCGTCGCGCGTGCGCGTCGTCGCGCGTGCGTCGTACCTGAGCGGGGTTTGCGTCAAAGATTGCATCGTGTTCGTTTCGAGCGGACGTCACGTTGTGTCGCACCGCGCGTCGCGCGCACGCCAAGGGCGCAACCTGGATTCGGCGCGCGCGATGCCAAAGAAAGCTCCGGCGCGACGGCTCGGGCGCGGGCGGCTTTTCGCCATCAAGTCACGTATTTAACCGCTCGAGGGTGAAAACGAAGATCTGGAGATCTCTGGCGTGTTTTCACGAAAACCCGTCCTCGGAGGAGCATTTGACGTCGAACGCGCGCGACGCGCGCGCGCGCGCACACGCCGCCTCGACGCCAACACCGACGCGATCGAGCGCGCGCGCGCATCGTCTTCGTCGTTCGCGCGCTGACGGTTCGCGCGCGCGATGGAGTCGTTTTATGTGCTCACATTCGGCGCCCTCGCGTCCGTGTGCGCGGCGCTCGAGGTGCGAAAGCGTCCGACGAGCGGGAAGGGGGCGAGTTTACCGGCGAATTTCTTGGCGTTTAGGACCAATTACTTGGTCGTGTACGCGTTGATGATGGCTGGGGATTGGTTGCAAGGACCGTACGTGTACGCGCTGTACAAACACTACGGATACGGCACCGGAGATATCGGGAAACTCTTCATCGCTGGTTTCGGGTCGAGTATGATTTTCGGAACCATCGTGGGTAGTTTAGCGGACAGATATGGACGTAAGCTCGCGGGTTTAACATATGTCGCCACGTACATCGCGTCCTGCATCACGAAGCACTGGAGTGATTACGGCGTGCTCATGCTCGGTCGCTTTTTTGGCGGCATCGCGACGTCGCTGTTGTTCACCGCGTTCGAATCTTGGCTCGTGTCCGAACACTTCTCTCGGAACTACGACCCGGAGTGGTTGAATGGGACGTTTTCAAAAGCGATCTTCATCGGCAACGGTGTGGTGTCGATCGTCGCGGGCTTGTTGGCGAACTATTTGGTGACTGATATGAACTTTGGTCCCGTTGCGCCGTTTGACGCCGCGGCTACGTTTTTGGCAATCGGTGGTGTTATCATCGCTTTGACGTGGACAGAAAATAGAGGCGCCGTAAATGCTAACGTTTCTCTCGAAGCCAGTTTCTCGGCGGCGAAGCATGCCATTTTCAACGACAAGAAGGTGCTGTATCTTGGTGCGATGCAGTCGCTCTTCGAGGCGGCGATGTATTCGTTCGTCTTTTTGTGGACCCCCGCCCTGAGCCCGAACGACGAAATCATTCCTCATGGGATGATTTTCGCGACCATGATGGTCGCGTGCATGATCGGTTCATCTTTCGCGGGTCAGCTCTTGGGAGACAAGGACTTACGACCGGAGAAGTATATGCAATACGTCTTCTTGGCGTCCGCCGCATCCTTGGCGTTGCCCATCGTGCTCAAGATTTTCCCGTTCCAAGCGAACTATACTCCGGGGCAGTCGATTACGCTCGAGGGGCAAATCACGATGCTCGGGTTTCTAGTCTTTGAATGTTTGGTTGGAATTTTCTGGCCAAGCATGATGAAGATGCGCGCGACGTACGTTCCCGAGGAAATCAGAAGCACGGTGATGAACTGCTTCAGAATCCCACTCAACCTCTTCGTCTGTATTATTTTGTACAACGTGGCTTTGTTCCCTCTGACGGCCATGTTTGCTATGTGCTCGTTGTTCTTGGTCTCTGCTGCGTACTTGCAGCGCAAGCTCGAAATCATCACGAGCCCTCCTCTGCGCGGCGCCGCGCCGACGCAAGTGTAATATTCGCTTCTTCGAAGACATGACACCACGCGATGCAAATAGTATACCTTGTAATTCTCAAAGCCATTCCCATCGTGCAAATTCGTCTGCAGACGTCGTCGATTTTACCGCGCATTCTGAAAAACCAATGCGACGCGCCTTGGACAAGGAGACAGCGACCATCGTCATAAGCGCTCGCACGCCTGTCGCGTACGTCTATGAACGGCGTCAAAGACGAGAGTGAGAGATAGTTGGCACCATGGTACGCACTCTCACATTGCCAGTTACCTTGAAAGCACACTCTGTGCAGCGCTCGCGCGAACGAAGACTCGTGAAAGATGAATTTAAATCACTGACCGCGCACTTTGACGAACAGAATAAGCTCAACAAGAACCAAAAAGCTATCGTGCGACGATTTATGGAAGTCGCGGATACGAGTGATGAGAGTGCATCGATTCACGCGCTCAAAGAGGCGTCTTGGAACATGGAAAGCGCGTTCGAGGTGTACTTTTACTCGGCACGCTCGAAGAGTTCGAAAAGGTCTTCCACTAACTCGGCCGGTATTGACGCGATGTTCGATGTGTACAAAGCCCACGACGACCAGCAAGAGCAGAGAATCGAAGCGGAGGGTATCATTCAGCTCTGCAAAGATTTAGGTGTGGATCCTTTCGATCCAGTGACGCTCGTGCTTTCACTGAAGATGGACGCCGAGACGATGGGGAAATACACAAAGGAGGAGTTTACTCGAGGAATGATGGATTTGGAGTGCGATTCCGTGGCTAAATTAAAGGCAAAAATGGATGCACTGAGAAGTGAGCTCACCAGGCCGAATGCCTTCAAGGATGTGTACGAGTTTACGTTTGGCTTCGCTAAGGAACCAAACGCGAAGGCGCTGTCACTCGATACCGCCATCGGTTTGTGGAAAGTTTTGATGGCGGACAAATGGTGCTTTACGGATGAATGGTGCGACTTTCTGGAGAAGAATCACGGCAAGGCCATCTCGAACGACACCTGGTCGCAAGTTCTTCAGTTTAGTCGACAAGTGGGCGAGAATTTGGACACTTATGATTCCAACGACGCATGGCCATACTTGATCGACGAGTTTGTGGAAGAGAAGGTGCAAAAGAAATGAAATGTTACGTTTACGATTAGCTGTACTAGAAATGATTTACAAGCGTACCGTATGCTTCGACTAATGAAAGAATGAATTAACACTAAGATGACGGAGAGACATTTCGCCGCCGCAAACCTTCGTCCATCATCCCGTTTGTCGTATGCGCCGGTGCCTGCGAGCTTTCGGCGGAATCCATCGCATCCGCGATCGCTCTAGCGTATTTTCCGATCTCGTCCGGTTTCATGGGAGATTCTGCATCTTTTTCGTCGATTTTACTCCCCATGATAAGCAAAGAAATGACCGTCGACACAAAGGCGGCAAAGCTGAAACCCGACCAGAACAGCCCAACGAGAACAAAGGACGACGCGATGGGGTAGAAATATAGCAGCTTGGCAACAAAATTCATACTTAAATGAACGATTGCGCGGGCCTCATATATTTGCGGTAACCTGGCACTTCCAGCGTGCGGTTTCATTGTCACTTCAATGTCCGTGAACGGAGACTCACTATCTTCTTTGTAGTTTTGTACCATTGCGACGCGCACGTTTTGCTGCTCTTCAATCAACCCCAGAGCGTGAAACGGCCACCATACAATTGTTTTGAGCCATTTCACTTCCTTGGACGTGTATTTCACGATTCCAGGTCGAGATCTCTCGAGTAAAGTTTTCCCACTTGGAGTCAGCAACTTTGCATTCACTTGAAACATACCAACGTTTACGTTATACTCGCTGTCTGGGACGACAAACTCGATGTCCACGTCAAAGTTTTGCTTCGCGCTCACAATTCGTCCTTTCCGCGGTTTCGATTCGCCCGTATTTGCGAACTTCTGCGGTATGAAACTCACTCTCGCCACCGGCGCCGCGGCGGTGTAGTCGAACACTAGATCTTGCGAGAGCGACGCCGGACCGCGCGGAACGACGATATATCGCATCGCGAACACACACGTGATCGACGCGATGAGTAACCCAAACGAAATTATCGCCGCACTCAGCGTGAGCGCCGCTGAGCGTTTGCACACTCTTCTGACTCTGGCACTGAATTCCACCCACTCGTGCTCCAGCAAAGTCGGCTTTTCGTCCGCCATCCTGATCGCGCGCGAGGTTCGATTGGTTGAGTCGCGCACTCTTGATGTTCTTCTCGCCTTGAGAACGACGACGCTCGACACACCCACTCGAGCGACGCGCAGTGCGGTTCGTGCATTCAATTCCGCCCCCGCTCCGACGTTGCCTTGCGAAACTTTCGCCGCATTCGTCCGCAGTGCCGGGCGCGTTGCGAACAGAATCGCGCGAGAGGCGCGCACCGCAATAGGGCATATCGCGTGCAGTTGTTCGACGGTAGGCTGATCCCCACGCACGCCATGCAATCTTTCGCGTTCACGAAAAAGAAGGCGCCGCAGGTGAAGGTGGCCGTGCAGCACGAGGAGGCAAAGGAAGACGTGGATTACCTCACCGCCGTCAACGATAACGCGCTGGAGGGGACGAAGAAGGAGAAAGTGACAGAGGTGAAGGTCATCCCTAAGATTGCGAATACGTTCGAAGTGGGCACGGGACGACAAAGAAAGGTGAGTGTAGGGACGCGACGAGCTCGAGACAAAGCGACTGCTGACGAATGTAATTTTCTCACGCAGGCACCAAGTTTTCTACCAACAAAAGAAGAAATAGAACAAGATCAGAAGCGATTCCACGTGGCGGAAACCATCGCGGCGGGTGGTGGTGAGGTGGCTCAGAAAGGTGTATCATATGGGTTGACGAAGATGGGGCCGAAAGACGGCTCCGCCGCACCGAAGAAAAGCAACGAAGATCGCGCGAGGGAGAGTTTCATAGGTAGAAGTTTGCAAGAGAAGGAGCTTCAAGCGTTCAAGGAAGATATGGAAGATTTACCGAATCAAGCATCGATGGACGAATACGAGGACATGCCAATTGAGGATTTTGGCAAAGCGATGTTGCGCGGCATGGGTTGGGAGGAGGGTAAGGCAGTCGGTCGAATGCATAAGGGTATGGTCGAAGCGGTAGAATTTATTCCACGACCTGGCCGTCTTGGCTTGGGTGCTCAACCGGTGGAGAAAGATGAGCCACAGAAGAAGTACATCAAACCGGGTGATTCTCGCAAGAAGAAGGCTGACATGGTGCGAGACCCACAAATGATGGCTAATGCGGGACTGAGGAATGTAAAAACGTTAGATGAGAAGCTTGTTAAGCGCCAAGAGCTTGGACCGCGCGAAGGCAAGCTCATGTACATCGTCGATGGACGTCATGCAGGCGTATCTGGGCGCGTTTTGCGAATGTCCGACGGGAAAGTCAGCGTTGAGCTCACCAATAGCGGTAAAGTAGTGACAGTTAGGTCTAGTGAACTTGCAGAGATGCATGAAAGTCAATATGCAAAAGTTGGGGAGAAGCGTGGTAGAAGTGATGCAGGTAAAGACTCCGAAATGTCGGCAAAGCCTTGGTTGTTTGCCAACATTCGTGTGCGGGTTGTGAGCAAAAGCTTTAAACGTGGACAATTCTACCTCATGAAGGGAGTCGTTGTGGACGTTTTGACCCCAACCGAGTGCATGCTACAACTAGAAGAAAACGGAACTACGATCGAAGTTAGTCAAAGCGCGCTGGAGACGGTTGTACCGAAGCCCGGTGGGCGCATTTGTGTCGTCTCAGGAAAGTTCCGCGGCAGGCGCGGCAAGCTCCTCGAGAAGAATAAGTCAACTGACACGGCATCTATCCAGCTAAGCGATGATTTTGAAGCGCACATGCTTCCCTTGGACGCCATCGCGGAGTACTCGGGGGCATTAGACGAGGAAGATTAGATTGTTAACAGAGCCCAAACCCCAGCGCGCGACACCGAGCGCGCGCGCAGACATCCATCCCCGCACTCCGAAACGCGATTCGTTATCGGCCGCCTTGAGGATAAAAAATGAAGAGATAAAGTATTGAAGCGTCGTGCACGCTCGTGTCGTCGCCCAAATCGCGCGTGATTCAGCGACACTGCGCAAGATGCGGCGCTTTCTAGTACTCGCCTTTCTGTTTTGCGTTCACGTGCGAGTTTGCGAGGGCGCGAACGACTTGTACGGTGCCCTAGGACTCGAACGGGGGGCGGGTGCGGGAGATATTAAGAAAGCGTATCGTTCCCTATCGCTCATTTACCACCCAGATAAGCAAAGAAACGTTGACGACGTCGAGAAAGCGAAGGCTGGCGAACGGTTCGTTGAGATACAAAAGGCTTACGCAGTGTTGTCGGATGAAGAAAGTAAACGCGTGTACGATTTGCAGATATATTTGGACGAATCTGAAACACAAACGAATCAAGGTGCTGGGTTCCGCGGACGTGGCACCTGGGACTCGGGATCAACGCAAGAAGGCCTTCGACAGCAAAGCGGCTTCCAAGAGGCGGAACTGATTGCTTCTGAAACCACTTTGTTGAACGAAAAGAACATCGAAAAACTCGTTTTCAGGAGCCAAAAGACGTGGTTAATACAAATATACGATGATGCGAGCGATTCATGCCACAGAGCGGGGCCAGTATGGGAGCAGGCTTCGAGGATGACCAACGGCGTGGCAAACTTTGGACGGGTAAACACTCTCACATCGCCTCGGCTCGTGCAATTGTTAGGGAGCAGTGGCTTATTTTCTCGTCCCATTCGTCGATCAGACCTACCCGTTATTGTTGGTGTACGTCCAAATTGTCGGCATTACTCTTGCATCAAAAGATATCGCGGTAGTATTAAGGTGAACTTACTCCTGTCCTTTGTCGGCAAGAAAATGCTGACGTTACCAGATCTTGTTGCCATCACCCCAAACGATGTGCAATCGATGACTTCCTATGAAGATAAGGTAAAATTTGTGTACGTTTCTTCTAAACGACCGCCATTGATGGTGCGATACTTGGCTGAAGAGTACAGCGCGGATGTCGACGTTGTATGGGTAGACTACGAGACTGGTGACACCAAATTTTGGGAACAGGATTTGGGCGTAAAGAAGGAACCCGCGATGATCATCTTCAGGGATTTCGACCGCACTGTCGTCGACAATGTGAACTCGAAAGATAAAATACGGCTAACTTTAGCCCAGTATAGATTTCAAGTCATTCCTAGACTAACCGCGTCCAATGCTCATGGAGTCGGTTGCGAGCCGGGGGGATTGACGAGAGTGTGTTTCGTAGCGGTCGGCAGTAAAAGGAGCCCGTCTTTTGTGCGCTTAATGCAAGAGCTTGCTAACGTTAGAAGTAGTGGTAAGTTATCTTTGACGGAAGATGAAGTGGCTTTCGGATGGATTGATGGATTGCGAAATAAAAAATTTGTCAAGACGTTTGCAAATGGAACGCAATTAGTCGCCCTTATGTTTCACCGCGGTAAACGTGGGCACGTATATTACGATCAGCTGAAAGATTGGAGCACTCGTGACACACTCGTGGCATGGATATCTCGCGTCTTGGTAACAGAAGAAGGCTTACCAGCCGCGGAATTTGATGCGCACCTTCTTTTCCCAATCCCTGGAGCACCCATTGATTGGAGGCTCTTGATGAAAGCGCTACGCACAGATGTCTCCGACATGGCCGAGAGTTTATGGTTCTTTTGCTTAGAAAATGGAATTTTACCTTTAGTCGGCACTATTTTTGCGATTGTTGCCGCTGGGTGGTTCAGAGTTTTGGTGATTCGCGCGCCGGCGATGCGTAAGACGGCAAAACAAACTTCTCGAAAACCACAGATAGTCAACCTTGTCGATGTTCATGGCACACGTCTGAAGGAGAAAAGTGTTTACATAGCCATGGTGCTTGAATCAGACAGTAACTCTAGCTTCAGAGATTTTGCGAAAGATTTCAAGAGTGAAAAGTTATTGGCATTTGTTGAGGCCAGCGAGCGAGTCGTGGATGCTTTTCAATGGAACGAAGTATTCGAGGATCACAAATCGAATATAATAGTTTGGCATCCGTCACGAGCAAAATTTCAAGATATTGGTAACCTCGACGATCGCGCTCGAGTTGAAGCGCGTTTGAACGAAATCCTAAACGGGCTTGGGGACTGGACTGACTTGCAAATAGATTTGTAGTTGACAATCATGCTAGCTGCTATGATTACGGATTTGCTACTGTACGGTAAATTCCTTATACTCGAGCGCGGCGTTAATAGCTTCTTCGAGCTTAGTTTTATTCGCGCCCGTAAATTGACGCACTAATGTCGCCCCTTTGAAAATGCGAAAGTCAGGAGTCGACTGAATTGCGAGAACATCCTTGCACAAGTGTGCGGCAGCTGGGGTACTATCACCAATTACTTTTAAGAACGACACCTGTGGATAATTCCTCGCGACTTGCTCATACGACGCTTCAAACTTCTTGCACGGACGGCAATATGAAAACCCACATTGGACGACGACGACTTTATCTACATTCGACGCCACTAAGACACCAGCGAGATTGCTAACTTCCATCTCCGCTTTTGAGGCTGCAAGAATTTCATCCAATTCAATAGATGAAGATATTTGAGTGACAATACCGTGAGACACTTCTGAGCTCCACCACTTGACGAGGAGTTCGCGGGTGATTGCTCCTGTTAAGCCACAATGTAACTCCTTAAGCACGCCATTCACCTCTGCGACTGACAGATTTGCGCCAAAGAATCTCGCGCCAGTGACCAGGTCATTTTCGCATATCTCGCCGTCTTTATCGGAATCGAGCTTTTTAAACACCCAGTCGAGCTCAACGTCAGTCAGCGCACGTAGAATCGGGCTTTCGGTGACGGTTTTGCAAATTGCGTCTCGCAACACGCCGCTCGCGGCTCGCGATTGGAGTTCTATGTGCGCCCCGACTGCAGCTCCTTTCACCAATGCTCTGTCTGGGAACTCCCCCATGATGAGAACTTCAGACTCTAACCCAGCTAATTGGACTCCTGGGCGAAACAGAGAGAGTAAAACCTCTTCACTCACATCCGACGCGGTTCCGGTGGGTAACAAAATGAGACGCTCTGGCTTGACGCTTGAAGCAACCTTTTGTAGATATCGATCAACGAGAGAAGCCCACGCGAGGACAGCGTCCGTCGTCGCGCACGGATTTTCTGACGGTTGAAGATTTTCAAGCCACCATCCTCTACCGTTTAATCCGTACTCTTTGACTACTTTCAAAACGTTCTCTGACGTCTCCTCGGGCAACGGTGGCATCACGCCGCTCCAGCCCCACGTCTTTTGTAATTTCTGGAGCTCCCTTTCGTACGTCCACGTCATGTGCTTGAAGTCAGCGTTTCGAACTTTTTGACCTCGTTTGTACAGCACCGCACCGAATCCTTTGCCGAGCGTACACACAAGCACCACGCCCGAGCTCTCGCGACCTGGGCCGAAATACATCTCCGCATACGCCGCCGCCTCGGTGTGAATCATCATGGCGATTCGTCCTTGCCAATCGGGAATCATCCTAGACATCAGCTGTTCTCCCTTTTGCACGCCTCCGAGCGCGCGCACGGCTAAACGAGTGTAGCTTACACCCACCGGCCCTCTCCAGCCAAAGTGTTTGTTAACCTTCTCGAGCGCCTCTCGCAAGCTTTCTTCGTTGAATTCTTCGATCGGCACCGACACCCCCGGTCGCTGAAACTCGGCGTTCGCGGTATCCACTGGTGCGGCTTTTATGGAATGCGATCGAATCTCGATCCCCAAGATCACTTCTCCCTCGGGGTAGTCCCGTTCGGAGAGCACCCACCCTTTGTTCGCCGCGCGCGCCGACGTCCACCGCGCTCGCGTCTCCGTCGCGCCGTCTCCTCGCGATCGCCGCGCGCGCGTCGTCGATGTCTTTTCACTCATCCCCATCGTCCACGCCGTTCGCGCGCTCGCCGCACTCGCGCGCGGTCGTCGCTCGTCGCCCCATCGCGCGCGGCGACCGCCCGCGCGCCGCGTCGTCGCCTCGCGTCGCGCGCGCGCGTTCGGCGCGGGCGCCACCGCGCGCATCGCCGACGCGCGTCGGGCGTCCCTCGGTCGACGCGCGGTCGCGGTCGCGTCGCCGCGTCGCCCTCTGCGCGCGGTAAAAGTCGACGCGGGCCGCCGTCCCGAAAAGGTCGCGCCCGGGCGGACCGAACCCGCGCGAGCGCCAGACCCTCGCGGTGGGCGCGGAAAATCATCGTCGACATCTTTCGTCGTCTGAAGACGACGCGCGCCGAGCCGCGACGAGGCGCGACTCGAACGCGCGCGCGACGCGACGAACGGCGACCGACGCGCGCGACGCGACCGACGCGCGCGACGGAAACCGATTAAAGGACGGACGCGCGTCGGCGCCGATCGCGAGTCTGGCGTGGAATCATGGGTCTTCGAGACTTGTTGAGCGTGCGAAGGGGTGAAAAGAACAAGAACGAAGCGTCATCGAGCGGGGCAAAGACGTTGGATGAACCCAACGGAGGCGCGGTGACGACGAGCGCGCTGAACGAGAACATAGAGCAGCCAAACTTCGGGGCGCCGGCGGAGAGCCTGGCGCTGCCGAGCGGGGCGAGCGGGGCGTACAATCCGTATAGCGGATTGGGCGGGCCTTTCGATCCGTCGATGAATAAGGCGATTTATGCGTTATCGGATACACCTGAGTTCTTATTCGATGAAGAGCGCACGGTGAAGACGCGAAGCTGGAGTGAAAACCTGACGTACCTGACCGGGGTTGGATACCTCGGTGGAAGCATCGCCGGTGGAGGGTGGGGGTTATACGGGAGCATGAAAGCCGCACCGGAACCGGCTTTGGACACGTCCAAGTTGCGATTGAATAGAATGCTCAACGCCGTAAGTCAAAGAGGACGATCGATGGGGAACACCTTGGGTTGCCTCGGCTTGTATTACGCCGCTCTCGAAAGCGCCTCGATGGCGTACTTGGAAAATCGGCACGATTCCCTGTGCTCCATATTCGCAGGCGGAGGTGCAGGGGCACTTTACAAAAGTATGAGTGGTCCTCGCGCTGTAGCGGTGTATGGTGCTGGTGGCGCCCTACTTTCGGGCCTCAACGTGGCGGCGCAGAGTATCATCGGGCGATAAAAAGGCAACGGTCGAGTCATTTCATTCAAACCTTTACATTCCTACGTAGCGTGTTACCACATATCTCTTTTAGCCATCTAGTAGAGAATAAAAGATAATCGTTATTATGCATGTCGTCATCACTCGTTTCACTCGTTCATTCAATTGTCAATCGGCGTCAGAATATGCGTCGTTTCGAGAACAGTCCGACGGAATCACGTCCGGGCCGAGAAGGTGGTTCGACTGCCTGACGCGTGTACGGAGAAAGAGCTCGAAATGTGCGCTCGTGTGAGTCGCGTAAATTTGATGGAGGTGTCAATCCGCTGTCGAAACTGCGCGTGAGACTGGTGCGACGCTGCGGTAAATTCCTGTGAAGTTGCTCGGAGCTACGATGACTGCGGAGTTCGCTAGACGAGACCCGTTGTTGTTGCAGCCAACCATCAGGTTCGGTACGACCTCGAGTGTCGATTCGACCCGCAGTCTCTGGCATCATAGGTGCCGTGCGTGCCTGAAACTGTGGTCCCAGGCTCGGTCTGCCTCTTCCAGCTGAATCTTCCAAACGACGCTTCTCTCTGCTCTTCTCTTCGTAGCGATGCTGTAACTCTTCAATATCATTCTCTCGTTCCTTTAACTGAGCGGCAAGTTCATCTTGTTTCGTCTTGGCCCTCTTATAAGCGTTGTGCACGTCCTGGAGGTGCGATCAGGTTAGTTTGCATGGCATGTGGCGTTTCAAGAGGCGACGACACACCTGAAGTTTCCTCTTGTACATCTCAGCGCTTCTTTGCGCGCTCGTGAACGACTTTTCAAGCTCAGTTCTGTATCGAAGCTCGAGTTGATCGTCCCAAAATTTTAATCCGTACGCAACGGCGGTGAGCATGTCGTTCGGGTTGAGGCCAGTCAGCTTGCGTTGAAGCTCGCCGAGGTCGGGTTGAACTTCCGAGACTCGAATAGTTCGCTCTTCCATCTTCGTCGCACACACCGCGCACTGTCGCTGCTCGAGGCCGAGGTGCACATCCTTTTCACCTGTGTCGATCAACTGTCGTCAGATTCTACGAACTCGCGCCATGCGCGCGCTTCGAGCGAGGGAAGTATTCGAATAAAACCGCAACCTAAACGGTCGAGGTCGAGAGCACACGCGTCTTTCGCACGCACAGAAGACGTGATCGCACGCCGCGATGTACGCCGATCCAGAGTCTAGGTCACACCAGCACGCGTTACACGCCAGCATCGTCTCAGCGTCGCGGACGCCGTCGAATGCCGTCTGAACGTACTCGTGTGGCGGCGTCTGCTCGACCTGTTCTCGTCTGGGGAATTTTGGCGCCACACGCGCTGAGCTTTTTTTCCTCCCGTCGCGTTCGCGTTGGCGCACCGCAGACTGCGCGCAACCGCACGAGCGCGCGCGGGCGAGCGAGACGGCAACCAGTGCGTTGTGGGTTATTCAAGCGTGTGCCACGCGGACTCGGCGGGCAACGCAGGATTGACGGACGCGAGTGAAGATTCAAAAGCCGACGACATTCGGTTATCGGTCGAGTCGGTGGATTAGCGCACGTGCGAACCGATTGGGGGGCGAAAAGGTCGTTCGAGATGACCGACGTGGTTCAAGATGAGAACTTGAAGGTCTTTTCAAGCAGAGATGTCTCGTTAGACTTCAACGTGCACGTCAAGGCGCTGTACGGCAAACTGCCTCGCTCGCGAGTGGGAACCGTGGAGAGTGAAATTCTTGTGAGCGCTCGTTTGCTGTCGAACGAGGAACCTCTTGCGAATGAAGTTTCTACAACGATGGTTGTTCACGCCGATGGAATGGCTGAGTGGAAGGAAAAGCTGAGATTTCCCATCAAAGTGAGAGATCTTCCTCGTGAGACGTCTCTCGAATTTAGAATACTTTCGGCGAGAAAGTTGCCGAACACCGTGTTGGGATACTCTCGAGTGGATATTTTTGGGGACGATGATCGATTATTACAAGGTTTGCGTTGTTTAGCGCTCTCGACGGCTCGTGAGTCGAAGAAAGAGTACGATCAACTTGGCGCCAAGTTCATGGAGCAACAGGCGGAGCTCCAGCAGCTCGAGAGTTTCTTGGTGCAGTATGAGCAAGGAACTTTGCCTTCGGTGAACTGGTTGGATAATTTGGTGTTTTCTCGCATACGAGATGCTCGAAGTATGCAGTTGCGTATAGCCCAGGCGACTGATGACTTCTTCCAACTCTTGGTAGAGCTGCCCGTGTACGTGCGCCCAGTGATTTTTCGCGAGCGTCGAGAAGACGTGGAGCCGCTGGAGATTCACAGTTGGCAGCGCTTGACTTGGCTCGTCGACGACGAGGTTAATTTGATGTTAGAAAACCCGGCTGAGCGTAAGCATCAAAAGCTTTCGCGTAGTGTCGGTCGTGGCGTTATTGATATGGAGTTGAAGCCAGATGGAGCCGAGAAGCGCAGGCTGTCGGCAATTATCCAACTCCCACCCACGCGACCGCTGGACATGGAATCGCAAAATTTGCTGTGGAAGTTTAGATTCGCCATAAGTCACGATCCAAGGGCGTTAACAAAGTTCCTTAAGTGTGTCGACTGGTCAGATCCGGCTGAAACGCAGGCCTCAGTGCAACTGATGCGCGAGTGGGCGCCCATCGGCCCAGCCGCAGCGTTGGAACTTCTGACACCAACCTTCTCGAACAGCGAAGTACGTCGTTACGCGGTTTCCATCCTGAGACAAGCTGAGAATGAAGATCTATTGCTATATTTGCTGCAGTTAGTTCAGGTATGGATCGTTTGCGCACATGTTGTCGATACTCTATGTCTCAGTGCGCTCTGTGCTCGATGTGTTAAATTAAATGGGTTCACTAACAAATTTTCTTCGCAAATGCAAACAGGCGTTACGCTACGAAACAGCCGACGACAACGAACTCGCGAAATTTTTAGTCGAACGCGCAGTCGCGAACGAAGTCGTCGGGAACTATTTGTACTGGTACGTATTAGTTCTCAAGAACTCCACCTCGTGGAATTAATTAAATTAAATTAAATGTATCAAGATTGGTTCTGACGCGTTTTGTCGCAGGTACTTGCAAGTTGGATGGGAGGGATTAGCAGCGGAACGTAGCATGAGCGCATTCCGCATGTTCGAGCGAGCTAGTAGGGCGAAGGATACACGAGGACGTAGTGTTTGGGAGACACTGAAATTCCAGCGGGAACTGATGGAAAAGATTACGGTACGGTTTTCGATCAATTACGTCGAATTAATTCGTTTCTGACGTTACGTGGGTAGATCATTACTCAAGAAGTTAACACGCTTCGTGGGGCGCGTAAAGTCGAGCGTCTGAGGGTACGTTCAATTATTATTTCTGAATTAATTAAATATTCGGGAGCTGACGCGATGAACTTCGCAGGCCATTCTCTCTAGTGACAATACGCTTGGTGCTGTGTTAACATCGTTCCCTCAGGCCATTCCCAACCCGTTGAATCCGACGGTACGTTCAGAATTGCGAGCTTTCGTTTGTCTTCTCACGGTCTAATCATTTAATTTTCGCTCAGGTATTGACGACTGGCATACTTGCGAGGTAAATCTCAATTTCTGCACGTTTTCGACGAGTGGTTAAATCATTCATGTTTCAGTGAAAGTAATGTTTTCAAATCTGCGCTGAGCCCATTGAAGCTCGCGTTCCAGACGCTGTGAGTAATTATTTCACATTCGACTTTATTTTTTTTATTAATTATATTTCGCCAACAGCACCGGGGACAGCGCAACGATGATCTTCAAGAAGGGCGATGACTTACGGCAAGATCAACTCTGCGTGCAGATGATTTCATTGATGGACAAGCTTTTGAAGCGAGAAAATCTTGATTTGAAATTGACTTCGTACCGTGTACTCGCCACTGGAAATGATACAGGACTCATTGAGTTTGTCAAGTCCCAAGGGCTTGCTGACATCCTCAAGGAACACGAGAAGCTGACGACATACATAGCTTTACACAATCCCGACCCGCACGGCCCGAACGGATGTACGATGACATCGATGATGAACTTCGTCAAGAGTTGTGCTGGGTACTCGGTGATTACGTATCTGCTGGGCGTGGGGGACCGACACTTGGACAACTTGATGCTGGCCTCAGATGGAAGGTTGTTTCACATTGACTTTGGATTCATCATGGGACGTGATCCAAAGATTTCTCCCCCATCGATGAAGCTCTGCAAAGAGATGGTCGAAGCGATGGGCGAGTACTTCAGTGAGTTTAAGACTTACTGTTGCGAAGCATACAACATCTTACGAAAGAGTGAGTCGGTGGTGTTGCTGTTGAATCTTTTCAGCCTGATGGCAGACGCGAATATCCCTGACATCAACATAAATCAAGACTACGAAAAAGCTTTGCTTAGATTTGAGTCAAAGTTCGCGTTAGAGCTCGATGATGAGGCCGCCATGCAACACTTCATAAGCGAAATCCACCGCTCAAGCAATGCATTCTTGGATCCTATATTCGAGCGTGCACATCGTGTTGCGCAGTATTTGAGGTAGATGGATGAAATGTAGTAGATATCTATAGAAATGAATTACGCTAAGAGCTACGTCTATGGATGAACGGTGTCAGTGTATTCGTCGTCGTCTCGAAGTGCGGCTCGCCGACGCTTCTCTCGGCTCTCCTTAAGCACGTCTTCTAACGAGTAAAGCTCCGCGAGTTCATCCCATGTTTTGCACTTATTGAGACATTGTCCCTCATCAGAAGCCATGCGCTTGTTGTGAACTAAAATCTCTCGCAACTGAAACTTTGTAAAGTTCCACGGATTGTCATACTCGATTGCTCTTTGAACAAAGTGCTTTTTTACCACATCAATCGGTAGCATGCCTTCTGGACGAAATATCGAAAGGTTCCACTGTGCTCCCCTTGCGCACATGGCACTAGCCGCGCCTGTTTGGGCTCTAATTCTCGCAAAATCTTCGTAACATTCCACATCGCCATTTGCAATGACGGGACAGTCGACCGCTTCAACGACGTTCTTTATAAGATTCCAGTGCGCTGGCTCGCGTGGACGCTGTGGAATATAACGGCCGTGCACTGCGAATGCAGAGACTCCGCAAGATTCTATCATTTTCGCCAACTCTGCTGTCTCTCTCTCGCTCTCAAGCAGCCGTATCTTGCAAGTCACGTGTGTCGTCGATGGCAGATTCCTCCTCAACGTGGTCAATATGTCTCTTACCAATTCAGGCTGGCTCAACAGTCTCGCACCCATCCCACCGGACGTGCTGAAATGCTTGGGACACCCCATATTAACGTCAATCGCCGCTACGTCCCTGGCGACGAGTTCCGCGCTCTTCAGAGCCGAAGCCGCCGAAGAAGTTCCAACCTGAAACACCACGCGCTCGCGCTCCTCTGGCACCGTGCGGAATGTCAGCGTGCCCTTGGCGTCGATAAAATCAACGCTTCCGAGCTCTTTATTTAATATCCGCCTGCAGTGCATGAAACGCTTGTCCACGAGTTCCTCCCCGTACACCAAGTCTGCGCCGTATTCGTGCGCCAAGAGCCTCGTCGCCAGGGTGCTGATGCGCACCATGGGCGCGCACACGTTCTTCCCGGTGTAAAACTCGCGCGCACCATCCGGGGCTGCCATTTACGTTTCTATCGTCACCGTCGCGGCTCGATTCATCGCCCGCCTCGTCGCCGCACGTCACACGTGGACGTCTGGCGGGCTTGGCTGGAGGTCGCACCCGCACACGTCGCCTCGAGAACGGACGATGCTGTCGTCGTCATCGTGTTCGACCAATGCGCGCGTGTCGCCGTCGCTCGCGCGACGCTCGATGAATAAAACGCGCACGCGAGCCGCGCGAGCCGCGCGAACCGTCGTCAGCGCCCTCCCATCGCTTCCGTTGAACACGAAGGAGCAGATAGAGCAAGCCGCTGGGGCGATCGAAGCGGCGTTGAGGGACGGAAAAACGACGCAAGCGATCGAGTTGAACCTTCCTTTGATCGGTGCTACCGATCTTGATGATTGGCCGGGCGGGATCCGTCAACAATACGGCGCTCTAGCGCCCATGGTGAGCGAGGTGCTGCGACTAATCAACGCCGGCGCCGAGGGGACGTGCCAACAACGCGTCATCGACGACGCCGATGCAGTGGCGGCTCTGACGCTTGGTTCCGACGTCGTTGTCTCGTTTCCGACGGCCGAGGTCTTGGATGATTTGCGGGCGATCGAAAACAAAAACGATTTCCGTCTAAAGATCATCGCTAACCCGCAATGGAACACCAAGGGCGCCATCATTGGCGACTTCGGCTTTGGGCCGTGGAAGCGACGGGCAGAAGAGTTTGTGGGGAAGTTTGAGCAGACGTATTACTTGAAGGAGCAGCGCATTCAAGGAGAGATCGTGCGTACGTTAAAAGTATACCCGAACAAGTGGCAAGTGTTTGCGTTAGCGCCGAATGAGAACAACAAAATTGTCGCCGAGGCTCTCGGAGAGTTCGACGAAAGACCTCTGTACGACCAACTCAAGAAATTATTGGAATCGCGAGAGGGCTCGATCGCGGCCATGAACTGGGTCGAGAGAGCCAAACGCGAAGCTACGTTCAACGCCAAGAGCTTACAAGCGCCCCCGAACCAGGAATAGAATTATTTGAGTAGTATAGTTGTCAAGAATTGTGCCCAGCAGAACAGAAAAACCGCCCGAGAGTGGACGAGATCCGATACGTCTCCTCACTTTGACGCGCGCGTGAAATCAGTTTGCGCACGCAGACGACGGTCTGGGACGTAACGATATCTTTGCGCACACGGCCGCGAGTGTCGTCGAGCTCAACCCGCTTGCACGCGCGAAAGAAAGCACGATGAGTCGCGCTCAGAGTGGACAACCTTCGGTCTTGCAGGAGCTCCTCCTCATCGGTTGTAGCGCCTTGCTGTCTATGATCGTGTTGAACTTCGGACTCAAGAGGTTAGATCCGAACCGTCAGACGAGTAAGGCGGCAATCGAGAGGAAAAAGGAGCTGGCGAGCCGTTTAGGACGACCTAATTTAGACACGAACGTGTACGAGGATGTGATTGCGGCCGACGTCGCCAACCCAGACCACATTGACGTGCGATTTGATTCCATCGGTGGGTTGGAAGATACGAAACAGTCATTATATGAATTGGTCATTTTGCCTCTCATGCGCCCCGAGCTTTTCGCGCGAGGTAAACTCTTGCAGCCGGCGAAAGGGGTCTTGCTCTATGGGCCTCCGGGCACAGGGAAAACTTTGTTGGCAAAAGCGTTAGCGAAGGAATCGCGTGCCTGCTTTATCAATGTTCGGTCGTCAACCTTGCAAAGCAAGTGGTTCGGTGACGCTCAGAAGCTCGTATCTGCAGTTTTCACGCTGGCCTGGAAGCTTCAGCCTTCAATCATTTTCATTGATGAGATTGACTCGTTCTTAGGTACTAGAAAGTCTGGAGAGCACGAAGCGACTTCGACGATGAAGACCGAATTCATGACGCTTTGGGATGGGTTCAACACGGATGACAACGCGCAGGTGATGGTGCTCGGGGCGACGAACAGGCCATGGGATGTGGACGAAGCAATCTTGCGACGTCTTCCGAGAGCGTTTGAGGTTGGTCTCCCTAACACGGAGCAGCGTGCGCAGGTGCTGGCTGTGACACTCAAGGGAGAAAATCTGGAAGCTGGTTTCATATCACCGAGTCAAGACTGCCCGCTGTGGAAGATCGCAGCACAGACGGAGGGCTTTAGTGGGAGTGACTTGCGCGACTTGTGCAAACAAGCGGCATACGGCCCCGTGAGAGATTTCCTTCAAGCAGAAAGGAAGCAAGCGCAATTCGGAGAATTCGGACAGGATACGTCTGTTGGGCCACGCGCAATTGCGTATTCAGATTTTAAAGAAGTCTTGGACACCAGTCCGCCGTCGACGGAAGCTGCGTCACTCTACCAGCAGACGGATTTCCGCAGACGAGCGGCGCGAGACGTTCGCAATGGAGATCGCGTCAACAACGAAATGCAGGAGATGCTCGCGCAGTTGATGAAAGCTATGGCATCGCAGAATAACGACGAGTCCGACGCGTTAGATTAATTCTTTTGGATGTGAATAAAAATCAATTAGTCATGACAACAACACGCACGTGCTGGTCAAACCCACTACATACCGCAAGTCCCGTCTTTTCTGCGTGCCAATCCCAGCTATTGATCGGCTGCGACGCGAGACTCGTCGAACTAATACGTTTTGCACTTCCTGCTACTCCTTGAGGTTTGCCAGCGGGGCACAATCTTTGTCTCTTCACCGGGTACTCATACCTGTACAACGCCACTGAACCATCACCGAGCAGCGTGGCGAACACCTCCCGATCCTGAGGAAGATGTCGAACACCCCAGATTGTCGTTTTGACCGATGAATTCTGTGTCACTGAAGCAAACCCATCGTCCGGGTGTTGCGTTCGCGCATCAAACACCACGAATTGACTTTCGAGGCATGTCGCAACAAATTTGTTCATTGTAATATCTTTTCGATCAAATTCGACGCTGCATACCCCATTTGCGATGTTCGTCTCGTATCTCACGGTGCCCACTCGAAGATCAAACATCTTCACGTCTCCATTCTCATAACCAGCTAACACGCAGCGCTCATTCTCGTCGAAAGAGTTTCCAAATGCGACGCACCAACATTCGCACGTTGATGCGGAGACTGATTTAAATATCGCCACTGCACTGTCTTGCCTCGTATCCCAGACTTTCACTGTCCCATCTCGACCACCTGTAACAATTTCTAGCGCACCAATTCCATGTGTTCCCCCCCCAATGCCGTCAATAGCGTTGACTGCGCCGCGGTGCGCTTTGAAGCTCGACCGCGGTTCCGACGCATGTTCGAGGTCCCACGTTTCGAGCTCACCACTCAGACTTCCTGTAGCGATGAATCGCTCTGGAAGCGTGTGACTGCCAAATGTACAGCATTTGAGACCACTGTCTCGTTCAGTCTCACACACTGAGGTGACGCCGCTATCGCTCAACTTGAAGACACCTAGTCTTCCTGTTGACTTTGCAGTTTCTCCGAGGACAACAAAGCGCGCGCTGTGCGGAATCCACCGGCTATCGTGCGGCGTGAAGTCGACTGAAGTGGTCGAGTACTCCAGTATTTCGTACGTCATCGAGTTTAACACGGCGCGAGAGGCAACTATTGATGATTTAGTCAATACTGCGCGCTAGTAAGTGAAGCGTCGGAGTATGTGCGGGACGAGACGCGTGTCACGAGCGAAATACTTTATAGCGTCTACGTGAATATTAGAAATGAAGTGTACACGAGTATTGCGCTGTAGTATCTTCGCGCGCCGTTGCATACGCTCGTCTCAGATCCTACGCCGTTGCGCCAACTTGACAACCTGCGCGTGTTGCGCGCGTTGTGCTTGGCGTGGGGCAAGTGGCTCGATTACTTGCCACCGAGCGTCGGGAAGGCGGAGGTGTCTTCAATTTTGATGTTGGCTCCACGTCCACCACCGCCACGGCCACCGCGAGAGCTTTCTCCACGGCCACCTCGGCCGGAGTCGCGGCCACCGCGACCGCCACGGCCAGAGTCGCGACCGCCGCGACCGCCGCGACCGCCGCGACGGTCGTCGCGGTCATCACGGTCATCCGCCGGTTGCGTCGAAGCAATGCGGAAGCCAACGTCAACCTTTTGCTTGGAAGTGGTGTTCTTCGTGCGGTCACGCTTGCTCTTCACGCCGACGCCGCCAAAGTCCAAGTCGGCGTCGTCGGCGTCGCCAGACATGAGCTTGAGGCCTTCGAGAGCAGAGCCATCGAGTACCTTAGCTTCAGGCCTCTTCCATTGAGCGGCCAGGGCCGCTCGCTTTTCGGCCTTGAGCGCTTCGGCTTGCGCGAACGTGAGCTCGCTGGAGTTATCCACGACCTCAGGTTCGGTTTCGCTTTCATCGACGGTGTTGGCGCCGAGCTCGGCGAGTTCGTCGCCGGCTTTGCCCCAGTTGCCCTTACCGGCACCGCCACGGTGGCCATCGTGGCCTCGACCCGAGGCGTCACGACGATCAAAGTCGCGTCGAGAGCGTTGGCGGCCTTCGCCGCCTTCGCCGCGTCCGCCGCGACGAGCCGAGCGGGAGTGACCTTTATGATCGCCTCGTCCGCCCTTGGCGTGGAACCCCTTGCTGCCTTCGGCACCGATAACTTCGCCCTCGAATTCACGAGTCGCCTTCGCAGGCTTAGCTTTGCTGCCACCGTTGCTTCGCGCGGGCGCAGCGACTGCGTGAGAGATAGAAAATCAAAGCGTCAGTCATCGTCAGCCCTCGATTGGGGTTTACCCTCATCCGCGCATTGCTTTTCCCGTCGCGTCGCGCGCGTCCGCGGGTTCGCGCGCGCGCATCGTCGTCCCGACCGCGTGAACGCTCGGTTAAATTCCCATTCGCCGCCGTGCGATCGTCTCCGCCCCACCCCGGCGCTCGCGTCGCGCGCGGCGCGCGCACCTTTCGTCGCCGGCTTACTCGCGGGCGCGCTCGCCGCTTTCGCGCTCGGCGCGGGCGCGCGCGGGGCGTCTTCGTCGAGCGCCATGAACGGGTTCGCCGACATCGCCATGGCGAGTGCGCGGCACCGAGATGCGCCAAGGATTACTCCTCGAGCGCCGCCTCGTGCCGATGTCGACCAAGCTGACGCGAGCGCGTCGCTGTCACGCCGCGACCAATCCGCGTGCGAGCCCGCGACGGGCGAAGCGGTTAGCGCGCGAGGATGACGACCATCGATCGCTCGAGCCGGTCGCGCGACGAGGCGGGGGGCAATTGCGCATTCAACGTCTTCGATCGCCCATGTAGAGAACACACTAGATTGATAAATCGCACGCGCACAACCCTAAATCGCGGGGCGATCGTCGGCGCGCGCGCGCGAACCGCGAACCGCCGATCGCGCGCGTCGAGCGAAGACGGCATAAGCGTGCGCTCGACGACGCGCTCGACGAGACGTGACGAGGGGGAAAAGAAGACGGCACAGGTTTTCGCACGCTATTGATGGAGATCACGCCCGACTACGGCGCGGAGGAGGCGAAGAGCGCGAAGCCGGTGCGATTGGGGTGGGCGGACGCGTCGCGTTTGACGAGGAAGTTGGCGGTGCACACGGGGAAGGCGGCGTGGACGTTCGGGACGTCGTTCTTAGTGCTCATCGTGCCACTCATCGTGCAGTTGCACAGGGAAGAACAGCTGATCGAGTTGGAAAAGGAGCAGCTCGGGGTGCTCAATCAACCCACGGGGCTTCAGGCGGAGTAGGCGGCGCGCGGCAAGGGTACGCGAGCGAGACGCGAAAGGTTTCGAGCGGTTTACAGAGGTGAAGACAGAACGTAGAAGGCGGAAATTTTAGAGCAGAGCACACGGCCTATAGTAGCTATCGGATATCATGAGCGGCGTGGGGCGAATTTTTTCACTGTACCGGTCGATCTTGCGAGCGCATCGCAACTTGCCGGGTCCGATGAAGGAACTCGGCGGTACTTACGCGCGAGAGGAGTTTAGGACGCATCTTCGTTCGGAGAAAATACAAGAAAAGCAATGGCGCACGTTTGTGGAGTCTTGGCAGAGTTATGTAGAGTCACTTCGAGGAGACGCCGGCAAAGTTGTCTCTGGCGACTTGACGGAAGACGTCATCGAGCAACTTACTCCCGAACAAAGACAGCAGCTCGAGCGATTAAAAGACGAGGCGATGCGACTTAAACTTGAGCTGGATGCGTCAGAATTTAACCAGTAGGGGTAGTGAGGTGTTAGTGTCGGTGTTGAAGCTGTTTGAAGCGACTCTTTGGCACGTTAACGTCGACTCGAAGCCTCGGAAATACAAACGTTAGTAGAGTTTAGTGTTTTTATATCACATGGAACGTCACAATATCACGCGTCATGGCTCTGATGTCCTCGCAAACTACTACTGCGACGAGTGACGATGGGAAGACGGCGAAAGACGAGGTGATTCGTAGTGCGGATGCGCTCGCTACGATTCGAGCTAAGTTCGAGCCGAAGCCCAAGGTAACGCTGTCGAAGGAACTCGACGCATTCACACACGCGCTCCACGCCATCCGTGAAGAGTTAAACTCGCTACGAATGGATATTAAAACTCTAGAAGCTTCTGTTTTGGGGATCCATGCGGGAAAGCGAGCATTGGAGTCTCATCATCCCTTTACAAACGTCGTAACGGACAAGGCATCGCCTCGAAGACCGTCACGTCTCCGACAGACTGCAAACATCGCACGACACGTGAGTGCGCTTCTAGAGGGCGCGACGTTGAGTGGCGACGAATGATTTGTAGTACTAAATTTTCTTTCATCATCACACCGAGCTCGTCTCTCTCTTTCAAGACTAAAAGTACACTACGACTGAGCAAGCAAGCGCCTACGTGAATTATATGTCGATCGACGCTAGCGTCGAACCTTCGTCTGTGATGAGTTTTCTTCTCGGCTCGACATCCTTAGACATGAGCGTAGAAAACATATGATTTGCCGCGGACGCGTCGTCTACGGTTAAACGCTTCAAAACGCGAGTCTTCGGGTTTAAAGTCGTCGACCAGAGTTGCTCTGGCATCATTTCTCCGAGACCTTTAAAGCGCTGGATGTGCTTCGCCCCACCCTCGGGTAAAGAAACGAGAACTTCTTGAAGATCATCTTCATCATAGCAGTACGTTTCTTTCTTACCCACCACGACTTTATACAGAGGTGGGACGGCGGCGTACACGTATCCTTTCTCAAACAAATCTCGCTGATAGCGGTACAAGAACGTAAGCAGCAACGTTCGGATGTGCGCACCGTCGACGTCGGCATCGGTGAGGATGATGATCTTGGAGTACCGAAGAGCGGTCGTGTCCAGATCTTCTCCCATACCTCCCAAGCCCAGGGCTGAAATCATATTAGTGATTTCGGTATTCTTGTACAGCGCGGCGGCGTCAAGTTTGCGCTCAACGTTCATAATCTTCCCTCGTAGAGGCAAGACGGCCTGGAAGCCGCGATCCCGACCTTGCTTACAGCTTCCACCAGCTGAGTCACCTTCGACTAAGAAGATTTCGGTTTGATCAGCGTCGGACGAAGAACAATCGGACAGCTTCCCCGGTAGGCGGTTGGACGTCAGCACCGTCTTTCGGCGAACCATCTCTCGCGCACGCTTCGCGGCTTCGGCAGCCTTGAAGGCTGACTGAGCCTTTGCGAAAATAGACTTCAAAACACTCGGATTAAACTCCATATGACCGGCCACGGCATCGTTGGCGATATTTTCAACGATCCTGCGAACCTCACTGTTACCCAAACGTGTTTTCGTCTGACCTTCAAATTCAGGCTCGGGCACCCAAACTGCGATGACACCGGATAAACCTTCGCGAATGTGATCACCACCGAGATTAGGATCGGAGTCTTTCAAAAGTTTCGCTTTGCGACTCACGACATTGAGCGTTTTCGTGAGGGAATACTTCAAGCCGTCGAGGTGCGTACCGCCATCGGTTGTTCGGATACTATTCGCGTAACCCAAAAGCGTGTCAGAGTACGAATCTGCAGTCCAGCAAAGAGCTCCTTCGACGCGAACGCCGTCCATGGTACCACTGAACGTGATCGGTTCATGCAAACGCGTCGCATCCGATGTAAGGTCTAACACGTAATCCTTCAATCCCTCTGCGAAGAGGAGCTTTTCGTCTTCGTACTCCTTCGTCTTCTTGTCAAACGTCCGCAAATGTAACTCAGTTCCGCTGTTCAAGAAGGCCAATTCCTTCATTCTCGTTCGAATGATGGTCGGATCAAACTTCACTTTGTCAAAGATCTGATCGTCGGGCTTGAAACGAATCATCGTCCCTTTCTTTTGCCCGGAGCCGTCTTGCTTCTTCTCTTGCATCGGTCCGAGAGCGATTCCCCTGGAGAACGACTGCATGTACTCGTTACCATTACGCCAAACCGTGACCTCGACGAGTTCGGAGAGTGCGTTCACGACGGAAATACCCACCCCGTGAAGACCGCCGGATACGTGGTAACCACTACTGTCGCCGCCAAACTTACCACCGGCGTGCAAAATCGTCAGCACCGTCTCCAACGAGCTCTTCCCCGTGACCGGGTGCACGTCCGTGGGAATCCCACGCCCGTCGTCCACGACGCTGACGAATCCATTTTCTTCCACGACCACTCGGACGTGACTCGCGTGCCCGGCTTGGACTTCGTCCACGGAGTTATCCAACACCTCCCACACCAAGTGGTGCAAACCTTTCGTAGACGTGCTCCCGATGTACATTCCCGGCCGCTTGCGAACGGGCTCTAACCCCTGTAACACCTGAATCGATCCCGCGTCGTAGTCCCCGCTTTCGCGTCCCGACGCCGCCGTCGACGCGCTCGCCGCTCGCGCTCTCGCGTCCCGCCGCATCCCCGCGACCGCGTTCGCGCTCGCGCTCGCCGCCGTCTCGCGCCATCCTCGCCCGTTCGCGCGCGTCCCATCGATCGTCGCCGTCCGCGCGCCTCCTCCCGCGCCCACCGCGCTTCGCATCACCGCGCGCGCCCGTCCCAGTCCCCGCATCACCGCGCGCGCGCGTCCCATGTCTCGCGCGCCCCGCGCCCGCGCGTTCGCCCGCGTCGTCCTCGTCGCCCGCGCGCGCGTCGTCGTCGACGATCTCGTCGCGCTCGACGTCGCCGGCGTCGCGCGCATCGACGGCCGACGTGTGCGGCGCGCGCGTCCGCGCCGGCGTCGACCGTCGCGCGCGTCGTTCAAACGACCCGCCGCTTCCGGGTGTTCGCGGGTCCGTGTGTGGCGCGTATCGAGCGGCGCGCCGCGCGCGCGCGATGATTGGGACGATTGCGACGCGACGACGACGACGACGGCCACACGAAGACGCGATCGATGCGGACGAGCGCGACGAGCGCGACGAGCGCGACGCGCGCGCGCGCGAGCGCGGCGGTCGACGCGTCGCCGGGCGCGAACGGCGTGCTGCTGGGCGCGGACGACGACGACGCGTCGCCGGGCGCGGGACGACGCGCGCGAGCGACGGGAAGCGAGGGAGGAGGAACGGCGACGGCGACGATCGGAACGGTGTGCCGCGCGATCGCGGTGCTGCTGTGCGTGGTCGCGGTGATCGGGGGGGTGGTGTACGCGTCGACGCGATTGGAAATCAACCTGTACGAAGACGTCGTGCCGCACGTGAAGAATCCAGTCAAGTTTTTCTTGTTGAACGTCGCGGTGGCGTCGTTTGGGGTGATTCCGGGGGCGGCGAGCGCGTCGTGCGTGACGGCGGGGATAGTATTCGGGACGCTGGGGGGGATGGCGCTGTGCGTGACGAGCGCGAGCGTCGGCGCCGTCGTGAGCTTTACGCTGTCGAGATACGTCGCGCGACCGTGGGTGGAGAAGGCGTTCGTGCGCGATGGGGGGAGGCTTAAGGCGTTGGACGACGCGGTATCGAAAGATGGATCACAGATCGTCATATTAGTCAGACTTTCGCCGTTTTCACCGTTTACCGTGGCGAGTTACATGCTAGGATTGACGTCGGTGCCGTTCGTTTCGTTTTGCACGGCGACCGCCGTCGGGTTGCTTCCGTCGAGCTTCGTGTACGTGTACATGGGAGATACCGGAAGAAGAGCGAGTGGATCGGATGGTGCGACGTTGATGGAGATCGTTTTCTATGTCCTCGGTCTGCTGGTGACTCTGTTCGTTAGTTATAGGATTGCCGTCATCGCGCAAGAGGCGATGCGATCAAAAGTTGGAACGCATTGGGATCCGTCGACGGGCTCAGACGACGACGACGACGACACGGAGCTGGATGTGTTTGGATCGAGGATAGAGGAAGGGGAGGATGAAGAAGTCGGTCTGGCCATGAGCGCGAACGAAGGACCCACGAGGCGTTCGACTCGCTCTGTAGTTTAGTTTGCTGTAGTGACCGAGTGAAAGAAATTTGGCAATTCTCGACGCCGTCTCGTAAACACCCCAGTAACTAAATGTCTAAACTCTAAGTACTACACCGTTCGTTTAGTATCGCACAAGCTTAAATACGAGCGTTTTTCGCGCTCCGACTCTTGTGAGTTGCGTGGGATACACGTCGGGAGAACGTCTCGCCAGTGCTGATGTCCAGTGTGCTTAAGCCACGCGCCTCCTTTCGACGTGAGCTGCTGCAGGCAACCCCTTCCGTCACAAAGCGACATCTTGTCCACATCCTTGGGCAAACATCCTGCACTGCCGGTAATAGTAGAGCACAGCGCCATATTCGCTCGACTCAAGACGCTTTGACAGCTCGCTAAACACATGCGATGCATCTTCGGCTCGTTCTCTTGCGGGTCGAGATACACGTTTGAGAGCTTGTTCAAGTCGTGCAAGCCGTCCCATCCCTTAGGTCTTCTCTGGAATGCGTCCCAGAAACACCAATGCCAGCACTCTATAGGATTCGAGTCTGGATTACACGAGTCCCATCGAGGACACTTGGTGCCGAGATAAGGGATGTTGTCCTTTTGGGCCCACTCTGTTGCGAGAACATGCCACATCGCCGGTTGGTCTCGCTTGAAACCAAACTTGACGGGATTTGAATTCTCGTCCATTCCCTTTTCGTGCACCGCGTTCAGCACTCGCTCGAAAAAGTCTACCGTCCAGTCGACCGATCGAGCGCACATCAATCCCGAGTTCAACCACACTTGTCCGGTGTCGCCGAAGAACAAGTTTTTGTCCCCAGGCCAGTTCTTTGAGTAATAGCTGAGCGGATCCCAACTCGCGAACCAGGCGTCGAGGTCGACGTGACACGTCATGTCGTGATCTTTCTTCAACGTTTGCACTCCCATCGCCATGTGTTTGGCGAATTTCCCAGATCTACCCGCTAATGTGTCGCGAGAAACCAGCGCGAGAATCGAAGCGTATCCATGATGTTTCGCGAACGCTTGATGATTTACGAGCGTTCGATGGTACGCTGATAGCATCGTTAACGTCGTCGCCGAGCTCATGATGGCGACCTTCCCCCCAGATTCGCGCTCGTCTTTGATTTCCCACTTTCCACTCTCGATCGAACCTCCGTTGACGGGCCTCTGCACGCCGTGAAAGTACGTGCACTTGAACTGCTCAAATTCCAAGTCGTGCGCGTCGAGCTCCAAGTGATGCCGCAACTCATCTCCATCGTCGTGCAACACCAACACCGGTTCCTCGAGCTCGACGTAGAAATAGCACTTCTTCTGTCGGCCCGCGCGATTGTATTCATCCTTGAGCATATCACTGGTCTTCAACTCGGTCGTAAACTTTGGCCTGTCGGGAATCTTCCCTTGCACCGTGTACCCCTCCTTGGTCTCCTCGATCGCGCCGTCTTTCGCGTCGATTCGCACCTGCGTCTCGAATCGCTGCTCGTACATTCGACCGAACGAGAACCCATCCCTACTAAACATCAACCGCGCCCAGCTCTCGCTCGCGTTCCGCACCGTCTGGTCGCCCGGATAAAACGTCTTCAAGAAGACGACGACCGCGACGACCGCGACGAGCGCGCATCGGCGAAGCGCCCTTCGCCTGCGCTGTCGCGCCGCTTTCGCCGCCAGCGCGTGTCGATGCCGGCGTTCGCTCGGCGACGCCCCCATCGCGCCCGGCGACGCGTGCAACGCACCCCGCGGCGTCGACGGCCGCGACCGGGACATGCGCGCGCGACTGCGGGCCGCGTCGCGCGAAAAATGCGTTCGACCGACCGACCGCGTCGCGCCGCGGACGTCGCGCGTCGACGCGCGGCGCGAATTTTCGAGCGAAAACGCGCGAATCGCGAATTCCACGAGTGTTTTACGCGCGGAATCGCGATGTGGGATCGATCGGACAATCGGACAAGCCGACCGACGGTTTTTCCCGCGCGAATCTGGAGGCGCGCGAAAAGCGCGTTACGTTTATTCGCGCCGTCGTCATCTTGCGCGTCAAAAACGATCGCGCTTCGACGCGACGCGGTTTTCGTGAGAGGATCGCGCGGGAGCGTTCGCGCGCGCGTCGGTGAGCGTTCGCGCGCGCGAGATGACGCGGGCGATGCGCGCGCACAGACCGGCGACGTCGCTCTTGGTGCGGAGGTTACAGTTGAAACGCGGCGTCGGGAAATCGTCGTCGTCCTCGTCCGTGTCGTCGCTCGAGAGGGAGTCCGAGGCGACGGTGGGGGGAGGTAAAAGTACCACGCCCGCGGTGACGCCGACTTTGAAGATTTTAGCGTTCGAGGACTCGTACGATATTCGAGACATGTTGCGGGACGGCGACGTCGAGGTGGAGGGCACCACAGTCTTCTCGCAGAGATGGACGAGCGAGAATTGCTTGGAGGTGATCAAGGAGTTCGATCCCGATGTGTTGTTGCTCGATTATTACATGCCACCGTTCACGGGGCTGGCGGTGCTGAAAATGGTGAACGAAGAGGTGAAGGCTGGGAGATTGAGACGCCCGAGAAGAATTGTGGGCATGTCGAGCGAATCTTCGTGCAACGCGTCGATGCTTCGCGAAGGCGCGGACGACGCGTGCGTTAAGTGGGATATCTCGTCGTGGAATGGATGGGAAAATAGATAATCTACATCTTTTCTTTGTTGTGATACAGTAATACTAGCGTGTACATGTTCTACTACTATTCATAGATCTCGGCTTCTAAGCGCTCGACGAGCTCCGGTTTGTTCAATTTTGAATACCTGGTCATTCCCCGTTGACGCGCGAGCTCTAATAGCTCTGTTCGCGTCATCGTTCGTAATCGGAATCGGCCGTCCCACTCTTCGAGCTCTCCTGAAAGTAACTCGTTCTGGCGCCGCACCGCTTCTTCCGTACGGAGCGTCTCTTGTTCGATTTCCGCTTGCAACTTTCCTTCGGCTATGCTTTCGCTGAGTTGTCTCGCAACGACCCCGGCTTTGCCGAGTGCTCGTCCGAGTTTGACCGCGCCTTCGACTGAATTTTGCGGAGCTTGAGTGATCGAGCCAGTGGTTTCGTCGCGGGTCCACTCCTCCATAGTCGTCGCCGGTCGGGGATTCAGCAACGCACGAACAATGTCGTTTTCCTTCTCAGTGCGCTTCGGCGGCGAGGCGATCTCGAGAGCATCGTCCGAGCTCGGGGCTAGAAGTGCGTTTGTCCTTTCTAGCTGCACATGTCCCGCACACAACACCGTTATGGCCCACGTGAAACCGTCGGATAAGTTGAATCCGTGCGCCGCGTACGCGAGTAGGTACGCCGCCGCGAGCGCAAACGCCTCCGGCTTTGCTATCGTCCCCGGACGTTGATCGTCGTCCCATTCCCCGACCGAGATCACAGGTAGCACCCACGCGAGCCAAGCTAACAGCGGTACGCACCCGACCACGCTCGCGACCGTCCATCGGATGCCCGCGTCGTCGACCTCCGCCTCGTCGTCGTCCTCCGTCGCCAACCAGCCCGAATCTCTCCTCGACGTGTACCTCGACCCTGACCTCGCGAGCGCGAACACTAGCGCACCACCAATGACGCTGTCGGCGACGTATGTCAGCGCGGACGCCCCATCGGCGGCGCGCGTGCGTACGAGCGACGCGCGTCGGTGTTGGCTGACGAGGGCGCGCGCGCGCGGACGCGATGTCGACGACGACGGTTCGCACGCGCGTCGCTCGCGCGCGCGCGCGGACGGACGACACGAGAACGCGGCGACGCCGACGTCGATGGACGCCATGCACGCGATCTCGATGAACGGACGAAGAGTGCGGAGTCAGACAAGATTGACAGCGTTTAAAAATTTCGAGACGCGTCGCCGGCGCTACAAGAATATGTTGATAGCAAGAAGAGATAAGTGAACTAGGCTAAAGCTGTGCGGGGACGCCGTCCTCGTCGTCTTCGTCTTGGCCGCACACGCAACCAAAATTTTTGACGGCGTACTTTGGCGGTTTCATGGGCAAGTCTTCAAACGAGACGTCTTCGCCGATGTAATAATTCCAAAAGTAAGACGGAGCGCGAGACGGAAGACAGCACGAGCAGCACCACGGCTCTTGAGGCGTGTTCCAGCGCTCGTGCGCCTCTTTTTCGCTGAATGTGTGCCTCGACGCCGCCGGCCGCATCTGATTTCTTCGCGCTAGGTGATGTCCCAGGAGCACAAAGATCATCGACGCCACGACCCACGACGACGCTTTCGACATCGCGAAACGCCAAGTCACCCCTCCCAGCGCTCTCAGGCTCTCCGACGTGACGAACGCTAAGAAACCGATACAGAGCACCAAGATTCCGAGCAGGAACTGCAGCACCATCCCGATCCGCCCGCACGTCTCGAAACAGTTGACCACGCAACGCGGGCACGACTGAATGCAGATGCATTCGGCGAACATTCTCAACAACGCGTCGTACACCCCCTGAATGAACCCTCCCACGATCACGCTCACCACCGTTTTATCCGGTTCGTCCGCGATCAAACCAAACGCGCACGTCAACCCGAATCCCATGATGAGCGAGCAAAACAAACAAACCGCGCGCTCCGTTCGCGAAAACGGGTGCTTCGGGTGCGCCATGAACAGCGCCACGAGCAGGTGATTGTTCTTCACGTGCAACCACGCGTCTCTGGCGTAGCTCTGGGAGAAGATCACCGACCCGACGGCGATGCGTTCGACGAACACCGGATACGCGCCGCGATCGACGAACCCATCCGCTCGCGCGAAGCGCGCCGCCAGCGCGGGCGCCGGCGCGTTCATCACGACCCGCTGCGCGCGCGTCGCCTCCTCGCGCACCCTGACGGCGGCGTCCCGCGCCGTCGCGATCGCCGCGGCTTTCGTCGCTTCGTACCTCGCGATCGCGTCCTCGAGCGTCATGACGCGCGGCGCCGCGCGCGTCCGCGCCTGCGGGGCACCGCGCGTCGCCGTCCATCGCTCGAACGCGCCCGGCGAAACGGGGGCGCGGGGCGCGAGTTTCGCCGTCGGCCGGCGCCGCGCGAAAACCCTCATTTATTAACTGCGTGTTGCGGTCGATGGACCTTTTTCATATGAACTACGTGTTGCGGTTGATGGACCTTTTTCATATGAACTACGTGTTGCGGTCGATGGACCTTTTTCATATGAACTACGTGTTGCGGTTGATGGACCTTTTTCATATGAAGTACGCGGCGCGATGTCGCGCGCTCGGCGCGGGCGGGGACGCGCGCGGCGACGGGGCGCGACGCCGCGCAGCGCGACGCGGCGACGGCGCGCGCGGGACGCGGTCGAAGGCGCGAACATGGCGTCCGCGTCCGCGCCGAGGTTCGTGAAGAAGCGCGAGGGCGAGGACGGGGAGGGGACGAGGGCGAAGAACGACGCGCTGCGGTTCGCGCGAGGCGCGCTGCGAAGCGAAGCGGCGATGGTGGACGGGCGGCTGCTCGCCGATTTCGAGTCCGTGCTGAGCGGGAACGCGATTTACTTGCAGAATTTTCACGCCTCGGCGCGCGACTATTCCGTGCTGGCGAATTTGGCGCGGGAGATGGAGCGCGCGGCGGAGCTCGGCGGCATGGTGAACTGGTCGAAGCATCTGAAACACGAGAACCCAGATTTTTCGGAAACGTTTCAGAGAGTCGTCGATGCGATGGCGGATTATTTCGACGTCGAAGTGTACGCGACGAGAATGAATTTTTATCGAGACGGGACGGACTGGAAACCGTTTCATCACGACTCGCACGCGTACGGCGGTCGAGCGCAACGCGAAGATTTCACGATGGGAGCCTCGTTCGGTGGATCGCGAGAATTGATTTTCTTGCACGAACCGAGTGGAAATACGTTTACGTTTCCTCAGAACAACGGTGACGTGTTTGCCTTCACGTCTGAGGTGAATAAAAGGTTCAAACACGGCGTGCCAAAGGCAAAATCAAACAACGACCCGCGATTTTCCATCATCGCGTGGGGGCGTCGGCGAAGCATAAATAGTCGCAACGGCGGTGGAAAAGTCACCGAAACGACACGAGAGGCTACAAATGATGCTGAAAATGCTGAAACTACGTCTGAGAAGTCGTGCGAGATCACGAAGCCTCATAACGAACTCGTGACCGGAAACGGTGAAGTCTCTCAACTCATACGGCAGTTCTTCGAAAAGCAAGCGACAATAGAGTCGAATCAGCGAGGGAGTGCAAAGCGTGATTCACAGCCGACGCGAGGTAAAGCTCCGGAGACGAGCGCAAAGCTGGCATTAGAGGCGATGCACCGCATTGGCGAAACGGCTTACATGGAGCTTCGTACCGCGGCGAGGGACTTTCAAGAGGGTCATATCCCGATAAAATCTTTCTACGCGCGGGCGTATGAGTTGTGTGATGGAGAAATGGAGATCCTCTTGGGTCTCGCAACGTACTTGCCTGACACTGCACGAAAAGAGGAGCTCCTCAGGTTTCATGATACGGCCACGTGCTTAGACATTTAGAACTAGGTGCTAGACTTGTTGTGTTATTAGAAGAGCGTAGGCGTATTGATGTCAGGGATTACACATCGAATTCTTCGAGCGTCAAACCAGTTAAACCAGTCGTCTGGATGAATTGCTCGTTGTAGGCAGAGTAAGATCGATCTGCCTTCGTCATGGCGGTGGGGGCCGCTGCGGATTTCTTCGACTCGGAAGCCTTTGTGTACAAGTACGCACCGAGCAGGGCCAATGCAGAACCCGCCGCGTTCAAAGGTGAGACCGGATTTCTGAAGTAAATAACAGAAGCAACGATCACGGCCACGCGCTTGAGGGCATTGCCTACACTGAAAGTCACGGGGGTGATGTTCGTGAGAGCTTGGTAACTCACTTGGTTGTACAAGTGATAGAAGATGCCAGACAAGAAGAGCATTTGCCAAAGCTTTTGCTCGCCAACCTTGGCAACGGCGGCGGCGTACCCAGCAGACCACTGAGCACCTTCCATCACATACGCCGCGGGAGCGAGATAGAAGAGACCGATGATGCCCAGAATGCCGTACAAGTTGATGCCGTCGATGTGCTTGAAATCGTTCAACGATTTCTTTGACGTGATGTTACGCAAAACCATCGCGAGATTGCTGATCATGGCGCCTTGAAAGCCAACAATATTGAAACTAACCTCTTTCATGGCTGCCATCGAGCAACCGGCGACGATGGGGATCAAAGAGTACCACACCGCCGGGGCGAACGTTTGGCCGAGGAGCGGGCCAGAGAGTATGACGGAGAAAACCGGCTCAGCAGCCTTGATGACGTGCGTAAAAGATACCGCCATCTTACTGAAACTCACACAAGCAGAAACGTGCCCGATGGTGTGGAACAAAGCCACCGGAGCGACGGCCAAAAGGAACACTTTCGACACGACTGGCTTCGGTTGCACCTTTGTCGCCCACACGGTTAACATCCAAAGACTCGTCGCCGCGAGTTGCAAGGTCGAGATCAGCCACGGGTACGGAAACACGTTCAACGTCGACTTGTTATACACGTTGAACACGATGTTGAAGAAGTACCAAAGAAAAAAGTACACCGCCGTCTTCGTCTTCACGTCCATGTCGGACAACGACGCCTTCGCCACGACGCTCCCGCGGGCCGCCGGTCTCGCCTCCACGACGCATCTTCGCGATCGCACGACTTCCTGTATCGTTGCAAAAAATCATCTCTACGCGTCAGTACATCTCTCGGTCCTCCCCACCGCCGACACGCGTCGCTCTCGCCCCTCCCTCGTCGACAGAGTTTTCAAACGATCCCCAACGTCCAGCGATCGCGTTTCGCCTTCGTTTCCATCGCTCGAGCGCTTCACGCACCTCACGGCGGCGCGCACAAGTGAACGAAGCTGTGTTTTCAATCGCGCCGCATCGCGCGGGCGCGGCGACCGCTCTCACGCGGCATTCGACCGCGCGATTGGTCCGAGCGCCGAGGGCGACGCGCGCGGAGGCGCCGTTCGTTACGGCGAACATTTTCGATCGAGCGCGTGAACTCGCTCCTCGCGTCGACGCGAAAGAAGTGCGAGCGCGACGGTTACGTCCGTCTTCTGTCCACGCTCGACGCTCGCTCGCGTCGCGATATGCAGTCGCCCGTCGGGGGTCTCGCGCTCCGCGGCGCGAGGCTGAGTCATCGCGGCGGTTCGGGGCTGGCGATCGGCGCGAACGACTTTCAACGCAATGCGCGTCGTCGATTTCAACGCGTGAGCTAAGTTTGCTAAGCCTACGATTTACTTTACTAATCGCCATTTGGCGCACGAACGACCGGGGACGATGGAGGGCGACAAAGGCGTCGAGATGGACAGCGCGTCGAGCGCCGAATCGAGGGGACGCCGCGCGACGAGAAACGTGTTCTGCGTCGAAAGCACGTCGTGATCGATGGTCATGTTTCGCTTCGAAGTCAACGGTAATCGAAAATAAAGCTGCGTGCACCAACACTGGAACGGGGTGACGCCGTTACCGATCGATCGAGCGATGTCCTTGCAGTGAAAACCGAACACGTCGTGCCGTCGCCGCTGCGGCAAGCAGCACGGGGCGACCACGATCGCCACCGCGCGTTCTATTCGCTCGTATAGCTCGATCGCGCGATGCGATAACGTGCCACACAAATGCACGCCGACCAAAACCACGGTCTGTCCGCGCGTCTCGGCGTCGTCCGCGACGCCTCGGACGAACTCCTCGCACGCCGTCGAGTGTAAATCGAGCGCGTGAAACGACATGCGCGCCCCCCCGTACGTCTCGACGTGACTCACATCCATGGTCGTATCGCGATCTATCATGTATATTCGCGCCTTCGGAAACGCATCCGCGAGCACGAGCGACACGAATCCCCGTCCCGAGCACAGCTCGACCAAAACCAAGCCGTCGCCGTCGCCGCCGCCGTCTTCCCCCCCCCCGCCCCCCGCCCGAAGCGCGCGCCGCACCTGCGCGAGCGCCCCGTGCGCCTCCGTGATTTCCTTCTTCACCTTCCGGTGCCTCGCCATGGAATCGAACGCCGGATCGCGCGCCATCGTTCGTCGCAGCGCCGACCGCTCGAACGCCCTTCCGTGCGCGTTCCCGTCGTCGAATCGCACGTAATCCAGCGCGCGGCGTCCGCTCGCGCGCGCGCGCGGCGCGTCCGACGTCGACGCGTCGTCCTCGTCGCTCGCGTCGCTCGCGTCGCGCGCGCGCGCGCGCATCGCGACGCGATTCGCGCGCGCGTCGCGCTGCGACGCCCTCGCCACCTCGGTCGCCGCGCACTTCGCCGCGCGCGCGCTCGCGCCATGTCCGAGGCGCTGTTTCACTGCGAGAACTACTTCCACATCGGCGCCTACGCCGAGTGCGTCGACGCCGCGAGGGCGTGCGCGGACGCGGACGGCGTCGACGCCGTCAGGCGCGACGCGTTCGTCGCGCGATCGCGCGTCGCCATGGGCGAGGGCGAGGTGCGACGACGACGCGACGCGCGCGAAACGCCGCGAAGGGACCGGACGGAGAAACGAACGCGCCGATCGAGCGCCGATCGCGCGCGCGAGCGCCCGGGACGACGAAGGACTGACGAGACGGCGCCCGATGGGTGAACGAACAGATCGTCGCGCGCGAGACGGCGGAGGACGCGCCGGCGGCGCTGCGAGCGGTGAAATTGCTGGCGCTGTACGAGACGAACGAGGACGAAAAGGCGAGACAGAGCGCGATGGAGGCGATCGGTGAGATGCTGGCGGACGAACACGCGTCTGGGGACGCGACGACGCGACTCGTCGGGGCGACGCTGCTCGCGCGAGAGGGGAATTACGTCGAGGCGATGAGGCTGTGTCACGGAGGATCGTCGCTGGAGTTGAACGCGATGATGGTGAACTTGCTGTGTAAGATGGATCGCGCGGAGTTGGCGGAAAAGCAAGCGAAGATGATGCAACAGATCGATGACGATTCGACCATCGCGCAGCTCGCGTGCGCGTGGGCGAACTGCGCGAGCGGCGGGAAGAAGATTCAAGACGCCTCGTACATTTACCAAGAGCTCGGCGATAAGTACAAGTGGACGCCGAAGCTGTATAATGGTTCAGCGGTGTGTTCGATGATGATGAATAGTTACGAAGACGCCGAGCGTGATTTACTAGAAGCCGTGGCCATCGATCCGAAGGATGGCGAGACGCTCGCGAATTTAGCCGCGTGCGCGCTGCACCTCGGCAAGTCCTCGGCCAGGTTCGTGAACGCCATGAAGCAGGCCGGAGTGGCGAACGAAGCTTTGACGAAAATCGCGTCTTTGGAGCGAGACTTTGACCGCGCCGCCGCCGCCGTCGTATTGTAACTGAATGAACTCGGACGACCAGGCGACACCCTTTTTTTTGTTTGACGAAAGAACCCGGTTACATCGACTACGTCTTTGGATCGTGCGCTCACAACTGCATTCTCAAGGGCGATCCGACATCGTGGTCGCCCGAGGAGAAGGCGAAAAATACCGAAAAGATGTTGGCCAATCCCCCGAATGGTCTCGGTTCAGCCTTCAAGATGTACGGCGTCGCCGGTAAAGGCTGGTGCACCATCAACATTCACACGCGGCGTGGCGAGTGCGACCTCGTGGCGTCCGCGCACCCGAGAGTGAAGAAAGAGCACCCCGAAAATCTCGTCGTCGGGTCCGTCGACCGAAGCTCACGACGACGACTCCGTCCCGCGGTTCACGATCCACTTTTTTCAATCCTCGTTCCTCGACATCGCGCGAGGCGTAGACTCTCGCAGACTTGGAGTTCACACAAAAGCAGACGCGAAAACAATCGAGGCACCCGCGCCGAGACGTCACAGTGCGTCGCACCACCGATCGCGCGCGCGATCGATCGGCGATGAAGCGCGAGTGAGCGCGAAAGCTTTCCATCGTCCGCGCGCGCGGTCGCGCGTCGCCGCGCGAGCGCGGGACGAAACGCCATGCGCGTCGACGCCGGTCGAACGGCCGAGGCGTCGACGACGCGCGAGGGATTCGCGTACTCGCTCGATGGACAAAACCCGCTCGCCGCGCCTCTGAACGACACGACGTCGAGCGATGCGCGAGTGTGGATGCGCGTGGACGACGGGGCGTTCGCGCCGGCGACGCTGAACGATCGAGGATTGCAGAGCGTGATTGATTTTTTGAAAACGCCGTACGCGCGTTTGAACCTTCCAGATCCGGGAACGCGTCGATCGAGCGTTCGAGATGGGAAATCCGGGAACGAGACGATTCGAGAACGTGTACTTGTTCCAGCTCGAGCGAACGTTGAGACGGGGAAGGGGAATGTGGGGGAGAAATCGGCGCCGATTTCCGTGGCAAACTCGACGGCGGACGAGTTGATGTTTGACGACGACGACGACGATATCATGGCGGATATTGACGTGGAACAGGTGATGATGCACAAACGCTCGGGTTCGTTGAACGCGGTGAATTCTAGCGTAACGGTGAGTTTGCAGATGGCGCCGATTCCCGCGCGGCAAGCGATGACGCCGGCACCGATGAGCGCGCCACGCGCGCGCGTTTTGGAACAGTCTCGCGCGCCGCCATCGGGTCCGTCTATCTCATGCCAGGCGCCGCCGTTGAATGGTTCAGGAGCGGATTGGAGATGCGAGCATGGGGTGCCTTTACATGCTTGTTCGCACCGCGCATCACACATCGAGCAACTGCGACCTGTGTTAGCAAACATTGTTTTCCAATTGGAAGACGACGACGTGGCGTTGAAGAATAGTGACAGAAAGGTTCTGGTTTATCAGAGAATGGAAGCGGAAACGATCATTCGAGTGTGTGAAGATGGAAGTCGAAATAGCTTTCATCCTTCAGCGCCGATGATGAGTCATTCGATGCCGGTAGACGGGTCGAGAATGATTGAGGCGCCGCGGCATCAAGTGCCGCCCCAGTACGGAGCGCCGTCGACGAGCGCGTGGACGGCACCTCCCGCGGGTGACGATCCCAACGATTTCCCAGGATGGAACGACGATTTACCGATCGGTGATGACGTCGTGATTCCCATGAACGGGATTGGTGCCGTAAATGTCGGGTCGAATGTTGTGGTGAATGACTGTCAGATGAAAGGCGGAGACGCCAAAGACTGGGGTCACACCAACTTCCAGTGGAGCAAACTCTGCGAACAGACTCTTCGCAACACGTTTAACGCGAAGTCGTTTCGAAGTTTACAACTGCTCGCGGTGAATGCCACCATGGCCGCGAGAGACTGCCTCGTGTTGATGCCCACTGGCGGAGGCAAATCGTTGTGCTACCAGCTCCCGGCTGTCGTCAAGCCCGGTATCACGGTGGTCATCTCACCGCTTATTTCATTGATACAGGATCAGCTGCACCACTTGAGTGAAATGGGTATTCCAGCAACAGTGCTTTCTGCTGCAAAGGACAGTGATAATACGATATACGACGATCTTCGCTCACCTACGCCCGAGCTTCGACTCTTATATGTCACTCCAGAAAAAGTAGTGCGAAGTGGCAAATTAAAGACTGCTCTGCAGAGATTATATGAGAGAGGTATGCTGAATCGCTTTGTGTTGGACGAAGCGCACTGTATCAGTGCTTGGGGACATGACTTTAGAAAGGATTACACCGAACTGAGAGGTTTGAAACATTTATTCCCGACGACGCCAATCATGTGCCTGACGGCGACGGCAACTCGAAGAGTTCAAGATGACATAGTTCGCCAGTTAAACTTACCAAAGTGCTTGCGATTTTTCGATACATTCAATCGAACCAATTTGACGTACGAAGTTCATCCGAAACTTAAAGGTAAGCAAATGGTCAACGAGATAAAAAATCTTATCGTGAGTCGCAAACTGATGAGAAACAATCGTGTGCAATGCGGTATCATTTATTGCTTCAGTCAAGCCGACTGCGAAAAAATTGCAACGGAATTAAACAAGATTGATCGATCAGTGGGAGACCGCGAGAGATTCCCTAAACGACTACGGGCCGTGCCTTATCACGCAGGCTTGGCAGACAACGTGCGGAAGAAGCATCAGGAAATGTGGCAAAGAGATGAAGTGAACATTATTTGCGCTACGGTGGCGTTTGGGATGGGTATCAACAAACCAAACGTTAGATTCGTGTTTCATCATAGCATGCCTAAATCTCTGGAGGCATATCATCAAGAGAGCGGTCGTGCTGGACGCGACGGTGATCATGGTTTGTGTATTCTCTTTTACTCTTGGGGCGACGCGTCGAAAGCGAGGAGTATGTTGATCGATAGTGCTCGCAGAGAGCGTGCCCAACCGGCGGTCCTTCAAAACAATCTAGAGTCCCTCAACACTATGGTCTCTTATTGTGAAAATTTGGCGGATTGTCGGCGGACACAATTGATGGCTCACTTCGATGAACGGTTCGAGCGCTCGCATTGTCGAGGCATGTGTGACTCGTGTCACGCTATAGCCAATGGGGTCAAATTCGAGCAAACAGACATCACCGAGTACGCTAGAGGAATTATCAACATCGTGAAATCTACTCCAGAGGGTATTGGTATCGGACTCCTCGTAGACGTATTCAGAGGTTCAAGCGCAAAGACGGTGACTCAGAAGCAATACAACCGCTTACCTGGTTATGGGTCAGGCAAAGGTTTGGACAAGTCCGAATCGGAAAGAATCGCGCGCGCGATGGTTTTGCGTGGCTTTTTGAGCGAGAAAACCGTTCGTAGTGAAGGAGCTGGACCATTTGCGACGACTGTGACAACCATTCACTACGAACGACACCGCTGCGAACCGATTCAACAGGGTAGAGAAAGATTTTCTATGGCGTTTACCAAGAGGCGAGCATCTGCTGGAAAGAAAGTTCCGGTCACTACAACTGTCATTATTGGCACGCAACCTAGTACGCAACCCGGTACGCAATCCGATGTCGATGGCTTCCTGGCTGACATGCTCAATCCGAATGCGCTCGAGGACAACCAGAAGGAGCAAGACATGCGCAATGCTGTGTTCGCAGCTTTGACCTCTTGGCGTAAGCGCATGGCTCATGCGCGAGAGCTGAAGACGGGCAAACCAGTCAGCCTCGATGTCGCATTCCCTCCGAATCTCTTGCAGTTACTCCAAAAAGTAAGACCGCGCACTGCTGATGATATGAAAAAGTTCATCGAAAGCGGCGTCGATAAAGCGAACGAGAGAACTGCGATCAAAAAGAATAACGCTGAAGTTCTCGCCGTCATCAAACAAGCGGTGGAGTGCATGGAAAAAGGTATTCCGAATCCTTATGTCGAAGACGACAACCGTGAAGAAGATGAAATCGAAGAAGATTTGGACGTTTACGTCAACGAACTTCCGCGAATGTCGCAGCGTCGTTCGTCACAGCAACCGGCGCATTCAGAATTATTGAACGCCGTCGATCCGTCTCCGGCATGGAAAAAAGCTCGTAGAGACTCTGATGTAGACGTGACCTAGTAAAATTCATGTAGAACCAACCGCTGCCAGGCACCTAGACTTCATTCTCGAACACGCATCGTCATGGCGCCGCAATCTGAGGCGGCTAAACGCTTCATGCGCTCGTACGACAAGTTTACCATACTCTTGTGCACCAGTGCGGCCGTTGCGTACGGCGCCGCGCGTTACTACGACCTAGAACCAGCGCCGGACGACTTCGACTTGAAGAAGTGGTTTATGGGCGGCTACGACGTCCCTAAGGTCGACGAAGCCGCAAACTCGGCGCAGAAGAAATCGTGAGTGTCGATCGTGTAACGAGCTTTAGCCGTAGACCTCGCGCCTGTCGTGTCGTCTCGCGATGGTCGGTGATGCGCGAGTTTTAGCGAATTTGCCGACGCGCTGGCGCTTTGTGCGCGAGACTGCGAGAGGTTTAGCTCACTTTAGAAGTGTGTAAATTAATCGAATCCTAGATCTAAGCGAAGATACGCAAGTTATGGTCGGCACTAGCGACGACGAGCGACCGCGCGTCGCCGCCGAAGGCGACAGCCTTGACAGCCTTCTTCACCTCAAACTCCTTGACCAATTCCCACTTGCCTTTCACCTGGTAAACGGACGCATTGTGACCGCCAGTGGCGATGTAAGACCCGCTGTGGTCGAAAGCAACGCCCTGTGCGCCAGCACATTCGATCTCGTGAACGAGCTTGGACTTTCGAAGGTCCCAAATCTTCACACCGTCCTTAGCCGCAGAGGCGAGATAGTAGCCATTTTCCGAGAAAGACAAACCGGTAATCTCGCTCGCATGGCCGTCTAATTGAAGCAACTTGCGCGCATCTTTAGCATCCCAAAGCTTAACTACCGAATCCTTCGTGCCCGCTCCCAAAATCACACCATCGGGGTGGAAATTTGCGCACGTGATGGCAGAATCGGTGTCGTCGTTCACCAAGGTGATGCACGAGCTCGTGGTAAGGTCGTGAAATCCCCAAGTCTTGTCCGTTGAAGTGGACACAAAATAGCTGTTCGAGGGATGCACGCTGACGCTGGTTACATCACCAGTGTGATCACCGAACGTTGCAATCTCAGAGCCATCGGCACCCCAAAGCTTGACGACTTTGTCCGCGCCACACGACAACACGTTGTCGCCGACAAACTTGACGTCGAGAACCTTCTTGGAATGTCCGCTGAGCTGCTGAACGCGCTGCGAGCTTACTTTGTCAAAGATTGCCACAGTATGATCGTTACCCGCCGTGGCGATGACGTTATCGTCGCCCGCTTTGATCGCCACGGCGTTGATGCCTGCAGGCGACGTCTTGTGCACAGCTTGCGTCACCTTGGCTTCGTACGCCGAGATATCCCCCATCGTCGCCAATTCGCTCGAAATTTCGCGCTTCTTGCGTCCACTCGAAAGTTCCTTCTGCACGTCATTCATTTTCGCCACGACAGCCGCCGGAAGTCCCGCCTTGACCTTTTTCGATTCCGGTTCGGCGTCCCCCGCGGCGCTTCGCTTCGCCGACCCCTTCGCGTTCGCGAGCGCGTCTCTGGCATCATCTCTCTCCTTCATCAACCGTGCGATCACTCGACACGCGGCATCGTGTTGGTACAACGCATGACTCAACTCTTGCCTGGTCGTTTGTAATTCCTTCCGCAGCGTGTGCGTTTCTAGCATCAACGCGTCCCACTCGTTGTGAAACGCGCTCAACAACCCTGGCACCGACATCGTCGCCTCCGGTCGCGGGTTCACCCATTTCTGCGCCTTGAGTTCGATCAAATCGTCCACGCTCAGCGATTCTTTCGTCACCGGGCACTCGCCTCGTTCCTATCGTCGTAAATCGCGCGTTCCGGTCAGCATTCGCGCGTCACAATTCACGTCGCATCCGCGCCCCGTTCGCCGCGATCGCCCGCGCGCGTCCTCCCATCGCCCTCCCCTCGCCCTCGGTTCGCGCGCGCACCTCGATCGCCTTCACGATCAACGATCTCTCGTACAGCACGCCTCTCGGCGTCACCACCGGGCGCGCCGGCGCCGCCCCACTGATCGCGCAAAACATGCCCCGGCGTCGCGCACTCCCGCGCGCCGGCGGCGCGCGCGGACGGACGCGCGCGCGGACGGACGCGCGACGCGATCGATCGATCGCGCGTCGCGATCGACGCCTCGATGCGTCGATCGATCGATGCGTCGATCGATCGCTCGATCGGAAAAAATACTGAGGGCGGACCCGAGATAGCACTATAACGGATCCAAACACCACTAAAGCGGACCCAAACTACTTAAAGCGGACCCGAACGATCGATCGAACCTCGACGCGTCGATCGTCGTCGATCGCGATGATCGATCGACGTCGATCGCGACGCGCGCGATATCCGCGTCACTGCGCAAAGCGTAACTGCGTATCCGCGAGGCGCGTCCGCTGGCGCGTCCGCGCGATCGCGCGGTCGCGCGGTCGCGCGAGTGTCGGACGCGCGGCGCGAACGCGCGCGATCGGCGCGATCGAGGCGCGCGATCGACGACGATCGTCGATCGCGTCGCCCGATCGCGCGTCCGATGGCGGCGACGACGACGGCGGCGACGGGTAGGGGCGGAAGACGCGCGCGCGCGCGGGACGCGGCGCTGCCGCGATTGCGATTCATCGACGGCGAGGAGGAGGACGCGCGAGCGGCGCGCGACGGCGCGGACGCGGACGACCGCGACGCGCGGGAAGAGAAAAAGAACGAGGTCGGGCGTGGGGAAGAAGAGGGCGAGGAGACGGGCGCGAGCGGCGAGAGGGAGGCGACGGGGGGGGGGGCGGGCGAGACCAAGGGGGTGATGGTCATCGTGCCGGAGTACGAGGCCGACGCGGCCGACGCGACGGAATCCGATCGCAAGAGAATGCGAAGCATACGGCGTCGGTTGGTTCAGACCCCCGAGCATCGAGAGAAGGAACGGCTGCGGTCGCAGAGGCGACGAGACGCGCTGACGCCGGCACAGAAGCGCGCCGCGGCGGATGCGAAAATCGCGCGTCGCAAACACCAGAGACTGGCGAAGGAGGCCGTCGAGGCGGCGAGGTTGCTGGCCGGACAGCGTAAAGGACACGCTACGCACTGACATAATTTTACTGGTTTTACTCACATTGAGAGTTACCGTTGACTCTGAGAGCTACGCGCGGTGGGGCTGGCGACATTTTCGAAAAATTTCGAATTTGCACCGCGTGATGGTTTTCTCTTTTACAACACGTCATCCGAGCAGGTTGGCGATACCGATCGTTAACAGAGTATATTACTATAGCTTTCTAGAGAATTGTAGAACGAAACGCAAACTGTACATCTAAGAGCCCGCTTGCGCCGTCCCGAAGCGCGCGAATCACATTGCCACTTGCATCAAAAGCTCGTTGCGCCGCGTCTTCAAACTATATAACGGCCCGAACGTGTTTATTCGGAACGCTTGATCGTCCACACACTTCAAACCATTCGCCTGTAACGCAGAAACGAGTTTAGATCGATAAAACTCGGCCACATCGGGCGTTGCGTTGCCTTCAAAAGTCATCGCGGCCAACAACTCGCCGCCGCCCGCCACCACTTTCACGTCGCTATCTTCATACGGCGCCGCGATACTTTCCTTGGCTCGTCGACCGAGCAACGCGAGTTCCATTGTTTTTCCACCCTCAAAGTATCTCGTCGTCAAAGGCTGCGTCGGTGGATACATCGCTCCCTCGACGTTCCCGCCCTCCAAGTACTCTAGCAGCGTAGTCAGCCCTCGCTCGCGATTCTCGTACGTGGTCGCCGCGACGTAATACGCCCCGTACACCCTCAGCTCGTACGGATCATCGCTTTTTGCGTTCACCACATCGTACGGCACGTCGTACTCCCCCCTCTTCGCGTCGTCCTCGCGTCGTCCAACACCGCGTCCTTCGTCATCGTCACCGCTCGCACCGACGCGTCGCCTCGCTCGCGCGCACGCCCTTCTCCGCGCGCGCGCCGAGCGCGACGCGCGCGCGCACCGAGCGTGCACCAGCATCGTCGCCGTCGCGCGCGCGCGCGAGTTCGCGCGCATCTGCGTCGGTTCTTCGCTCGGTCGCGACGCGCGTCGCGCTGTGTCGGCGACACAGCGCGCGTCGCGATGGCGTCGCCCGCGCGCTTCGCTTCGCCGCACCGCGCGAGTCGCGCTGGCGACGCTCAAACACCGAGCGCACGTCGCGCGCGCGCGAGCGAAACGCCCGCGAGGCGAAGACTCGCGCGCGTGGGCGCGGGCAAACGCGGCGGCGACGTCTACAAGGATGGCCGACAGCAAACGTACGACGCGCGCGATCGCGAGAGCGTGCTCTCGGCGCAAAATCTCCGACAAACGTACGATGGTGAGCGGTATCAATTCTTAAACGTCGACGTCGGACTGAGCGAAGGGCAAAAGGTGGCGATCGTCGGACCGAACGGGAGTGGGAAGTCAACCTTGCTGCAGGTTTTGGGAGGCCGAAAAGTCGGGCTGGAGGATGGGGAGGTGTGGCGCAGGAAAGGGCTGCGAGTGTGCTTTGTCGATCAAGAACCGGACTTTGATGCCGAACTCACGGTGATTGATGCGGTGTACGCGAGCGATACGCCGGTGATGCGAGCGTTGAGAAAATACGACGCGGTGATGGCGGCTGCCGCTCGAGGAACGCTCGACGAAGGGTTGATGTCGGCCGCGATCGCGGATATGGACGCGCTGGGGGCGTGGGATTTAGAAGAAAAGACGCAAGTTGCGTTGAAAAAGCTCGGGTGCGATTCGTTCATCGAGAATAAAATGGGCGAACTTTCGGGAGGGCAGCGAAAGCGCGTGGCGTTGGCGGCGGCGCTCGTGGAGACGCCGGATCTGTTAATTTTAGACGAGCCTACGAATCATTTATCCGTCGAGGGCGTGGAATGGTTGGAAGGTCAACTTCAAGATCCCAAACTCACGGTACTGTTGGTGAGTCACGACAGAATGTTCATCGATAACGTTTGTCCAGACATTATCGAGCTCGACGGAAGGGGAGGGTCATACAGACACCGCGGCGGCTACGCGACGTTTCTCGAGCAGCGTGCAGAGCGTTGGTCGACGGAAGCGCAACAGTTACAAGCGGCGAAGAACACTTTCAGAAGAGAACAAGAATGGATGCGTCGACAACCGAAGGCTCGATCGACCAAAGAGAAGGCTCGTATTGAACGCTTCTCTGACTTGACAAACAAAGTCAACTACAAAGGCACGAAAACGAAAACAATCGAGCTTGGAGAGGTGTCATCTTCTAGAATGGGCGATGTTATCGTCGAATTCGACGAGGCGCGTCTTTCATTCGGCAATAAGACGATATTGAATGGTTTCAGCTATGCATTCAATAAGGGTGAGAAAATCGGCCTCGTCGGGCCCAACGGTGCTGGCAAGACGACGCTCATCAAAACCATCTTAGGGCAAGTCCCCCTCGATGCGGGTTGGGTTTCAGTCGGCGAGACGGTGTCTTTCGGCTATTACAGCCAAGTCGTGAACTTTCGTGACCCGACGCAACGCGTTGTCGACTACGTGAAGGAAATTGAGGGTGAGGCAAAGGACCTGATTGGTGGTTTTGCCGGACAAAGATTGAGTGTTTACACCTTGCTCGAGCGATTCAACTTCACAGATGGTAAACAAGCAGTACAAATCGGAGCTTTGAGCGGTGGTGAGCAGAGAAGGCTTCAGATGCTCACTGTCTTGGCCCTCTGTCCAAACTTTCTGATCCTCGATGAGCCGACGAATGATTTAGACTTGGACACTATCGAAGCACTCGAGGATATGCTCTCGAATTTTGATGGCTGTGTCCTCATAGTGAGTCACGATAGACAATTCGTGAACAACTTGGCAGATCACATCTTCGTCTTTGATGGCGAAGGTGGGATTTCTGACTGGTCTGGATCCTACTCCGAACTGCGCGACTATGTGAAGAAGCAGGAACAAGACGCCGAGGACAAAAAGATCGGCAAAAAAGTTAAGACTATCGAATTTGCGAGCGAAGAGGATAAAGAAGCCGCGAAAGAGGAAGAGAAGCGCAAGCGCGAGCTATTGCGTGAAGCGCACAATGCGCCTGGCCTCATAGCGAAGATTGAGAAAGCGCTCGAAGTCTTGGACAAGGAGATCACTACCTTTGATTCCGAGCTCTTCAATGCTGGTGCAGACGTCTCCAAAGCTTTGGAAATCCAAAAGAAAAAAGACGCCAAGGTGGCCAAGCAAGAGCTTTATTACGCAGAGTGGGAACGTTTGGAAGGTGTCTTGGCTGAAGCCGAAGAGATGAACGCGGAACAAATTTGATGATTTGATGATACACTGTAATATTACACAAAGCATGCTATTCATTCTATTTATCTACTGTACGCTTTTCTACCTAGCCTCCGCATCCCGTACCTTGGGCGCGTTCTTGGGACCAAACGCCGCCTTGCCCGCGTAGTGCCTCGACGCATTGAACCACTCGAGCCTCTTCTGTTCGATCAGCTCTAACGGATCGATCGTCGGCGCGAAGTGTACGTAACGTATCATGCGCGCGCGCACGAACACGCGCTCGAGCTTAGTCTTGTGCCCCTCGGGCGTGACGCGGATTGCATTCGTGAGCGTGCAGTGCATGCCCTCATCGCACTGCTCGAGGTGACCCCTGAGCGCGACGTCATCGCGGCATTCGATCACGACCGTGGTCCCGACTAGAGCTTGGATGAAACACACCAGCGAGCGCTCGTTTCGCGGCGGTTTACCGGGCATGGCGTCCGCACGAGTGCGATTGTGACCACTGCGAGGTAGTCACCGCGGAGAAGTGAGGCGCGGCGCGCGGTTGATCGAGCTAGTGCGGGTAAATTCGACGATAATCAGCTGCAAAAATTCATTGTACGCATTGCACAGCTCTACGCGCCCAGCAGCGCTATCAAGACGATATTTTTTGCGCCGACTTCTATTCGCACCTCGTCTTGTGTGGCGCCGCGTTTGATGTGAACGTAAACCAAACTGTTCAGCACGGAGGCGATGACGCTCGGTACGGCATCAAAGACAATCTCATCATTGCCGGTTCCATCACCTGCGACGAACGGATTCTCACAAAGCGCCACGGCGCTCAGGTTGGAGACTGATAACAAATTTGCTTTTGCGGAGCGAATAGCGACGCGCGACGCTCTTGAGTCGTAATCACCCGCGTCTATTCGAAAAGTTCCGATACTCACCCGATCGAGGTATTTTGCTGTAAAAACACTGCGGTTCACTCGAAGCCGCGGTTCGTTCGATACGGCACTCACGGTGATGTTCAACGTTGCCGGCTTTGATAGGTGTTCGCCGACAAAGCCCGAATATGAGATCTTCGTCGGCTTCATCTCCCAAGGTGGATATTCTGGACCCAAGAACGTATCTTGCGCATTGAAATACTCCGGCAACGGCACGATAACGACGTTTAAGCACCATCGACGCATTTGCTGATCGACTGAATAATATTTGCATGCGGGCTGAGCCCCGCACGCGTGTCCTACGATGCGCTCATAAATCGGTACGGTCGTTCCATTCTCAAAAAAAAATACCCCATGCTCCATAAATGTGTTCACTATGAAGCCCGTGTCTTCGGATTCGTGTCCAGTGTTCATGATCTGAAGCGTCGTGACAGCGACGCCTCCTTCGTCCATATGGATGTTGACGTCACACGCAAGCACGCCCTTGTGGACGTCAACCGCAATCTTGAACCGTGGTGACTGAGAGATACCGGCGATTTCAAATCTAAATGCATCGCGGTACACCATCGAATGTTCGTCTACACCGCTCGGAGCATTCGTCGCAAGGTAGCACAGCTCGTCCGCGGGCAGGCGCCGTACATTGCCCTGAGATCGCGGATATCCACACGAGTAAACCGTCCCGTAAAGTGGCCACTCTAGGATGATCAATTCAGAATCAACGTACAAATCGCAAGAACTCTCATTCTCATCACACAGCGCGTCGAGGCGATCGCTATCGAATTCAATTTGTGTCTCGACGTCAAACGTAGCTGAAATAGCCTCGCCTCGATTCACGTCAATATCGATAATTTCGCCCGACGTCTCGAGCGTAGCGTGAGGTAAACCGGCTGCATAAATGTTTTCGATGTCACTCGCGGTGAGCGCAAACGGGTAGAGCGCGACAGCGTATATCGTGCCCGACCACGCAATATCGGCGTTGGTCGCCCTTCCTCCGAGGACGATGCGCGCTCGCGCATATGGACGCGACAGCCTCCATACATCCCCCCGAGGCATTTGTAACTTTAACGCGGCGTTTACATATGTTTTCACCGCGGCATCGTCGACGATTACGACGACGTGCGTCTGATTCTCCTCATCCACCTCGAGAGAGAACGACTTCGGCGTAAAGAAATCGTCGCCGCCCATTCGCGCGTCTCCATTCGCGTTGACCCACAGCGTCATCCATCGCCAGCCATCGTCGTCGTCGCGAACGCTGAATATCGGGATTAGCAGCTCCTCGACCGCTCGAAAATCGTTCCTCAACCACAACTCTGTCGTCGTCGCGTTTATCATCGCGCGCGCCAGCGCCTCGGCGTCCGCCGCGCTCGAGCGTTCCATCGCTTCAACCCGTCCCGCGGCCTCGCCCAGCGCCAGTCCTCGCGCATCGACAGCGCATCCATCACCGCCGTCACCGATCGCCGCGACGACGCGCGCGCCACCGCCGTCCCGATCGCTCGACGACGCTTCGTCGCGCAACCGTCCTTCGACGCCGCACGTCATCGCATCGGCGACGTACGCCCGCATCGCGCGCGCGCGCATCGTCACCGCGCTCGCGCTCGCGCGCGAAACAACATCGACGATCGTCAGCGCGCCGAGGGCGACGTTGACGACCGCGCGTCGCATGCGTCGCGCGTCGTTCTGAAGTCGAAACGAATACAAATCGTCACTCGTTGACCGCGCGCGCGGTGCGGTCGACGCGGCGCGCGATGCGGTTCGATCGCGCGGGACGCGACGGCGACGCGCGCGATGGGCGTCGCGCGTCGTCGTCGAGGGCGCCGTCGTCGAAGGCGTCGTTCACCGTGGTGATCCCAGCGCTAAACGAAGAGACGCGCGTGCGCGAAGCCATCGCGAGCGCGCGCGCGAACGCGAGCGCGCGCGTGATCGTCGTTGACGGCGGAAGCACCGATGCCACCGTGCGCGCGGCGCGGAAGCACGGGGCGAGCGTGGTGAGGAGCGAGCGAGGACGAGGGAGACAGATGAACGCGGGGGCGGCGGCGGCGGCGGCGACGGGGACGCGAGACGCGAGCGATGTGTTGGTGTTTCTGCACGCCGATAGCACGCTACCGACTGGGTACGGGGAGTTAATAACGCGCGCGTTGGCGAAACGCGTGACTGGACGATCGCGCGAGTGGGGGGCGTTCGAATTTAAGATGGGCGGCGAGCGAGAGGACGAAGGGTTCGCTCGAACGTGCACTCGGCGCGCAATCGAATTCGGGACGAATGCGCGGTGTAGACTGTTTGGAATGCCTTACGGTGATCAGGCTTTGGTTATGCGACGAGAAACGTTTGACAGCGTCGGAGGGTTCGATGAGCTACCGTTTATGGAGGACTACATCATGGCGCGAAAGTTGCGGCGACGCGGCGCGCCGGCGCTATTTAGCGCCCCCGTGACGACGAGCGGCAGGCGATGGGACGAGCGAGGATTCGGTAAAGTGACTCTGATGAATCAAGTAATTATATTAGGTTATCACATCGGCGTGCCCATGGAAAAGCTCGCGGAATGGTACAAGAAAACGTAAACAAAGACGACGAAATCGTTACATCATCGGGGCTGTAAATTTTTTTCTAGATTATTTCCCTTCGACATCAGTCTTAATCGTCTTCATCTTCGCTGTCTTCCAATTCTGCGAGTTGCTTTCGTAGCGCCTCCTCTTCGGCCGTCAAAGAGGTCTTCACCGCCTCGAATTTGGCCGGATCACGCGCCTTGGTCGCCGCCGCAACGATGTGGTCCGCGGGAGCGCCCACCACCGACATGTTGGCCTGCGCTTGCGCCGCCGCCGCCCCTGGTCCTTGCGTGAACGCCTGCAATTCACGAATATCCACCCTGCCCTCTTCAATCTTGAACTCATGCGGGGAAAACGTCGAGATGTCCGCCCATTCGTACGACTCGTTCGGGGTATTGATTTCGTACGTCAAGCAATGCTGCTTCGTCTCGGTGTTATAATCCGTGATGATGCAATCAAACCACCCCCCCTCGCTCGGCCAGAATCTCTTCACCTTCTTACAGATGAGCTCATTCACCCCCATCGCTTCCAACTGCGCGGGCGTGATCTTCGGCGCTCTCGTCGCCGAGTGCTGCGGCTTTCGCCTCGGCGCCGCGTGCGCCCTCGGCGGCGCCGCCGGCGCCATCGCCGCCGCCATCGCCGCCGCCTCCGTTCGCTGTCGCTTCGCCTCCTGCGTATCCTTATGATCCGTCAGCCCTTGTCGCAATTTAGCGACGCGTTCGTCCGTTTCGACCTGGTCCCTCATCTTCAAGTGCTCCTCGCTCGAGACGTTTAATTCCACCCTGAGCCGTCCTAAAAACTCCTCGCGCTCCCACGTCAGCCCCGTCACCGCCATCGCTTTCAGGATCGCGCCGTACGCGTCCGTCTCCAGCTTTCGCACGCTGTTCGAGATCGACATCGCTCGCGCGAATCGTCGCGCGCGCGTCGATCTGGCGCCTCGGATCCGCTCGGCATTCGCGCGCCGCGGGCGCGTCGTCTTTCGTGCATCGCCTGGGCATTCAGTGCGAAACGATTTATCGCGAATCTTCGTCGGTCGAGAATACCGTACGATCCGATGCGCGCGCCGATGTGAGATCGACCGTCCGTAGAGATTCGGACATTCGGACATGACAAGACTCGACGACACACGACCCTCGACGCGCCGGCGGACGGGCGCGTCGCGCGTCGATCGCGACCTCGTCGGCCTCTAACCTCGACGCGCGAACGCGAGCATGGTGCGCGGCGAACGCGAAGCGACCGCGCGTGACGCGCGCATTCGCACTCGTCACCGCGCGCGCGCGTCGTCGATCGGCGATGCGCGCGCGGTGCGCGCGACGGTGCACGCGATTCGCGCGATGCGTGACCCTAACGCGCGGCGCGTCGATGCGTCGATGGGAGGGCGATGTCGGCGCGGTCGCGGCGCGAGAGGGAGGGAGATCGAGGGCGATCGGTGGATGGATATGTTTGCGACGAACGATGACTGACGGAGGACGCTTTCGCGCGCGCGACGTGCAGCCTTCCACCGTTCCCGAATCCGTGCTGAAGAAGCGCAAACGCGACGAGCAGTGGGCGTCGCAAAAGGCGGCGGCCGCGGCCGAAGCGAAGAAGGCGGGCGAGAAGAAGCGCGAGGAAATTTTCAAGCGCGCGGAGAAGTATGTCAAGGAGTACCGCGACCAGGTGCGTGATGCGAGCGAGCGATGTGACTGGGCGCGATGGGATTGTTTTTAGGGTTCGTCGGGACGTCGCGGGACGTCGCGCGCGTCGCGCGGCGGCCTTGGGATGAGCGCGACGCGTGTTGGATGCGCGCTTGCGATTGATAGGCGGAGGCGACATTACGATGCGTCGCGTTGCGCTCGCGAACGCTCGATTGGACGCGATGACTAACGACGACGACGATGCGTCTGTTCGCGCGCGCAGGAAGCCGACCTCGTGCGTCTCAAGCGCGAGGCGCGCGCCAAGGGTGGTTTCTACGTCGAACCCGAGGAAAAGCTCATGTTTGTCATGCGCTTGCGCGGTTTGAATGACATTCACCCGAAGACGAAGAAGATTCTCCAGCTCCTTCGCTTGCGTCAAATCCACAACGGGATTTTCATGAAGGTGAACAAGGCGACGCTCAACCAGCTTCGCAAGGTGGAGCCGTACATCATGTTTGGTTACCCGAACTTGAAGACGGTTAGAGAGCTCATCTACAAGCGTGGTTACGGTAAGGTGAACAAGCAGCGCATTCCGCTCACGGATAACGCCGTGGTTGAGCAAGCCCTCGGCGACAAGGGGATCATTTGCGTCGAAGACTTGATTCACGAAATTTACACCGTCGGTCCGCACTTCAAGGAGTGCGCCAACTTTTTGTGGCCGTTCAAGCTCTCCGCCCCGAACGGCGGGATGACTGTGAAGAAGCAACACTTCATCGAAGGTGGCATGGCTGGTAACCGCGAAGATAAGATCAACGCGCTCATCCGCCGCATGAACTAAAAGCGATGCGTCGCATCGGAGCTTTTGCAAGTTGAGGAGGAGAGAGAGGAGAGATTTGGAATTTGGTGGCCCAGCTAGTGGGATTCTTATGTGTAATAACGAATACACGTTCGTAAAATCATCTTCGCTCGATCCGAGCGCCCGCGCGTCGTGTTACTCTCGCGCGTCTCGCGCGTCGGTCCCGCTCGCTCGCGTTCGGCTCGCCCGCTCGCGCGCCGTCCCGCACTGCGCGTCTCGCTCGCGTCTCCCGCGCGATCGCGCGCGATGGTGCGTGAAAAAAGTCCACCCACTACTCCAGAGCGCGCGTCTCGACCGACGCACGTGCCGCAATCGCCCACGCCGCGCGTGATTGTCCCCGCGGGCGACGACGGCGTCCCGCGCGAGGCCTCGGTGATGACGCCCGGCGAACGGCACGCGCCGCCCGGAACGGTGACGCGCGAGCGCGACGATCATAAACACGCACTCACGATGCAATACTTGGAGGATCAAGCGGTGGTGGACGACGATGGGTACGTGCCGCCGAGCGAGACGGCGAGCGACGAGGACGAGCGGGACGCGCGCGAGCGAGCGCTGACGAGAGCGTTGGATTACGGCGACGCACTGAGTCGTGGTGAGGGTGATGGGGCCGAGGATTACATGCGATTGGCTGGTATGGTTCGCGCGGGGGAGTGCGTGGAGGCGATCACGCGGCGGAAGATGGGAGGATTGACGACGCTGCGGTGGCAACGCGTCGGGCCGCAGGGCGGCGTGGAGTTGATCGAAAACGCTCGAGGCGAACGATATGTGTGTCAAGACGTTGACGTGGGGTGTATTTTGCGAGCGGTAAGATATAGCGACGGAAATTTCGACATCGCTTCGACGCGCACGCCCGTGGTGGCGATGTTGGCGGACAAACAGCAATCAGAGGGGAAGCGAAAGGAAATCGTTTTGCCCGAGGTACCGCTTGGGCCGATGAGCGAAGCGCACGCATTGTTTCTTCGAGGGAAAGCTTTGGAGGCGGAATCTTACGACGTAGATGTTGACGAAGAAACGAGTGATGAGAAGGCGAAAGAGGCGCTAAAGTGCTACGTTTTAGCTGCGAAGGATCGATACGTTCCCGCGTATTCGAGCATTGGCAAGATTTACGAGCTCGGTATCGGTGTGAAATGTGATTATGATCAAGCTCGTGGATGGTACAAAGAGGGTGTGAAAGAAGGGTGTCCGATATGCAATAATAATCTAGGATCGCTCGAGTACTTGGAGCTAGGGATCGGGGCGGATAGAGAAAATGCGGCTGAATACTTCAAAGTAGCCGCGGCGAAGGGAAACGCTGCGGCCATGAACAACCTCGCTGTGTGCTACGAAGAGGGCGTCGGTGTGCCGGCCAGTTTCAACGAGGCGAGGAATTACTATGAGCAAGCCGTGAGAGGTGGAGTCATGAGCGCGTTCACCGCGTTAGGGTATGCGGAAATCGTAAACGGAGACTTGGACGACGCGCTCGACGCGTTTCACGCCAGCCTTGAAAGTGGGAACCCGGATGCGGCCGAGGGAGTTGCATTATTATCAACGCTTCAGATTTCGTCGCAAGCAGCACCAAGTCCGATGGAACAAAATATCAAGCACGCGTCCGCAGAGCTCTTGAAGATGGAGATTGACCAGTATGCGAATCTCTCGATGAAATTGTATGATGTCATCATGAAGAGCAACTCCGAGGTACTCAAGCTCCAGGCGCGTCGCATAACGCAAGATATCTTTGGCTGAAGTTATTCTAGTATGTAATTTATTCTACTGTACACGCTATGCCGTCTTAAAAGTGGAGAGAAACGTTCGACCGGCAGCCAACTCTCGTCGACGCCGAATATAACTCCAGTTGAGTTCGGCGCCGAGGAGAGCCACCACGCGTGGTAAAGCTTTTTCGGCAGCATCAACATCTAAAAACGCAAGACGTGTGCGACGAGCGAGGAAATCAATCGCAGTTTGACAATATTCCGCTCGAGCAGCATACACGACTTCCGCTTCAATGACGGGATGGTTTGGCACGAGACGCTTTGACAGGTGCGAATAAGCCGCGAGATCCGCTACAACGAGAGCTCTGTCGCCATATGAATGAGCGAGATGCTTGGCGACGGATTCATCTGGCGTACCTCCAAAGCTGCTACCACCCCTCTGAGCGACTTGGACAAACAAGTCGTTTGTGTAACCATGCGCGCCGACGACGCCCAGAGCATGAGTTCGGCACTTGCCAGCTTCTCCCGATAACCCTCCGGTTTCGATGGCCTTATCGACTGCTTCTTCAGCCATTCGTCTGTAAGTCGTCCATTTACCTCCAGTGACGGTCACCATTCCATCCTTCTCGACGGCAATCACGTGATCTCTGGACATGTTTTCTGTATTCTTTGCCCCCGGATCTGCCGCGAGTGGACGAATACCACTCCACGCGCTCAAAATATCGGAACGACGCGTCTCAACTTTCAGATAAGGTGCGATTGACTCTAAAATGAAATCAACTTCGTCCTTCGTGGCCGATGGCGTCATCGTTACGTCGCACTTGGTATCTGTGGTACCTGCAATGCACGCACCCAGCCACGGGAGTACGAAGACGACACGTCCGTCTTTTGTCTTTGGAATGATGAGACCGAGGTCGCTCGGGCAGTAGTACGCTGGAAGCGTCAAGTGCGCACCAGCGGCAGGCATCATGATTTCTTCTGCTTTGTCGTCTGACAGTTTACGAAGCTCGTCCGTGAAAGGTCCGCTTGCGTTGATCACCGTCTTGGCGTAAATGTCGTATTCACTCCCAGTCAGCATATCGCGAGCTCGCACGCCGGAGATTCGATCGCCATCCTTGTGAAACTTCACAACTCTCGTGTAATTCACGACGGCAGCGCCTGCATGCGCTGCCGTACACGCTAAAGCGACGTTTAATCTAGCGTCGTCAAACTGCCCGTCATAGTACACAATCGCCCCTTTCATCGACTTTTCTCCGATATCTGTGCGCATTTGCGTCAATTGTGGGAACTGGGACTTCATGGACCCTGCTCTCGCGAAACTCGACATCGTCAAACCTTGCGATCCGGCGACTAAATCGTACGCCTTCATTCCCGCCCAGTAATACGGCACCTCCCACCACTCGTAACACGGCGTTGCTATGGGCAACGCTCGCGTCAAGTGCGGCGCGTTATTTAACAACGTTTTCCTCTCTTGCAACGCCTCAAAAACAAGCTTCAACTGTCCTGGATCGAGCTGAAACACCGCCTTCTCGAGGTATCGCACGCCGCCGTGCACCAGCTTCGTGCTTCGGCCGCTCGTCCCGGCGCCAAAGTCCTCGCCCTCGACCAGCGTCACGCTCAGCCCTCTCGTCGCCGCATCTACCGCGCATCCCGCGCCCGTGGCACCACCACCAATGACGAGCACGTCACACGGCTCTTGCGCTCGCTTCAGCGCGCGCACAGTGGCGCTTCGTGACGGTAACGGCGTGCTCGACTCGCTCCAAGGATCTTTCGGAAGTTGGCCGTCGTTTGAGCTCACAAAGCCGTGAACAGCGAGCGCCGTGGCCGTGGCCGTGGCGGTAAGACCAGTAGCCGTTCGCACGGCGCGACGGAACGACATCGAGGCGTGGTCTGAGGCCGAGTCGGGTCCGATGTGTGACGTCACACGGCTGTTTTTAAAGCGTTGGCGAGAGAATCGATTAAACTTTGCAGCTTCAGAAGTGCGGCAAATGCCGCGATGCCGCGATGGTACGCGATTTTCGGAAGTGGAAATAATGCTCTAATCGTTTTACACGGTACTGTCTCTGGTCACGGGCCTTTTTTTAACGCGGCGAATCGCCCGGCGAGGTCGTCCGCGTCAGCGGTTGGCGGTCCGCGCTGCTCTTCGGGAGCGGAAGGTTTTGGGTAAGCCTTGGGCTTGGCCGGGTCGCTCGCGTCGCTCGATTCGAGCTCAACTTTCTTGTCACTGATCGGTTGACCCACGCCCGGAGGTGGGCCTGAGGGCGCGCTGGGCTTCGCAGTGGCGTCTTCAACCGTCAAGTCTGGCATCGCGAGCACTTCGTCGATGACGGCTTCGACGTCGGCGTCGCTCAATTCTTTCGTCGCATCATCGCTCGGCGCATGCAGTGATGCGCTCGCTACTATCGCTGCCGCCGCTTCTGCGCGTTGCGCCGCCGCTTCAGCCGCCGCTGCCGCCCGCGCCGCGCTCGCGTACGCCGCGTTCGATTCCGAAGCGGGCATCGCTACCTCTTCCCCGATCGCGATCGGCGTCTCCATCACGACGCCATTTTTCGCCGCAATCGCCTCTAATCGCCTCTGCACCGTATTATCGTCCACGGTCTTCACCTTCAGGCTCTCCAGCACCGTCGCATTCGCTCCGCACGCACTCGCCGTGCCTTCGCCTTCGCACGCCGCGACGTATTCACGTCCGTACTTGCGTCCAAACTGCTTCTTTAGTGTCTCCAACTCCGGAACCTCCGTCCCCGCGCGTTTTGCGGCGTAAATAACTGTCGCGATCGCTTCGCGCAGTTCTTCCGGCACCGCTTTCGACGCGCTCACCGCCGGCAGACGCGCGAGCAGCGTCTCCAGCGTCAATTCCAGAATCTCATATCCCTTCAGCGTCGCATCCTCTCGGCACACCGTCTCGCATCGGATGCGCGCCGCGTCGTACCCGAACCCTCGACTCTGTTTCAGCATCTCTCCCACCTCGGTCTCGATCGCGCGTCGCGCGCTCTCGCGTTTATTACGAAGCAGTTTCAAGCGCCCGAGCGCCAATCGCAGGGCCGTTTTCGTCTTTGACGCGTCGTACCCGACGCGCAAGACGTCCTTGAGCGCGTCGAACACGCCGTGCATGGTCGCTCGGCGCGCGCGCGGCGTTCGCGACGATGACGGGCGAAGGGCGATCGGCGACGAGCGACTCGAAGTGCGGCGCGACTCTGGATGAAACCAGCCAGGTGGTGGTTGACTAATATTTTACAACGCGAACCACTTCGCGTCTAAAACAGCGCCCTGAGCGCGTCCGCCTCCGCGCGCATCTCTTCCGCGCTCCTCGGTGGACGGTCGTCGTCCAAAGCCTTGCTCCCGTCCGCGTTCCATCGCTCCAAATCGTCGTACACGTCGTCGTTTCTGGCAAAGTCGCCGACGCGACGCGGAAGCACGTGCACGTGCACGTGTGGCACCGTTTGTCCAGCCAACGGGCCGTCTTGAATCGCTAAAGTAGAGCTCGAGGTGTCGTGTTCGCGCTCGAGCGCGCGCTGAATCACCGCGACGGTTCGCCACAGGTCCGATATCTCTTCGTCGCTCAGGTCGGTAAACTTTGGCGTCGAGCGCCGCGGGCACACGAGGACGTGCCCGGGAACGACGGGCTTCAGGTTCACCAGCGCGAACGTCTGAGAGGTTTCGTAGAAGACCTGCGCGCCGGGGATCGCGATCGGGCCGAAGGAGACGCCGTCGCCGTGGGCGCGGGCGTCGGAGGACATGTCGCTTCGCGTCGTCGCGGCGACGATTCGACGCGCGCTGGCGCGGTGAAGGCGCGCGACGACGACGGCGTTTCGCGCCGCGAGCGATCTCGCGAGCATCCGCGATGCGGCGCGCAGTGTGGCGGCGGCGGCGCGCGCGCCGAACTCGACTCGGCGCTCGCGCTCGCGCGGAACGCGGACGCGGACGCAGACGCGAGACGATGGTCGCGCCGAGGCGACGACTGATGTGGCAAAACATATACATCGATCACAAACAATCATTTACGGCGATCGCATCGACGAGCGCGGGCTATTTGAGAGAAGCGCGCGAGCGGCGTTGATTTTGGAATCGCGCCACCGCTCGGCGTGGAGGATTCGAGTCGCTCAACGCTCAAACTGTTGCTCGAGCGCGGAAACACTCGGTCCGTTGTAGTTTGCGAACTCATTGTTCGCTTCTTCGAAGCCGGCCAAACCCTTCGTCGCGAACGCCACCGCTCCGAGCACACCGACCGCGACGATGACGCCGCCGATACCGCCCAAACCTTGCTTGGCGTACTTGTCGCTCGTCGGCGATTCCGTGTACAACTGGCGCGGCTCAATCGCAAAGATGTTACCACTACCCGTGTTATCGCTCTCAATATAACCAGTCGTGCGATCGACGTTCGGTCCCTTGCCCGCGTGCACGCGAACCGCGCGCGTCTTGCGAACCGTCGTCCTGCGAGCGAAACAAACCATATCCGCGTCAGTCGCCCCTCTCGCGTCTCCATCGCCTCCCGCGCGCCGTTCGAACGTCCACGCGCGGCGACGGCGCGACCGCGCGATCTTCTTCGTCGCTCGCGCGTTCGCGCGCGTTCGCGCGCGTCCTCTGCGTCGCGCGCGCGCGCGCGCGGCTCGACGGTGACGTCGTCCGCGTCGTCGTCGTCCCGCGCGCGTCCCGCCCGCGTCGTCCATCGCGCGACGCCGCGCGACGAGCCGCGTTCGAGCGCGCGTTTTGTTTCATCGCGACGCACCTCTGCGCGACGCACGGGCGCGCGATGGTGTTCGTGGTGGCGATCATTAGAGAATTGCGTGGACGTGTGTGGAGGGCACTGGGTTTGTCGCTGACGAGGCGCCTGGAAACGTGTCTTACAAGTAGTCCATCGACGACGGTTTCGGGGCCTCGGACTCGCGCGGCTGAGGAAGCGCAGCGCGCGCGGGAGCGTGGTTGACGCTGGCGTCGTCTTCGTCGCGCGACGCGGAGACGGTCTCGTACTCCACGGATTCGAGCGACGCGGGCTCGACGCGCGGCTCGCGCTCCGGGAGCTCGGCGAGCGCGGCCTGAAGCTCGATCTGAGAAGCCTTGAGATCGGCGATGGCCTTGGACAAGACGTCGAACTGCTTGGAGCTCACGGTGTGGAGTCCACTCATGGTGGATTGTCCCTCCGCGAGCTCGCCCTCGAGGAGTTCGATGCGTTGCGCCACGGCGGCTAAGATTTGCGCGTTTTCCTTGGACTCGGCTTGCACTTTTCGTAGTGGTGGCGACAGCTCCCGTCTCGTCAACCGCACGCGCGTGCCCAAACGCGAAACATCTCGCGCCGTGCGCCTCGAGACTTCCATGACGCTGTCGTTCGCCTGTTCCAAAAACGCCAGCCTCGCCTTCACCGAGCTGGGCACGCCCTGCAGCCGTCCCTCCGTTGACTCCTCCCGCGCTCGACTCAACCTTCGCAAAATCGTCCCCGCCACCACGGCCACGTACAGTGGCAAGTCACCCCAAACGCTCGTCACCGCTCTCGGGGGTAAATGCTCGACGTATCCCGCCGCCTGCGCCACTTTAGCCGTCTTATGTTCCACGTACGCCGCGCGCGCCTTCACGCCCACCGCCGCCGTCAACGCGAATATTTCCGCCCCGTCCAAGAACGCATCTCGCATCGCCGCGTCGTCCTCGTCCATCGCGCGTTCCGCCCGACTCTTCGCCCGCTCTCTCGCGCTTCGCCGCCCGCTCGCGCGGTCTCGATCGGAGTACCCGTCGCCGCCCGGCTCGTCGTCGTCCCCGTCCCCGTCCCCGTCCCTCGCTCGCGTCCCTCTCCCTCGCGTCCGTCGCCCCGTCCTCGCGCGTCCGCGTCGATCGTTCGCGAGTGCGCTCAACCGTCCCATCGCGCCGTCGCATCGCGCGCGCGACGTGGACGCGCGATTCACCGACGCGTTCGCCGCGCGCGCCGTAACGGCTCTGCTTCCGATCGTCATCGCGCTCGCGCTCGCGCTCGCGCGCGCCGACGCCCTCGCGA